>OBLO01002456.1_pt1 | contig 14302 bp, 12 predicted proteins | sample 1519401 | NCBI WGS metagenome assembly OBLO01 (sample SAMEA2602897, study PRJEB22501) | metagenome | reverse complement strand
ATACTGTTTTCTTCAAGGATCGAGAGGCCAACTACGTTAATAAATTAAATCCCAATCACATCTGCTTCCTCACCACCATATACTCATCCCCATTCCGATAATAAGGACACTGATAATGCTGGTCAGATATAAGACGCATATATTCATCTTCATCCATATTGATATCGCACATATAACTTTCATAATCTTCATCGTATGTATAATAGGTACAGCTTTCACAGCTATTCTGAGCCATCGTAATTCTCCTTTTTCTGATTTGATAATTGAATTTCTCTGTTTTTCATCGATTATAACATATTTTTCCGATACTGTATGTAAAAAAGAGCATAAACATTGCGATTACAGGTTGCCCCTGCTTTGTTATCCATGTTATATTTTATGTGATATTTTTATCAAACTATTACTAAAGGAAAGGGTTATTATGGATTCAATGTTTAACACTCCGCAGGAAGTTGTACAGGCCAATATGAACGGTGCTGTAAAAAAAGCTGCGACTTCTAAAAAGAAAGTATTCTTTATGGGAATCATGGCTGGTGTCTGCATCGCACTCGGTGCTCAGTCCAGTAATGTTGCCATGCATGATATTTCAAATGTAGGGCTTGCACGTCTGGTTGCAGGATGCGTCTTCCCGGTAGGTCTGATGATGATTGTATTTATCGGAGGAGAATTGTTCACCGGAGATTGTATGATGACGATGGCATGTATTAAGAGAAAGATCAGCGTTGCTTCTCTCATCCGTACTCTGGTAATTGTATATTTCGGAAATATGGTCGGTGCAGTTGCTCTTGCGTATCTGGTATATCTGTCCGGACAGTATAATTACACCAGTGGTGCTCTCGGTGCATTTACAATAAAAGTAGCTCTCGGAAAAGTCAGCCTGTCTTTTCTGCCTGCTCTGATCTCCGGAATTTTATGTAACATCCTGGTGTGCGCTGCAGTATTGATGGCTTCTACTGCAAAAGATATTGCCGGAAAATCCCTCGCCATCTTCTTCCCGATCATGGCATTCGTTGTATCCGGCTTCGAACACTGCGTTGCAAATATGTATTATATTCCGGCCGGAATCTTTGCTTCCATGAATGCGAATTATGTTGCCAAAGCAAAGGAATTGTACGGCATCACCGAAAGTCAGATTGCTTCCCTGAACTGGGGAAATTTCTTCCTTGTCAATCTTCTGCCTGTTACAATCGGTAACATTATAGGCGGTGGATTTATCATTGGCGGCTTATTTTTCTATCTTCACGGAAAGAACTGCAAATAAAGATAAAAAATTGCAATTGATAATACCGTTATAACAATATTATCAATTGCAGTTTTTTATAGACCAAAATCAACAGAAGACGTACCTTTTTCCAGTTGCAGGACCATCTCTGCCAGCTTTTCTGCTGTCACTTCGATTCCTAGCCTGGAACTATTAATACACAGATCATAATTATGCGGTCTGCCCCAGCTTCTGCCGGTGTAATAATCATAATATGCTTTCCTGTCTTTGTCTTTCTTTCTGACCATCGAAGTTGCCGCTTTCTCATCTATCGAAAGCTGTTCCATCTTTCTCTGCACACGCCACTCAAACGGTGCAGCTATAAACAGGCTGATATGATCAAGTTCTGCCTGTTCCAATATGTAATCTGCACAGCGTCCGACAAACACACAGTTTTCTTTTCCTGCCAGTTCCCGGATAATAGAACTGTATGCCTGATGCAGTGTGTCATTGGCTGTCATTCCGTTGAGTTCCTGATTCGGCACATCATACCACACCTGGTGCAACCATGGATTATGTTTTTTTTCATCCGCCTTTTCCAGAACTTCTTTAGGCATTGCAACAATCTTTTCTGCTGCCTTGTCGATCAGATCCCGGTCATATAATTCCAGTCCCAGTTTTTTTGCAAGTATTCTTCCGATTTCATGACCGCCGCTTCCAAATTCTCTTCCGATACAAATAATCATAACGCTTCCTCCTTTTTGCAAGTATATTCCGTCTTGTATACTTTAACTATAGCTCTTTTTTTCAGATCATAAAACCAACAATCCAGAGAAAATGTCTATTTATATCCATTTTATTCACTCAAAAATTCTCCCATTGAGCATCATCTTATCCGTCTGGCATTCTGTACCGGAAGTTCATGATTAAAACTTTCCGCTGCGTCCTCCGTGACTCTTACCGGAAGAGCCGGTATGCACAGAACTTCCACCACTTTCCTGCTTCCGTTCAATCTTTCTTGTTGTTACGACACGATTCACAAAGTAATCCGTCCTGACCGTCAGATCCAGACTGCCTGCTTTTTCACAAGCTTTACTACCGTCTCGATATGATCGCAGAACGGGAAGTTATCCACCGGCTGGATCTTCACTGTCTGATATCCGTTTCCCGTCAGATATTTCAGATCTCTTGCCAGTGTCTCCGGATTACAGGACACATAGACAACCCTCTTGGGCCCGAGCTTTATTACAGAAGAAAGGAACTTCTCATCACTTCCGGCTCTCGGCGGATCCATGAATACGACGTCTGCTTTTTGGTTCTTCGAAGCCATATCTACCATGAATCTTCCCGCATCACCTGCATAGATCTCGGCATTCTTGATGCCATTTTCTTTTGCGTTGATTCTCGCATCTTTCACCGCATCTTTGTTCAGCTCTACTCCAATGACTCTCTTTGCATTCCTGGCTGCAATCAGACCAATTGTACCGGTTCCGCAGTACGCATCGATCACCGTCTCTTTTCCGGTCAGTTCCGCATAGTCCATGGCTGTATTATAAAGGATCTCCGTCTGTACAGGATTCACCTGATAGAACGATTTTGGAGAAATACGGAACGTACAGCCGCATAATCTGTCTTTAATAAATCCCGGTCCGTAGATCGGCTTTTCCTTTTCTCCCAGCACCATACTGGTCTGCTTGTTATTCACATTCAGTACTACGGTCGTAATCTCAGGATGTACTTTTCTCAAAGCCTTCACAAAGTTATTCTTTGATGGAAGAATTGGCGACCCCAACACCAGAACGACCATAATCTCACCAGTCTCAAAGCCTCTGCGGATCAATACATGTCTCAAAAGTCCATATCCTGTATCTTCATTATATGTCTTAATCTTAAAAGACGGCAGAAGTTCACGGATCGTACGGATGATCTCCTGACTCTTCTTATCTTCGATCAGACACTCTTCCACTGCGATCACACGGTGCGTTCCTTCTGCATAGATGCCGGATATCACATTTCCTTTTCTGTCATGATCGAATACCGCATGTACTTTATTTCTATAAAAATATGGATGCTCCATACCGATGATCGGACTGACTTTGCAAAAGCCGCCCAATAATTTTTCTTCCTGCTTCTGTTTTCTTTTCAGCTGTTCTTTGTATGGCATCTTCTGGAACTGGCAGCCGCCACATTTTTTATCGATTTTACATGCAGAAGTCTGATTCCGTGTCTGCTTTTTATTTTTCTGTACTTTACTCTTCTGACCTGATTGCCCAGCGCATTTTCGTGCATTTCGCACGGCTGTTGCGGAAGCATTCTTCTTTGGACGGTCGGATGACGTCTTTTGCGATCTCACTGTACAGGCCCTCCTTTTTCCATTGTTTGAATGATTTCTTTACCAGACGGTCTTCCCCCGAATGGAAGGTAAGGATTGCCACTTTTCCTCCCGGTTTTAGCACACCCGGCAGCTTGTCCAGGAAATCATACAATACTTCAAATTCATGATTCACATCAATACGAAGTGCCTGGAATACCCGCTGGCTCGACTTACGTATTGCTTCTTTTCTTTCTTTTTCCGGAATAAATGCAAGTGCCTCTCCGATCACCTGGTGCAATCCCGTTGTTGTTTCAATCTTTCCGCCTTTTCGGATCTTTTCCGTAACTGCTTCTGCAATCTCTTCTGCATAAGGTTCATCTGCATTTTCAACCAGCATCCCTGCAAGTTCTTCTCTTGAAATGTCATGCAGCCGTTCTGCCGCACTGATTCCTTTCTCCGGATTCATCCGCAGATCCAGAGGACCTTCTGCTTTAAATGTGAATCCCCGGTCCGGGTTATCGATCTGCATGGATGACACACCAAGATCTGCCAGTACAAAATCAAATTTCCCGGCTTCTTTTGCTACTTTGTCAATATTAGCAAAGTTCTCAAGCTTTACTGTCAGGATGTCTGATCCGAATCCTTTTTCCTCCAGACGTTTCTTTGTCTTTGCTGATTCGATCGGATCTACATCCAGTCCGTAGATATGACCCTCTCCCTGCAGTTTTTCCAGCATCTTTGAGGTATGCCCTCCATATCCAAGCGTTGCATCCAGTCCCTGCTGTCCCGGCTGGATATCAAAAAAGTCTAAAATCTCCTGTACACAGATGGAAATGTGCATTCCTGCCGGTGTTCCGCCTTTTTGGATCACCTTTGAAATAGTATCTGCATACTTTTCCGGATTCAGTTCTTTATATTTTTCTTTATAATTTCTCGGATGTGTTCCGGAATATCGGACTCCCCGTTTATGTTTCTTCTCTTGATTTTCCTGATTCTCCATAATCTCTCTCCCATTTTATCAGTTGTTCCGGTACATCTACATCCCGGAGTTCTGCTTCTTCTGTCTCACAGAGCACCACATCTTCTTTATGTGCACAGATGATCTGTTTTCCGCCTTTATCACCGGAAAGTCTGCACAACTCCCGGAAAAAGCACGAATCCCATAATACGGGATTTCCGGTTCTTCCTTTCCATCCGGCACATACAATCTTTCCCGGATGCATCTTCCCCATCTCAAGCATACGGGCAAATGTCCCGGCTGTCAATCCCGGCTGGTCACATACAATGAACATAGCCCCCTTTAACCCCGGATTCTCATCTAATGCTCTCTTTAATCCTAACTTCAGCGAATGTGCGATTCCAAGATCCGGCTCCGTATTCTGTACCACCAGCATCCCCTGTGTTTTTGCCGCATTCTCTATCTCTTCAAATCTTGTTACCACTACCTGTGTACACAATGGAAATGCACGCATTTTACGAAGGGTATGTTCGAACATCTGCCCTCCATCCAGTTTCTCCAGCAGCTTATTGTTCCCGTACCGGCTTGACTTTCCGGCTGCTAGGAGAATCATCGCATAATCTTTATCTGACAGACGTGCTTCTACTGTCTTTACCACGGAACTGCCAATCTCATTTGCCTTATCCGAGATCAGATAACACAATTTCTTGTCCTTTCTCGGATCCACATCTCCTATCTTCAAACCCTTTTTTACCTGCACGCCTTCCTGTAACATTCCCCGGATCACACCGTCCAACTGAGAATAGACCGGTTTTCCTCCGGTCAGAGCCAGAAGTTGTCCTTTTCGGACGACATCCCCGATCTGTGCTTTCGGCTCCATCCGTCCGGCTGCTGACGCCCTGATCAGACGTTCCAACGCATAGCCGCCCACATATCCCGGAATGCCGGTATTGGGAATCGGCTGTCCGTCATAGATGATATCCGCAAGTGTTAATCCACGCATTGTCTCTATGACAGCATGGACATCTTTTCCCGCTATAAACCCCGGTCCGAGACCGATCACATATGGTGCATCTGCCCGGCTGGTTCCTGTATTTCTTTTTGCAAGAATTGCATCCACAAGTACATCCGGTCTGAATTCTCTCCGGATCTCTGCCTCCGGGTCTACGATTACGGCAATCTTATCCGCTGCCAGTACCCTCCTAGCTTCCTGATAATTTTCCACAAGAATTCCTTCTATTCCTTCTACTTCTATCCTGCCTTCATAGACTGCCCGTGACATTGCAACTTCACGTCTGACGGTAAGCGGCACTGCAATCTCCGTCATGATCACCCGGAATCCTGCCCTGTGAAGTGCCACTCCTACACCCGTAGCCAGATCTCCGGCTCCTCTGATTAATACTTTTTTTCTGTTTTTATACATTTCTGACATAGTTACCATCTTTCTTTCAACGGAATCAGGTCCGATACCACATGCACTCTGCGGATCTGCCCCGGGCATTCCATACTATCTGCATGCCTGTCTGACAACTGCTTTACGATCTCTTCCGCAAGTTCCACTGCCATTTTTTTCTGCTCCTTAGTATCTGCCTGATTCAGTATCACCTGATATTCCATATCATCCGTCACGTATTTTCGTCCCGCACTCTGACTTACCGCAAGTGTAACAATATCTTCCGGACACAGAATATCTTCTTCTGTCTTTCCGAGAATCTTCCCGGTCTCTTTCACCCGGAAACAACCTTCTTTCAGCTTCTTTCCAACCGCACTCATCCCATATACATTCAAAACAATATCTGTCTGCTCACAGATCACCGGCTCATGTTCCGCAGGGGTTTTAACCGGCAGACGCTTCGCTCCGTCTGCCTCTAGAAACAGTACGCCTGGTTCACGGCTGATCTCTTTTAGATATTCTTCTTGAAAAGATGCAAGCTTCCCATCCGTTGTCTCTCTTCCCATCCATACAACACCATATTTTATCATAATCTGACGGAACATTTCCACCGAAGGTTTTCCCAGAAAATATCCGGCATCACATTTTTGTATATGAGTTGTTGTAGAAACCGCACATGGAATTCCGGCATTCCGGCATTCATCCATAAGCCTGCGGATCACTGTCGTCTTTCCGCCTCCGCCGACAACGGATACCGTCTTATGAAAATTTTCTTTAAAAATTCCAATAGCCTGGCATAAACTGCCAGGCTCTTTCCATTCACCATTTATATAACTTATTATCATATAAGGATTATTTCTCCTCTTTTTTCTTTGCTTTTGGAAGGGTTAAATTTAACACAATTGCTACAATCGTTGCAAGAACAACCGGAGATTTTCCGAAAATTGTTGTCACCCATTCCGGGAACTGTGCCAGTGAAGCATTTGCCTGTGTCACACCCATTCCTACTGCTACTGCAAGTCCTACAACTGTTGTATTACGGAAATCCATTGGCTCTGTCGTGATCAGTTTGATTCCCGTCATTGTAATCGAAGCAAATACAGAGATTGTCGCACCGCCGAGTACACAATACGGAATTGTTGTAAGCAGAGAAGAAAACTTCGGAATCAGTCCTGCTGCCAGTAATATCACTGCTGCCAGCCCCATTACCACACGGCTGACGACCTTTGTTGTTGATACGATACCTACATTCTGGCTGTATGTCGCAGTCGGAAGTCCTCCAAAGAATGCACAGAAAATGTTACTGATTCCATAGCCTACAATTCCACCTGTCAGTTCTTCATCTGTCGGCATACGGTCCATAGATCCTGTTGTTGTTGCCGAAAAATCACCAATTGCCTGTACTGCATTGATCGCAAACAGAATTCCGATCGCAACACATGCAGATGGTTCAAACTTGATTCCAAAATGCATTGGTTTCGGAAGCTGGAAGAACGCTGCCGATGACACAGATGAAAAATCTACCATTCCAAAGAACAACGCTACGATATATCCTGCAATAATTCCGATCAGGATGGATGCCAGTTTCCATACCCCTTTTCCGTAATGATTCAATGCTGTTACAATGATCAATGTAATAATCGCAACCACCCAATTCTGCCATGATCCATAAGTCTTGCTGCTCGCACCTCCGGCCATATAGTTAATTGCTGTCGGATACAGAGAAAGACCGATAGAAAATACGACCGTTCCTGTAATCAGCGGCGGGAAGAATTTGCGGATTCTCTTAATATTCAATCCCACCAGAAGTGCAACCACACCTCCGATAATCTGTGCACCCAGAATTGTTGCAATGTCAAAATCAGACGCAATTGCCTGCATACTTGGAACATACGCAAAGCTGATTCCCATCATAACCGGAAGTGCCGAACCGATCCGGAAATTCTTTGTTTTTATAAATGGAAACAATTGCAGTAATGTCGTCAGTGCCGACATCACCAGTGCTGCCTGTATTAAGATCACGGAATCTTCCTGTGAAATTCCGGCCACTCCCGCAACAATGATCGATGGTGTTACACATCCGACGATCATCGCAAGTACATGCTGGATTGCAAGTGGCAAAGCCTGTCCGATAGATGGTTTTCCATAAAAATCAAATAATGCTTTGTCCATCTGTTTTGCTTCTTTTGTACCCATATATATCCTCCTGTAAATTTCTTTCGAACGCATGGCGATTCATATTATTTTCAACTTAAATATTATATATTTTTTCTTCTTTTTTGTGTAGTCCTGCAGTTATTGAATGTTTTAATAAAATCTTATAAGCTACAGTTATTATAGCTATTACATTCCGTTATGTATACATTAAATTTTATCATGGTAAAGTACTGAATTTCATGGTACAATGACAGATAGAGACTAAAGACAAACGGAGGAATGAACAATGGGAATTTTGTCTAATATTGAACCAAAAGAAGTATTCCATTACTTCGAAGAATTAAGTATGGTACCCAGAAGTACCTTCCACACCAAAAAAATCAGTGATTTTTGTGTGGAATTTGCAAAAGCTCACAATCTGGAATATATCCAGGATGAAGTGAACAACGTAATCATCAAAAAACCTGGTACTGCCGGATACGAGAACAGTGATCCGGTTATCATCCAGGGACATCTGGACATGGTCGCTACAAAGACAACCGACAGTGATCATGATTTTGAAAATGATCCTTTAGACCTTTTTGTAGATGGTGATCTGATTGGGGCAAAGAACACCACTCTCGGTGGCGATGATGGCATCGCCGTTGCTTACGCTATGGCAATCCTTGCCAGCACAGACATTCCACACCCGCCGATCGAAGCTGTATTCACAATTGATGAAGAGATTGGTATGGGCGGTGCACATCACCTGGATACATCTGTATTAAAAGGAAAGATCTGTCTGAACATTGATTCTGAAATTGAAGGTGTTATGACTGTCGGATGTGCCGGCGGCTACATTTACGATACCTTCATCCCGATCGAATGGAGTGAAGAAAACGGAACAAAGATGACGATCTCCATTTCCGGTCTGCAGGGTGGACATTCTGGCGCAGAAATCCAGAACCAGCTTGGAAATGCACACAAGATCATGGGACGCGTCCTGTATGCTCTTGCAAAAGATTACGACTTCAACATTGTAAGCACAAACGGCGGAAATGCAGCAAACGTAATCGCACAATATAATACGACTGAGATTATTGCTGACCCTGCACAGGCTCAGGCTATCGCAGATGCTGTTACCGGACTGGAACAGACGATCTCCTCTGAGTTTGCCGGACAGGAACCAACTTTATCTCTGAACGCTGTTTCCGAAGGCGAGACTGCCTTAAAAGCATTTGACGCAGATACTACCGCACATGTAATCGGATTCCTGTATGGAGCAATCGATGGTGTACAATGCTATGACCGTGCGTTCCCTACAGCTGTAGAATCTTCCCTGAATACAGGTATCGTTGAAACCACAGAAGATACGGTAAAGATCAAATTCCAGGTTCGCAGCTCCGTTGCTACCAAGTTAGATGATATGCGAAACAAACTGGATCTTGCAACAGATCTTGCAGGTGCTTCCCGCGAAATCTCCGGTGAATATCCGGCATGGAGCTACAATGCAGATTCCGTGATCCGTCCGAAAGCAATTGAACTTTATAAAGAAATGTTCGGCAAAGAGCCTACCGTTGAGACAACTCACGGAGGATTGGAATGTGGAATCTTATTCGGAAAGAAGAATGATCTTGATATCATTTCTTTCGGACCGGAACTGACAGGTGTACATACTTATAATGAGCGCGTACATATCGAATCTACAAAGCGTATGTGGGATTATCTGAAAGAACTTTTAAAGATCTGTAAATAATCCATATCTATCCAGCGTTTTTTATGAATGCAACGTAATATTAAAAGACAGCTTTTCAAACTTTCAAATCTGAAAAAGCTGTCTTTTCTCATTTTTATTTTATTCTTATTTCACAAGAAATACATCTGCATTTGTCACCCCGAGCGCCGTTGCCTCTGCGTGATTATTTACATAGATGTCAATGTGGTTTCCCTGAATTGCACCGCCGCAATCCTCAGCTGTAAATATATGACCTCCGATGATCACTTTCGTTCCGTAAGGAATAACTCTTGGATCAACCGCAATCGTCTGACCTTCTACCACCGGCGTTCCTGTTGCTGTAATTCCGTCTGCTTTATTACAGCAGATTTCACATGCACAGTAATATGTAATCTGGAAATTACCAAGATTCTGTCCATACATTTCGTTCGTCGCATTGACATTACTGATTCCGCCTCCGGCAAGTGTATAATTATCATTGATAATACGTGTTGCCCATACTGCATTTTTAGTATTTACTTTGCTTTCAATAATCCCAAGTTTCGTGCTGGCTGCTTCAATAGTCTTTCCATCACCTGCATACATCACTACGTGGTATATATGGCCTTCTTTTGCATAAAAGATCAGGTCACCCGGCTGTGCATCCTCTACAGGAATCTTCGTTCCACACTGGCTCTGGTCCTCTGCCACTCTTGGAAGATCATATCCATATTGTTTGTAGATCTGCTGTACAAATCCGGAGCAGTCTGCCCCGTCTGTCAGACTTGTACCTCCCCATACATATGGATTACCGATAAACTGGGAAGCAAATTGCAGGATGGACTCTCTGATCTCACCGCTTGGCGTTCCTTCTTTCACAGAAGCCAATGTATAATATAAAGCAGCATTTTCTTCTGGTTTTACTGTTTCTTCCGCCGTTTTATATTGTTCTTCCCCTGTTGTCGTGATCTGCTGTTTTGTCTCATCGCTGTTATCGAGATATTTCTTTTCAACAAACCCTCTGACATTACCGGACTCTATATATACCCAGTCGGCATCTTTATCGGCAAGGATATAACAGAGCTGTCCCTGTTTCAGTGTTCCGACAGTTCTCGCATCTGGATTATTCTCTTCTTTTATATTCAGTATTCCTGTCTCGATCTGATCATTAACCAGCGCATAATCCTTCTCTGCTACCGTCGGGTTCACCGTCGCACGCAGATATGTGTATGCCTGATTTTCTTTTGCATCGACAGTCGCTTCCGCTGTCTTTGCAGTTCCCTCAATACCGGTATATTCCATTCCGGCTTTCTCTGCCTTCTTCTGAGCCTTGGTCTGATAAACATCCAGGATTTCCTGTGCCGCATCCCCTGTATATACTTCTGATGCTTTTACAAACCCTCTGACATTTCCAGATTCAACGTAAAGCCAGCCATTCTCTTCTTCTTTCAGGATATATAACAGACCATCCTGTGATAAAGTTCCTACTGTACGGACTTTTTCTTCCAGCTGCTGATTTGCAAGTGCTGCGTCCAGACCTTTCTGTTTCAGGTTCTTTCTTTCTTCCATCGTCTTCTGAAGATTTCTGACCGCTTTACTCTTTGCTTTCTTGAATATTTTATTTTTAATTGTTTTTGTCTGTTTCTTTGTTATTTTCTTTTTTTTCTTCTGTAGCTTTTTTGTATCTGCTTTTGCATTTTCCAGATCCGTCTTTGCATCCTGTGTATTACTGCCATCAATATTCTCCGGAATTGCCTCGCGGATATTGATCTTCGATTTTGCAAATGCATATTTTCTGGCAACTGTCCAGAACCGGAAATCTTCCACAATCTGTGGTAATTTTATAATCTGCTGCTTTGCAACAAGTGCTTGATTGCTTTTTGCACTTGTAACTGTATCTGCCGGCTGTTCCGGCTCTGCTGGTGCCGCCGGTTCTGCTGGTGTCGCCGGTGTCTCCGGTGTTGCCGGCTGTTCCGGCTCTGCTGGTGCCTCCGGTTCCGCCGGCTGTTCCGGCTCTGCTGGTGTCACTGGTGTTGCCGGTTCCGCCGGCTGTTCCGGTTCTGCCGGTGTCGCCGGTATCGCCGGAATCTGATCTACACGTTCTCCTGTAACCGGATTCGTCTTTTGTCCGGTTGTTGTATCTATCAGATATCCTGTACTTTCATCCAGCTTTACCTCACCTCTTTGGATCATCTCTTTCACTGCATCTGATACATCTGTAAGTGTATCCTTGCCATCTACTGATTTTGCCTGCAGCTTCTCTGCCTGTGCGGCCGGTGTCTGAGAGGCTGTGCTCTGCGTCCCGGCTGTCTCTGCCCCTCCATCTGCCAGCGCTGCAGCCGGAGTACTGATGATAAGTCCTATTGCAAGCACTCCTGCAAGTGCTTTTGTTCCCAATCTCTTTGCTACTTTATTATTTCTCAGTCTCAAAATCTAGCTCCTTCCCGGATTTCTATATTATACCAGGTCTTCCTTTTTCTTCTTGTATAGATTAATATACATTATTTTTAATTATACGCTTCCTGCTTTTAAATTTCCACCCTGTTATTGCTTTGTTTTTATCATTTTCATAAAAACTCATAAAAACACGCTGTCTTATTACTAAAATTTTTGGTATCTGCACAGCAAAAATGCGTCTGAATAAGTTTAAAAACCATACTCCGACGCATCCTTGATTTTCTTATTTTCTTTCGTTATTCTCGAATATTACATATCCAGAGGATATTTTGCAGTCAGCTCTGCAACCATTCCTTTGACTTTTTCAATGTTATCTTCACTCTGAAGTACGAGTGCGATACACTCTGCGATCATATCCATGTCGTCTTCTTTTAATCCTCTTGTTGTAACCGCCGGTGTTCCAAGTCTGACACCGCTTGTCACGAACGGTGATCTTGGATCGTTCGGTACCGTATTTTTGTTACATGTGATGTGTGCGGCATCCAGACGTTTTTCCAGTTCTTTACCGGTCACATCTTCTCCTCTTAAATCAATCAGCATCAGGTGATTATCTGTTCCTCCGGATACAATCTTCACTCCACGGTCCATCAGTCCCTTACTGAGTGCCTGTGCATTTTTGATGATCTGTTTCTGATATTCTGCAAATTCAGGCTCCAGGGCTTCTTTGAAGCATACCGCTTTTCCTGCGATCACGTGTTCCAGTGGTCCTCCCTGGATTCCAGGGAATACAGCTTTATTAAAGTTGAATTTATCTGCTGCTTCCTGATTACAGAGGATCAGACCGCCTCTTGGTCCGCGCAGTGTCTTATGTGTTGTCGTTGTTGTGACATCTGCGTACGGGATCGGGCTTGGATGAAGTCCTGCTGCAACAAGTCCTGCGATATGGGCCATATCAACCATCAGGTATGCTCCTACTTCATCCGCGATCTCACGGAATTTTTTGAAATCAATGATTCTTGCATAAGCACTTGCTCCCGCAATGATCATCTTTGGTTTTTCTTTTACTGCGATCTCACGTACCTTATCATAATCGATCACACCCTCGTCGTTCACTCCGTATGATACGACGTTGAAATATTTACCGGAAATATTAACCGGAGAACCATGTGTCAGATGTCCGCCATGATCCAGGTTCATACCCATGACTTTGTCTCCAGGCTCCAGCATTGCAAAGAATACTGCCAGATTTGCCTGTGCTCCGGAATGTGGCTGTACATTGGCATAATCACAGCCAAATAACTTCTTTGCTCTTTCTCTTGCAAGATCTTCCACTACATCCACACACTGACATCCACCATAATAACGTTTACCCGGATAGCCTTCTGCGTATTTATTTGTAAGCGGACTTCCCATTGCTGCCATGACTGCTTTGCTTACCCAGTTCTCCGATGCGATCAGCTCCAGATGCGAATTCTGTCTCTCCATCTCGGCCTGAATGGCGTCTGCAATTTCACTGTCTGCTTTTTTAATTTCATCAAATGCATACATATTTGAGTCCTCCTGGTTTGTTAAAAATTTGATTTGTTTAATATGATAGCACTTTACCACGGTGAATGCCAGCATTTTTTTGTATATTTTTCAATACCTGTCAGATTTACAGAACCTGCCGTCACCGGTTGTCCATAGATACTTCTAGACAAAAAGAGGAAACCCCTGATGAAATTAATCATCAAAGGTTTCCTTCAATTTATCCATAAATCCTTTTTTCTTTTTACCTTTATGCTCTTCCGTCTTGTCACTCTTTTCTGTTCCAAGAGAATTACCTGTCAGTTCATCGAATTTACGCAGTGCTTCTTTTGCTTCGGCACTTAAGTGTTCCGGTGTCTGGATAACAAGCGTTACATAATGATCGCCGCGAACCTGTGCATTTCTAAGAGATGGAACTCCCTTTCCTTTCAGACGTACTTTTGTATCGGTCTTGGTTCCCGGTTTTACAGTATAGATTACTTCTCCGTCTACCGTCTTGATACGGATATCCGCACCAAGCGCCGCCTGTGCAAATGTAATCGGTACCGTTGAGAAGATATGCATATCCTGACGCTGGAAGATCGGATGTCTTGATACCACGACCTCTACCAGAAGATCTCCTCTTGGTCCGCCGTTTACACCCGGCTCACCTTTTTCACGGA
>OBLO01002444.1_pt1 | contig 14397 bp, 12 predicted proteins | sample 1519401 | NCBI WGS metagenome assembly OBLO01 (sample SAMEA2602897, study PRJEB22501) | metagenome | reverse complement strand
GATCGGCTTTCGCCTCCTTCACGCCGTGCACCTTCTCGAGAGCTTCCTTCACGTGAGCCTCGCAGTGGCCGCACATCATGCCCTCAACAAGGAGGGTTTCCCTTTCCGGAGAAAGACCGCAGGACGCACCCTGACTTTCAGGACCTGCCTGAGAGCCTTCGCTGTACGGACGGATTTCCTTCCCCGCTTTCCTCCTGTCATGGGAGGAATCAAAGAGGCGGAAGAAGTTGAGACGCAGGGCGTTGGTCACAACGCAGAAGCTCGAAAGGCTCATGGCCGCAGCGCCGAACACGGGGCTCAGCTTAATGCCGAAGAAGGGGTAATAGACGCCCGCTGCGAGCGGGATGCCAAGGATATTGTAAATGAAGGCCCAGAAAAGGTTCTGATAGATGTTAACGAGCGTGGCCCGGCTCAGCCGTATGGCTGCCGGAACATCGGAGAGCCTGCTCTTCATGAGAACGACGTCAGCCGCGTCAATGGCCACGTCCGTACCTGCACCGATGGCGATGCCGGTATCAGCGCGGGTCAGGGCCGGGGCATCGTTGATGCCGTCGCCCACCATGGCCACTCTGCCCTGCTTCATGAAGTAGCGGACAACAGCCTCCTTGCCATCGGGGCGCACGCCGGCGATGACCTCGTCAACACCGGCTTTTTCGCCGATGGCTCTGGCCGTGCGCTCGTTGTCGCCTGTAAGCATGACCGTATAAAGGCCCATTTCCTTCAGGGATGAAATGGCGGACGCGCTGTCCTCCTTGATGACGTCGGCCACGGCGATGACTCCGAGGAACCTGCCGCCCTTCTCAAAGAAGAGCGGGGTCTCGCCGCGCGAGGCGCATTCCCCGGAAGCTTTAACGGAATCATCGGGAATTTCAGCCTGTTCGGCTACGAAGTCCCTGTTGCCGCCGCGGACTTCTTCAGAACCAAGCTTCGCGGTAAGGCCCTTGCCGGGCACGGCTGAGAAACCGCTCACTTCCAGCGCAGTCAGGCCGTCTTGCTTCGCCCTGGCCACAATGCCGCGGGCCAGGGGATGCTCGCTCAGGCTTTCCACGGCGAATGCGGACTCAAGGAGCTCCTTTTCACTGATGCCATCAGCGGGCAGGATGCCTGTCACCGCGGGTTCGCCCTTGGTAATGGTGCCGGTCTTGTCCATGATGACAATTTCAGTGCGTCCGGTCAGTTCAAGGGATTCGGAGGTCTTGAAGAGGATACCGTGCCTGGCGCCGAGGCCATTGCCGACCATGATGGCCACGGGCGTGGCGAGACCGAGGGCGCAGGGGCAGCTGATGACGAGCACCGCGATGCCGCGGGCCAGGGCGAAAGCCATTTCCTGGCCCGCTATGAGCCAGCAGATGGTGGTCAGAATGGCCAGACCGATGACGGTGGGCACAAAGACGCCGGACACGCGGTCCGCGATGCGGGCGATGGGGGCCTTGGTGGCCGCGGCATCGCTGACCATGCGGATGATCTGGGAAAGCGTGGTGTCCTGGCCGACGCGCGTGGCGCGGCAGCGCAGATAGCCGGTCTGGTTCACAGTGGCAGCGGAAACGATATCACCGGCCTTCTTGTCCACGGGCACGCTCTCTCCTGTGAGAGCGGCCTCGTTGATGGCGGACACGCCCTCCACAATGACGCCGTCCACGGGGATGTTCTCACCGGGGCGCACGGCAAAAATGTCGCCGGTCCTGACTTCGGCTATGCCTACTTCCACTTCCTTTCCGTCGCGGATAAGTGTGGCCTTCTGCGGCGCCATGGCCATGAGGCCTTTCAGCGCGTCGGTGGTCCTGCCCTTGCTTTTGGCCTCGAGAAGCTTGCCCACAGTGATGAGAGCCAGAATCATGGCCGCGGATTCGAAGTAGAAATCGCCAGCATACTGCTTCACGAGATCGAGGCGGCCGTCAGCCTGGGCACGGGTTATGGCGAGAAGCACCACTGTGCTCCACACAAAAGAGGCGCCGGATCCGAGGGCCACCAGGGCGTCCATATTGGGCGCTCCATTGAGCGTGCTTTTGAAGCCGTTTACAAAAAATTTCTTATTGATGACCATGACCGCGAGGGCCAGGAGCATCTGCACAATCCCGTACGCCGTGTAGTTTCCGTCAAAAAACGCGGGAAGGGGCCAGTTGAGGAAGGCATGCCCGCTGGTCATATACATGAGCGGGGCAAGAAGAATGAGCGACCAGATGAGGCGGCGCCTGAGAACAGGTGACTCGCGGTCTTTCAGAGCGTCTGCGTCCATGGCAGCGGCGCTCTGCGTATTTCCTGCCTGCCCGTTTTCCGGCTTCGCGCCATAGCCCGCGTCAACAACCGCTTTGACGATATCAGCGGGCGATGCCGTGCCTTCCACGCCCATGGTGTTGGTGAGCAGGCTCACCGAACACGACGTGACACCCGGCACGGCGGAAACGGCCTTCTCCACACGGGCGCTGCAGGCCGCGCAGCTCATGCCCGTGACAATGTATTTATCCATCCTGTCTGTCCTTTCCGCAATTTAAGGTTGAAGAAAATCTGTACTTGTAAAAGATAAACTAACTTCTAAAGCTGTCAACTGCAAATTGAAAACCATTTTCAATAAAACGGCAAGTCCCCATCCGGACAGCAGAAAAAAAAGAGCGCCATCCTGGGAAAGGGACAGCGCTCGTAAAATCAGGGAAAGGGGAGAGCCTGATATCAGGCGTAAAGGGCGGTGGAGAGATAGCGCTCGCCGGTATCGCAGATGAAAGTGACGATGTTCTTTCCCTTCATCTCCGGCCTGGCCGCGATTCTGAGGGCCGCGGCGACGTTGCAACCCGAGGAGATGCCGCAGAGGACGCCCTGCTCCGAGATGAGCTTCTTCGCCATGCTGATGGCGTCATCGTTATCCATGGTCATGACCTCATCGAGGAGATTCACATCCAGGGTATCCGGAATGAATCCAGCGCCAATGCCCTGAATCGCGTGCGGGCCGGCCTTGCCGCCGGAGATGACGGGGCTCGCGGACGGTTCCACGGCAACGACGCGGAAGCCTTTGATGCGTTCCTTGAGGAAGCGGCCCGTGCCGCTCAGGGAGGAGCCTGAGCCCACGCCGGCCACGAGCACATCGGCCTGGCCGTCGAGCTGTCTGTAAATCTCGGGACCCGTGCTGATGTAGTGAGCCTCGCGGGCTCTCAGATTGGTGAACTGGCCGAGGACCATGCCGCCCCTCTCTTTGGCGAGTTCGTAGGCCGTATCAAGGGATCCCTTCATGCCCTTCGCGCCGGGCGTGAGCACAACCTCGGCGCCAAATCCGGCTATGAGTTTGCGGCGCTCGACGCTCATGGTTTCCGGCATGGTCAGAACGGCCTTGAGTCCCATGGCCCTGGCGGCCAGGGCGATGCCGATGCCCATGTTGCCGCTGGTGGCCTCAAGAACGGTGCTCCCGGGCTTCAGGGTGCCGTCGCAGAGAGCGCAGCGGATGAGGTGCAGGGCCACACGGTCCTTGATGGAGCCGCCGGGGTTGCGGCTTTCGAGCTTCACGAAAACGTTGCCGGGCAGATCGGCGTCCAGGGCCGCGAGATGCAGCAGAGGGGTATTGCCGACGCCTTCGAGAACAGAATTCAGCATGGGAGGTTTCTCCTTCTCCGCCCTGCCGGGCGGCCCCGCATGAGGGCCGTCCGCAGTGGATGTGTTATTTCCTTTCCAATAGCCCCAAAGCAGGGGACCCGCTAGTCCCCGCAGGCGCGGAAAGCCTGATCAAGGTCAGCGATGATGTCCTCAGCGTTCTCGATGCCAATGGAAAAGCGCACGGAACCGGGTCTGATGCCGGCCTTGAGCTGCTCTCCGGCGGGCATCTGGGAGTGCGTGGTCGAGGCAGGATGGATGACGAGGCTCTTGGTATCGGCCACGTTGGCGAGCAGGGAGAAAAGCTTCAGGCTGTCCACAAATTTCACGGCTGTCTCAGCGCCGCCCTTCAGGTCGACGAGGAAGATGGATCCCGCGCCCTTCGGAAAATAGCGCTCATAGAGGGCGTGGTCCGGGGAATCCGGCAGCGACGGATGATGGATTTTCTCCACGAGCGGGCAGGTCTTCAGATAATCGATGACCTTCAGGGCGTTCTCCACATGCCGCTCCACGCGCAGGGACAGGGTCTCGAGTCCCTGCAGGATGAGGAAACAGTTGAAGGGCGAGAGGCAGGGGCCCTCATCGCGCAGGAGCTGGGCCCGGATATAGGTGATGAGCGCAGCCTTTCCCGCGATACCAGTGTAGCTTAAGCCGTGATAGGACGGATCCGGTTCGGAGAGCCACGGGTAGCGGCCGGAAGCGGCGTAGTCGAAGCGCCCGCCATCCACAATGATGCCAGCGAGGGAGGTGCCGTGGCCGCCCAGGAATTTGGTGGCCGAGTAGACCACGAGATCGGCGCCGTGCTCGATGGGCCTCAGGAGGTACGGGGTCGCAAAGGTATTGTCCACAACCAGCATGATGCCGTGTCTGTGGGCGATTTCCGCGGCAGCGTCGATGTCCGTGAGATCCGAGCAGGGATTGCCCATGGTTTCGACGTAGACAGCCCGCGTCTTCTCTGTGATGGCGCGCTCGATGTTCGCGACGTCGGAAGTATCCACAAACGTCGTGGACACGCCCTGCCGCGGCATGGTCTGGCTCAGAAGGTTGAAGCTGCCGCCGTAGATGCTCCTCTGGGCCACGATGTGATCGCCGGCGCGCACGAGGCTCTGCAGGGCGAGCAGCACGGCGGAAGAGCCGCTCGACACGGCCAGGGCGCCGACGCCGCCGTCAAGGGCAGCCATGCGCTTCTCGAGCACTTCCTCCGTGGGGTTGGTGAGACGGGAATAAATATTGCCGGGCTCTTTCAGGGCGAACCTGTCGGCAGCCTGCCGGCAGTCGCGGAAGACGTAGGACGTTGTCTGATATATGGGCACGGCGCGGGCGCCGGTCGCCGGATCGGCCTCTTCCTGTCCGGCGTGGACCTGAAGCGTTTCGAAATGCGGCATGACTCTCTCCTTATTTATAAGCAAAATACTATGTTTTTCTTGGGGTCATCCTAGGGAAGAGGCCTCCGGACGTCAACGCCTGCCGCAGGAAAATGTGTTATATATCACACGCTGAAAAAACAGGGGTTTCTGCCGATCCTTGCGGGGCATGGCATTGGAATGATACGGATTCTCCAGCCGTCAGCGGACGTTAAGGGAGGAGCGGCATGGTATTTCTCAACGCCCTGCAGAGCATGATGAGCATCGTTCTCGTCTGTCTCGTGGGTTATGTTCTGGCCTGGAAGGGCTGGATAACAAGGGAAACGGAGATCTTCATTCCCCGTTTCGTCACACAGGTGGTGATTCCACCGTACATGTTTGGAAACGTGGTGACCCATTTCCAGCGCGAACAGTTCATGCACCTCATCGTGGGCTCCGTTGTTCCTCTCCTGAGCATCCTCGCGAGTTTTCTTCTCTTCATGGCCATAGCCTGGATCTTCCGTGTGGATAAGAAACACCGCGGGCTTTTCGCCACGGCAGCCGCCACTTCCAACACGCTCTTCATCGGCATTCCCGTAAACACGGCGCTCTTCGGCGATGTGGCCATGACGCAGGTGCTGCTTTATTTCTTCGGCAACACGGTCTTCTTCTGGACCATAGGCAACTACTGCCTGGCAAGTGAAGGCGAGCACAAGAGCCAGCGCCTCGCAGTCAGGGACATTTTAAAACGCATCTTCTCGCCTCCGCTCTGCGGCATGCTCGCAGGCATAGCCTGGGTGCTGATAGGCCTTCCCCTGCCCTTTGTTCTCAAGAATTCCTGCATCATGCTGGGCAGCATCGCCTCCCCCCTTGCCCTTGTCTTCATCGGTGTCATCCTGCGCCGCATCGACTGGAAGGGCGTGAAGATGGGCAGGGATATCACGCTCTGCCTGATCTGCCGCCTGGCCATTTCTCCGGCCATCCTCTTCGGCATGCTGCACTTCATTCCCCTGCCGGCCCTCACCGGGCACGTCTTCATCATGCAGTCGAGCCTCCCCAGCATGACCAATATTGCCCTGGTGGCCGCCTTCTACGGCGCGGACAGGCAGTTCAGCAGCGTTTTCGTGGCCCTTTCCACCATTCTTGCCATGATTACCGTGCCCTGCTGGATGACGGTCATCACGCTCTATATGTGACGCTTCTGAAATACGGGAGTTCACCATGCCCAACGACGTCTATCACGGTTTTCACGAATTCTACGTTCACTGCTGTCAGACGGGACAGTCCCCGGCGGCTCTTCTTTCAGGCAGGCAGGAATCCGCGCGCCTGCCCGTTGATACAGCCCATGACGGGGACGGAGAGGAGGCAGTCTTCAGGCTGCGGCTGCCTCTCATCGCAGCCGATATTGCCTCCTTCTCGCGACGGGACACGAGAACTTTTCCCATGATGGAACACCTTTTTTCCGAAGGCCTCGCCCGGGATCTCTCAGAGGGCACGCTCCTCTGGATCGACAGCATGGGCTACAGTCTGGACTGGCTCTTCTTCGGACAGGGGGCCATGCTGAAAAATGGTTACAGGCCGGTTCCCTTATTCAGGGAGGGCGGCGCCGCTCCTCTGGACGGCCGGGAAATCCGCCTCATGCGCTCCATGGCGCCGAGCTGGACTGGCTCGGACTGGGCCTGGCTTCACGGGGGGCGCTACCTGCGCCGCCAGAACATGCCGCCTTCCCTGGCCATTGTCTCCCGCGCCGTTGTGAGCTGGAACATCCTTCCTCTCTCGCCCGCCCTTCCCGATGCGGCAGAGGTCTGCGCCCACGTCCAGGATGTGGCGAAAACCCTTAATCCCCAGTCCTGGGGCCGCACCTGGCGCAGTTACGTGGTGAGGAGGCTGCAGGCGAGCCAGGCCAGGGCCGGCATGCTCGTCGGTCTTACGCCCTCGGCCACGGCATCCTATATGGCCGGCCGCAGCGACCCCACTGACTCCGCGCTCAAGGCCTTTCTCCTTCTGGACGGCGTACTGACCCGCCACGGGCGCGACGGACTCGTGAATTTCCTGACCATGCTGATTGAGGAAGCGGTCGGCCGGGGCTTCGCGGATCTGGGAGAAGGTTTCGGAAACCGCACCTGGGGATGGACGTCCCGCTCGGACAGCACGGAGAAAAGCCATGACACGGGCGACCGGGCGTAAAGGACTGCCGCGCCCTGCCCGCTTCTGGGCTGCCCTCGCCGTGCTCGCCGGCGTCGCCCTGGTCACGGCCATGGGCGCCATGATAACCATCGCCCTGCCCGGTCTCGCGGGCAGTTTCGGCGCCTCAGACGCCGACGTCGTCTGGACGGTCACCTGCTATCAGATGGCCAGCATGGCCTGCGTTCTGCCAGCCGCGTCCCTGGCCGGAACCTTCGGGGACAGGATAATCTTTCTCACAGGCCTCCTCCTCTACGCCGCGGGCTCACTCCTCTGCGCTCTCTCCCCGGACCTCGCCACGCTCACGGCATGCCGTGCCCTGCAGGGCGTTGGCGCGGCCGGCTGCACGGGCGTCAGCCTCAAACTCATCGAGACCATTTTTCCGAGCCGGCTGCTCGGACGCGGCATAGGGCTTAACGCGGCCACCATCTCCGCTTCCGTCATCCTCGGTCCGGCCATCGCCTCGGTCATCCTCTCCCGCGCTTCCTGGCCATGGCTCTTCGCGACCGCCTTTCCCGCCGCGCTTGCCGCCGCGAGTCTCGCCTTCGCTTTTCTGCCGCACGAGAAACCGGAAAATCTCACTCCTCCCGCAAAGGCTGGCACGCTGAAGGAGCTTTTCCCCAACCTTCTGACCTTCGGCGCCTTCTTCCTCCTTGTGGCCGCTCTCTCCCGCGGGGCCGCACCCCCTGTCTCGGCAGGTCTTGCCGCCCTCTTCCTCCTGGCTCTCGTCCTTTTCGTGCGCCTTGAGCGCAGGAGCCCTTCACCCTCACTGCCCGTGGATCTTCTGGCGCGGCCCGCCTTTTCCCTTTCCATGACGAGCCAGCTCTTCTGCTTCATGGCCCAGTCAGCCGTGGTCACAGCCTGCCCGTTTTTCTTTCAGGAAAGGCTTGGCTTCTCCGTGGTCACCACAGGGCTCCTGCTTACGGCCTGGCCCCTCGGTCATATTGTCTCCTCCCTCGTCTCTGGAAGACTCACGGAGCGCGTGAGTCCTGCTCTCGTGGGATTTCTGGGCATGTCCGTCTGCACGGTCGGCATCGTGTCCTTCCTCTGGCTTGAAGGAGGCCCTCTGGACGCTGCCTGGCGCCTCTCCGTCTGCGGCTGCGGCTATGGTTTCTTTCAGGCGCCCAACGATCAGACCACGCTTCTCGCCGCGCCCCATTACCGGCGCAGCGCGGCCAGCGCCTTTCTTGCCCTTGTCAGATCCCTCGGACAGATGATCGGAGCTGTAGCCGTCTCATCAGCCTTCCATTTTTTTCCGGATATCCCGGAGGCGTCCTATCTTGCTGCAGCGGCCTTCGCTTCGGCCGGCACATGCTCACTCGCCCTGCGCTGGCGTTTCCTGAAAAAAAGATTCACCAGCCGCGTCAGGCACAGACCTTCGGCCTTCGGCAGCCTCATACGGAAAAGAAGGAATTCGAGCGGAAAACAATCAGCGCCGAAATGACGCAGAGCCCCATCAGAAACGCGATGTAGGCCGTGCGCGAGCGGATGGCGAGAAGCGCGCCCGAGAGCGCCGCGGCGTAGACGAAGGTCCAGGAAAGATCGGGGATAATCGGATAGACGCCCAGGGCCAGAAGAGTGCAGACCACCCCGCAGAGCAGGGTGTAGCTCACGGCGTAGAGAATGGCGTGCATGCCCGCCCGGCGCAGTATGCTCTGGTAGACCACCTTCTCGGGGTGCGGATCAGCCGCCTCCATGTCAGGCAGAAAACGATCCTCGTATATCCGGTAGCGCTGTTCGAGCCAGCTGCCGGCCTGGGCGCAGAGCATGGCCAGGATGAGCGGCAGAAGCATGCTCCCCGCGTCCACAAAGTGCGCGGTGCGGGCAAAGGGAAAAAGCAGGAGGAAGGCCATGCCGCCGAAGGGATGAATCACGGTTCCCATGGCGATGACGTCCTGCCAGAGGAGCTCCAGCGTAATGCCGATGGGCAGGGCGACGCTCCACTGATCCGTGACGAAGCCCGCAATCATGGCGAGGGCGAGTGGGCGCTCCACGAGCCCCACAATGAACGAGAAGCGGGCCGCGCCGATGAGCACGAAGAGAAGACAGCAGGGAAGGCCGGCCAGGAGAAGATTAAAGAACAAATTCATCGGGAATCTTCTCAGGTTCCAGGGGCACGGCCCTGAAATCGAGTTCCGTGCCCTGGCCGGACACGAGTTCGCGCAGGGCCGCCATATCGTCCTCGGACACAGCCACGTGGGTGCACAGCTGTTTCTTGCCGGCGCCGTAATGCAGATTGCCGATATTGAGCACGTTCAGGGTCACGCCGCTGCGCGCCGCCGTGCGCACATCCTGCAGGTTCTCAAAAAGCACGAAGCTCTCGTCGCCGCATTCCTTCAGCGTCCCGGCGAGATCCTTCAGGGGCACGAAACGCACGTCCACATGGTGGGGAATGGCCAGGCTCATGATCTGCTGCCGGAGCAGGTCTTCCGCGAGAGCGTCATTTGCGACGATGAGATGCGCGGCGCCTGTATAGGGAAGCCAGCCCTCGATGACCTGTCCGTGGATAAGGCGGTTGTCTACGCGGAACCACATGGACTAGCCCTTGTGCTGTTCCGCTCTGGCCTCACCGCTTTTTTCGGCGTGCCTGTGCTTCAGCATGGCGCCAGGGACCACAATGCCCTTGACGCCGGCCTCACTGGCTACTTCCGCCAGTTCGGCGAGGGGGAGCGTGCGGGAGGAAAAAACCTTGAGCAGCATGGGCAGGTTCACGCCTGTCACGACTTCAACATTGAGCGATGAGAGAAGGGAGAGCGCGAGATTGGTGGGTGTGCCGCCAAACATATCGGTCAGCACGATGACGCCCGCGCCCTTGTCGAGACGTTCGGCTGCGTCCTTGAGCCTGCGCACCGTCTCGGGCACTTCCTGCCCCACGTCGACACTGATGGACGTGCAGTCGGAAAGCGGTCCGAGAATAAACTCGGCGGTGCGCAGTATGGCCGACCCGTAGTCGGCGTGCGACACCACGATGATTCCTGCTTCCGGGGTTCCCTTCTTTTCAACAGTTTCTTCAGGCATAGCGCAAACCTCCAGACTGAGACAGGACAGGATCCGTCAGGCGGGATCCGTTCGTTTTCGAAGTGTGCCAGCTTTCAGGCGGCATGACAAGCTACCCGAGTTCCAGATGCCTGTGTTCCAGGGTCACCGGGTATCCCGCCTGATGCAGGGCCGTATGCACGGCCTCGGCCACGGCCACGGATCTGTGCCTGCCGCCCGTGCAGCCGAAAGCAATGGTCAGACGGTAGCGGCCTTCGTTCTCCATGAGCGGGAGAATAAAGAAGATCAGCTCCAGAAGCTTGGTGCGGAATTCCCTGGCCTTGGGCGTGGCGAAAACGTAATCGGCCACGTCGCTGTCCTTTCCGCTCTTCGCCCTCAGCTCGGAAACGAAGTAGGGATTCGGCAGGAAACGCAGGTCGAAGACATAGTCGGCTTCCCGGGGCACGCCGTACTTAAAGCCGAAGGAAATGATATTCACCCTGAGGGCGCGCAGGTTCCCTGTCCTCGATCTGAAGCGCCTCTGGATGACGCGGCGCAGGTCGTGGATGGAAAACCTCGTCGTGTTGACAACCATGTCGGCCATGGCGCGCAGGGGCGCAAGCCGTTTTCTCTCGAGGAGCACAGCCGCCTCAAGGCCGACACCCTCGCTCTCAAGAGGATGGGGACGGCGCGTCGTGGCGTAACGGCGCATAATCTCGGCCGTGTCCGCCTCAAGGAAGACGATCTCAGGCGTCCAGCCTTCGCGGCGGAGGCCCTCTATGGCGTCCTGGATGGTATCGAGAAAATTGGACTGGCGTATGTCCATACCGAGGACAATGCCCTTGAAATGTGCCATGGACGGCTTTTCCATGAGCGCGACCATTTCACCGGCCATGGTAGCGGGAAGCCCGTCCACAGTGAAATAGCGCAGGTCCTCGAAAACCTGTATGGCCGTGCTCTTACCGGATCCGGAAAGCCCGGTGACAATGCAGACGCGCAGATTCCTGCGTTCGGCTGCCCCGTCCTCCCGGTTCTCTCCTGTCGTCCCTGTGCCGGCAGATCCCATTCCCGGAGCGGGCTTCTTCTGCGACTCCTGCCTTTCCCCGGCAGACAGCCGCCGTCCGGGGTCGGCGCTTTCCGTGGGAGCATCCTCCCCGCGGCGGCGGACATTCTCAGTTCCTGCAGCCCGCTCCCCGGTGAGGGGAACTTTTCTTTCGTTTTTCCCTTCCATGGCCCTGCACCTCCGGTACATACCGAAACGAGGCCGATCAGGAAGGGCTCCCCGCGTGCAGGGAGCCCCTCGGAATGCCTTATGTACGCTTATACAATGGGGTCAATCAGACCGATGCTGCCCGTACGGCGGCGGTACACGATATTAATGCGGTTGTTTTCCTGATTCAGGAAGACAAAGAAGTCGCTGCCGATGTTGTCGAGCTGCATGACCGCTTCCTCAAGATGCATGGGCTTGGGGCTGAAACGGTCCGTTCCATCGACCCCGGGGTTTTCTGCCTCGCCCTCAAGGTTGTAGGTGAAGACATCTACTTCGGTTCCCCGGGCCTTGCGGCGCTGCTCCTTGACGCGGGACACGTGCTTCTTGATCTGGCTCTCCAGCTTGTCTGTAACGAGGTCGATGGCGGCATACATATCAGAAGTCTGCTCGCTGGCCTTCAGGTGCAGTCCCTCGCCGACGACGGTCACTTCGCAGTGATAGCGAATCTTGTCCACGGTCATAACGACATTCACTTCCAGACCGGCGGACTTGCCGAAGAAGCGGCCAAGCTTTTCAAGGCGGCGGCGTGCGTACTTCTTGAGATGATCGGAAGCCTCAAAATTCTTAAAGGCGTAGGCAATATTCATAAACGACCTCCAGGTTGACCTTTTCCAGGCAATCCGTGAACGGTACGGACGGAAAAGGTGTCCATGTCTGCCCGGCCGGGCGTTTCCCCGGCCGTAACACCGGAGAAACGGGGCTCCGCCGCAGCGGTTCCGCCCCCTCGCCGGGTACAGAATTCCTGCTATGAAAATCTCATTGACGGCATGTGTTGTCAACTCCCGGGGAAAATATCCCGCCCGCCCCTGACAAAAAGGAAAAACGGAAAGGAACAGGGCTCCTCCGGGAGACCAGGCTGTGCCGGCTCCGGGGCCTCCGCAGGCAGCCGAAAGAAGGATCCCCGCGGTACGGGAAATTCACAGGCAGGAGCCCGGCTTCGGTCAGCACGCAGGGACGCCCCCTGGCCCCTGGCGCACCGCCGGAAATGCCGCCGGCCAGAGGGAGCAGGAGTGCACACCCGGGCCTCACCGGAAGCCGGGCGGAAAGACACCGGACGGGGCACGGCAGAAAGAAGGACAGAACGGGAAACCGGGGCTGGTGTTTATCCGGCAGGCTCAGGGAAGACGCAAAGGCAGCCTTTCAATTCGCGGAAATTCCTGAGGGCTGCCTCCTGTGGCACGGCGGAAGGACAGGCCAAATCTAAAGAAGCTTGCGGCGCCTGGAGGATGACGGGATATTCAGTGCGCCGCGGTACTTGGCCACGGTTCTGCGGGCTATGGTGATGCCGAGCTTTTCCTTGAGCTGCTTCACGAGCTCCTCGTCGCTCAGGGGCGACTGCGGATTCTCTTCGCTGATGAGCTTTTTAATAAGAGCGCGCACGCTCTCTGACCCCACCTGGCTGCCGTCCTGGAGCGCGACGCCGGAGTTGAAGAAAAATTTGAGCTCGAAGATGCCGAAAGGCGTGGAGACGTACTTGTTCGTGGTAATGCGGCTGACCGTCGACTCGTGCATGCCGATCTCCTCGGCCACGTCGCGCAGGATAAGGGGCTTGAGGGCCCGCACTCCGTTTTCGAAAAAGTCCCTCTGATAGTGGACTATGCTCTCCATAACCTTGTGACAGCGTGCGTTTGCGCTTTCGGAGGTTTCTAATGAGCCCGCTCGCGCCCCGCTTTTTTCCCGTGCAGTATTCCTTTTCCTTGTCCGTGATGCGTTTGTCGTTCTCGAACGTATCCGAGACAGTGAGGTGCGGCAGCCCGTCCTCATTGAGCAGGATGACGAAGTCACCGCCGATTTTGCGCACGTAGACGTCAGGGCTTACGTATACGGGCTCGCTTCCGCCAAAGCTCGATCCCGGCATGGGATCAAGGGAGCGGATGACTTCGAAATATTCCTTCAGGTCGTCCTCATCGAGCCTGAACTTCTTCATGAGCGGCTTGAGGCGGTTGTTCTCAAAATCCTCGAGATGATTCTCCACGAGATCAACAAGGACGGGATCACGGTCGAGCCCCTTCTCCCTGATCTGGATCATGAGACATTCCACGGGAGTGCGGGCGGCCACGCCCACGGGATCGAAGAGCTGAATGCGCTTCAGGACCTTTTCCACGTCCTCGGGTTTGCTGCCAGACATCTCGGCGATTTCCCCGAGTGTAGCCTGCAGGTATCCCGTGGAGGACAGATTGCCGATGATATTTTCGCCGATGGCCACCTCCTCGGGCTTCATGTCCGAGAGATGGAGCTGCCAGAGAAGATGTCCGGACAGAGTGGGCTTGCGCGAATAGCGCACTTCGGCCGGCACGCCCTCCTCTTCCTGAATCTCGCGCTGCTGGAAATCACGCGGCGAGCTCGCGAAGTCGCCGAGATAATCCTCCCAGTCCTCATTGCGCGACGATTCCCTGTCGTAGACGTTCTCCTGATCGTGGTCAGGCTTGCGTTCCGGTTCGGCCTGCTGCCTTTTCTCATCCATGGTGGGCTGATCCACCGACTCCTCAAGGAAGGGATTCTCCATCAGTTCCTTGCGCACGGTTTCCACGAGATCCAGTCTGGACAGCTGCAGAAGCCTGATGGACTGCTGCAGCTGGGGTGTCATGACGAGCTGCTGGCTTAATTTAAGCTGCTGACGAAGTTCAAGAGCCACGTTCCGCCTCTTCTGTTACTGCCGGCTGAAGAAGCTGGCATGATTTTTGATTTCCTAATAAGCGAGTAGCACGCTAAGATTTATTTCGCAATACCGGGTCCCCGGAAAAGAACAGAAAGAAAGGGGTGGATCCGCCGCCAGGAGGAGAACGGACTGGCCTCCCTTCCGCACTGACGGCATCCTTCTGCGGTTTCCGGGAAGGAGCTCTTCAGGTTTTCAGTAAGGGGTCATTCCGCTGTTTCTCTTCCGCCCCTGCCTTGAGAATGGCTCCTGTATGATCTATTTTGATGCTTCCGGAAAAGGCTTTTTCCGGACTGCACCTCAAAAAATTTAAAAGGAGACGGCCCCCCCGACGGGGAGCCCTTACGCATTCATGAAAAAAACCAACGCGAGCTGGGGCGGACGCTTCAAAC
>OBLO01002434.1_pt1 | contig 14471 bp, 7 predicted proteins | sample 1519401 | NCBI WGS metagenome assembly OBLO01 (sample SAMEA2602897, study PRJEB22501) | metagenome | reverse complement strand
ATTTCAGCCCCCGTGCCGCGAGGTGCGGGGGTGTTTTTGTTAAAAAGGCTTCCCCGTGGGGCTGCGCCCGCAGGCGCGTGTCGGAGTGCAACCGCCGTAGGCGGCACTTGGCACGGAGACTGAAGCTGGCCGCGAAGCGGACTGATGAGGGGCGAACTTTGCCATACTATCCCCTGTATGGGTAATCACGGTATCTCCGCCCCTCATCCGTCTGCAGGCGGGACCGCAGACACCTTCCCCCAAGGGGGAAGGCATTCTCACAACAAAGGCTGACACTATGTATCATCCATTCTTCCAATTTGTCCTTCCCCGCTTGGGCCAGGCGGCGCTGGATATTTTGCTGTATCTCAACTTTTTACAGCTGCCGCCGTTGCAGCTTGTGGCCCAGTGGCCGGTGCTGTACTACGGCCTGCCGCTGGTGCTGATGGCACTGCTGGCTTATATCAGCCGGGACCCGCTGGGCCTTGGCATCGTCTTTGTCGGGCATCTCGTCACCTTCTACTGCATCGGTACCGGCATCGGGCTGGTGCTGCGGCGTGTCGGCGGTGCGCCGCTGACTGTTTGGCATATTTTTTGGCTGGGCGGCATAATGCCGTGGCTGCTGACCGGGGTTATCATGTGGTGGGGCCGCCGCCGGGCGCTGCGGCTGTGTACCACAAAATATAACCTGACAACGCAGAAAGCCTTGCCCAATGGTCAGCTGCGCATCGTACAGATCAGCGACGTACACCCCCGGGCCTGCGCGGCCATGGACCGCACCCGCATCCCGGAACTGCGGGAGAAAGTCGCGGCCTGCCAGCCGGATCTGCTGGTGCTGACCGGCGACATCTTCGACGAGTACACCGAGAAAGAGGATTTCGACGCTTTCTGCCAGTTCTTCGGCGAGATCGATGCCCCCTTGGGCAAATACTATGTGCTGGGCAACCACGACCTGTTTCACCACTGGCGGGAGCCGAGTTTTGGCCGCGCCGACCTGGAGTGCGCCTTTGCCGCAGCGGGTGTCCGCATTCTGGAGGACACCGCCATCACGCTGTCCTGCGGCGTGCGCATCGTGGGCCGCAAGGACTACCTGTACACCAACGGCAGCCGTTTTACGGCGGCGCAGCTGATGCCCTGTGGCCCGGACGACCGCTACACGGTCTGGCTTGACCACGAGCCGCGGGACTTTAAGAACGCCGCCGCAGCGGGTGCCGATCTGATCCTGAGCGGCCACACCCACGGCGGGCAGGTCTGGCCTGCGGGCGCGGTGGGCATGGCCGCCAAAAACGAGCGCAACTACGGCAGAAAACATATCACAGACCGCTGCGATGCCATCGTCAGCGGCGGCACCGGCACCTGGGGCTACAAGTTCCGCACCCAGGGCCGCACCGAGATCGTCTGCGTAACCATCACGACTGAAAAGGAAACGAGCCAATGAACAAACGCGAGCGCCTGGGCAGCCGCCTGGGCTTTATCATGCTGTCCGCCGGGTGCGCCATCGGCTGCGGCAATGTATGGAAATTCCCCTGGATGTGCGGCCAGAACGGCGGCGGCAGCTTTATGCTGCTGTACATCCTCTGCCTTTTGGTGCTGGGCCTGCCCGCCATGGTCATGGAGCTGGCCGTGGGCCGCGCGGCGCAGGCAAGCCCCATTTATATGTACCAGCGTCTGGAAAAGCCCGGCCACAAGTGGGGCGTGTTCGGCGTGTTCAGCCTGATCGGCAACATTGCCATCATGGCGTTTTACACGGTCGTCACCGGCTGGATTCTGTACTATTTTGTCAAATTTCTGACTGGGGACAACGCCGATTTCGGCTTTGCGCAGATGCTCGCCGACCCGAAAGTCAACGTGACCTATCTGTTTGCGGTGGTCGTGGCGGCGTTCGTACTGCTCAGCTTCAACTTGCAGGGCGGGTTGGAACGCGTGACCAAGTACATGATGACAGCGCTGCTGGTGCTGATGCTGGTGCTGGCCATCCACAGCCTGACCTTTGCCGGAGCCGCCGAGGGGCTGCGGTTCTACCTTGTGCCGGATTTTTCCAAAATCGACGGCAGCGTCATCGTGGCGGCCATGAACCAGGCGTTTTTTTCGCTGTCCGTCGGCATGGGCGGCATGGCAATCTTCGGCAGCTACATCGGCAAGGAGCGCTCCCTCATGGGCGAGTCGCTGCACATCATCGCGCTGGACACCTTTGTGGCGGTGCTGGCGGGCATCATCATCTTCCCGGCCTGCTTCACCTACGGGCTGGAAGTCACTGCCGGGCCAAGCCTGCTGTTTGACACGATGGCCGGTGTTTTCAACAACATGGCCGGGGGCCGCTGGTGGGGCGCACTGTTCTTTCTGTTCATGGTGTTTGCGGCGCTGTCTACCGTGCTGGGCGTCTGCGAGAATATCCTGGCCATGGTGCGCGAGCTGACCGGCTGGACACGCCCGAAAGGCTGTGTGGTCTGCGGCGCGGGCATCTTTCTGTTGGCGCTGACGACAGCGCTGGGGTACAGCGTACTGCACTTCCAGCCCTTTGCGCCGGGCAGCGCATGGCTGGACTTCTGGGATTTCATCGTCAGCAACAACGTTCTGCCGCTGGGAACGCTGGTTTTAGCTCTCTTCTGCTGCAACCGCCTCGGCTGGGGCTGGGAGAATTTTGTAAACGAGGCCAACACCGGCAAAGGGCTGAAAGTGCAGCCCTGGATGAAACCTGTGTTCCGGCATTTTGTGCCCTGTGCCATTGCGTTTATTTATGTGTACGGCATGGTCACGTTTCATTGGCGGTAAGCCGCAGCAAAAAAAGACCTGCGTCCTGATGGGATGCAGGTCTTTTTTGTGCAGGGCTGGGGGCGGGCGTTACGGCACTTTCCTGAAGTAATTTATCAAAATACTTTTAATATAATTATACCGTCTCGCATAGCTGTTCTCCACGCGGATCAGCTCAAACCCGTGCTCACGGCAGATCTGCTCCTTCTTTCGGTCACGGCGCTGGACGGCGGGGTCGTCGCGGTGCTCGCGGCCGTCCAGCTCAATGGCCAGAATCGGCATCAGGCGGCGGCCCTCCCGCTGGTAGACGACAAAATCAAACCGCCCGGTGTAAAACAGGTCTGTGTAGCTTGGGTTATTCTCAAACACCTGGGCAATGGGGACTTCCTTGCGCACGGTGCAGCGGCTGCCGTCCAGGAAAGCGTTGTCCAGCGCGTGGTTCAGGTTCTCCAAAAAGGCGTCCTCGGTCCTGGTGCTGTATGGCTTGATGCCCAGTGCCCGGCTGGCGGCGGGCTTCTCGGTCACGTCGGACACGCCGTTGGTGCGCACGTACTGCACCAACTCGTAGATATCATCATCCACCGCGCCCGCGTGCAGGCGGTCCAGTTCCTTCTGGCTGGACAGGATGACAAGCTGGTCCCGCGCACGGGAGGTCGCCACGTTGATAAGCTCCTTGTTGGTTTTCAGCCAGGCGTAGGTCTTTTCCCGGGTCTGGTCGGTCAGCGCCAGTGAGAAGATGACCACATCCTTCTCGTCGCCCTGGAATGCGTGTACCGTGCCGCAGCTGGCGTTGTCGTAGTGGTTGGCCCGCAGCATCGCCTCAATGGCGGCACGCTGCCGTGCAAACGGCGTGATGATGCCCACCTGCTTATCCGGGTGGCGGCTCAAGTAGGCGTCGATGCGGCGCACCTCCTGCGGGGCAGTGTTGCGCTCGTCGGTGGTGTTATCGGGCACATCCACATAGACCAGCGGCTCGGGGTTGTGCTCCTGGCTGGCAATGTGCAGCTTGTGGTTGTAGTATTTGCGGTTGTTGAACTCAATGATGCGCGGGCTGCACCGGTAGTGGTAGCTTAACAGCGTCTCGTCGCTGACAGCATCGCAGGCCAGGAAACACTTGTAAATCGAGTTTTCGATGTAGTCGTATTCCTCTGTCACGCTGTACTTGCGGCGCAGGGCCTTGTTGTCGGCGGGGGCCAGCAGAATAACCGGGGAAAGCTGCTGCGGGTCGCCGACAAGCATCAGCGACCGGCCGCGCAGAATCGGCACCAGCGACATGGCCGTGTTGCACTGGCTGGCTTCGTCCATGATGACCATATCAAAGCTCGGCTCGGGGTCGCCCAGGCGGTGGGCGGAGATGCAGGTCGTTGCCACGATGGGGAAAACGCGCAGCAGCTTTTTCAGGTTTTCCGGCTCGGAGATGTACTTGTTGAAAGCCGCTGCCTTCTCCTTATCGTTGTCGGCGCTGCGGACAATCACCATCAAATCCTCATATTTCGGTTCGGCCAGGCGGCGGATGTACTGCACCGACGTGTAGTAGAGGTAGCGCAAAAGTTCGCCCTCGTTACGGTCCAGCAGGGCCATGGCGTCGGCGGTGTCAATATCGCCGTAGGCGGCCAGCTCGCGGTTGACTTGGGGCAGCTGCCCGGCCTCCAGCTCAAAGCGGAAGTTCATCTGGCTGCGGGCTTCCAGTAGGCGCTCGATGGTCTCCTTGCGTTCCCGCAGGTCAAGCACCCGCTCATAGCGTTCCAGCAGCTCGGTCAGCTGTTTGGCGCGGGCTGTGCGGTCGGCGTGGTTTTTGTCCAGCAGCTTTTCCGGCACCGGGAGCTGGATGCACTGGTCATACAATTTGGCGATGGTCCGCAGCGCTTCGGCGGTCTTTTCGGCGTTGCCAAGCCGCAAAATCGGGAAGGGCACCGTATGGCCGTGGTAGTCGATCTGCTGCAATTTTTCCACCACACCGTCAATCGGGTGATTGTTGTAACTGGCAAAAAGCACCGTGCGCTCGTTGAAAAACGCCGTAGTCAGCGTGTTGACGATGGTGTTGGTCTTGCCGGTGCCCGGCGGCCCCTGCACATAGGCCAGGGGATAGCGCATGGCATTGTTGATGGCAAGCAGCTGGTCCAGGTTGACTTTGTTGTTCAGCAGCGCCAGCGGGTAGGATTTGCGGCGTCGGGGCCGGGCCGTCATCTCGCCAAAGAAAGCCCGCAGCGGTGCGGTGGCTGTCTCGCCGGAGGGATCCTCGAACATATTGAGGATGCCGCGGTACTCGTGCTCCAAATCCACCGGGCAGTCGCGCCCAATGGCGATCAGGTAGGGAATATCGTCCACGCCGTGCACCTGCGGGTTGCCCCGGGTGATACGATCCTTGATGGTCTCCTGATTTTTGTAAAAGTCGTCCAGCAGCGCGTGGTCGTCGGCGTCCAGAAATTGGTGGATGCTCAGCTTTGCGCCGTTGATGGTGAACTCCCGGCAGATGACCAGGTCGGCGTCGGCCCGCAGCGTGCGGCGGCGCACATCCAGCCGCAGCGGGCGGTAAGCCAGCACATACAGCCCTTTGTTGGTGTTTATGCTGATAAGGTTCAGCCCCAGCTGCGGCAGACTGGGCCGGGCGGCGTTCTGCCTGCGGTCATCCACCCGGCGCTGGAACCGCTGCACCAACTCCCGGAACTGGTCGTCCCCCAGTTCGATGGCGTCCTCGGCCCCCTCGTCAAAGCGATCCGCGTCGATGGCGTGGACGAGGCTGTAATTGGTCTGGTAGGGCGTGGCATCCAGCCGGTTGCAGGCGGCCAGGTAATCCAGCACCCGCAGATTGGCCGAGTTTGCGAACAGCGCTGTGTATTTGCCGGGGTTATCCCGGATATCGGCAACGAGGGTCTCATTCACCGGGCACCAGGAGCCGTCCACAACTTCGGCTGTCTGGATGCGGTCAATATGGATGGTCAGGTCCTGGACGGTCAGCAGTTTCAGGTGCAGGCCGTCCACCGCCAGCGTGCGGGTGCGGGGGTTCAGCCCCTTGACGGCGACCCAGTATTTTGTCTGCTGGGTCTGCTGGTTTTTGTACTCGATGCTGAGCCACTTGCCCTCATGGATGGCGCGGAAAATGCTGCGTGTGACGTTGTTCATCTTCCGCTCCTTTCCGCTGTGATGGCAAAATTTTACATTGTTATTGCTATTATAACATCACACCCGCACCGGGGCAACTGTTTTGCCGAAACAAACGCGGCTGATCGGCGCAGGCGACGCATATCCTGGTATGATATGGTTTGCAAAGGTTGCAGGGCGGCCAGTCCCCTGGCCGCCGCAAAGTTTCTTCTATTTTTTGCCAAATCATGCAGCTGCCTTTCTTGACTGTATCGGCATCCGATGCTACAATAAATATTATTTTCCCAAAGTGTTACTCTCTGTAATATTCCAACAAATATAGAGGATCTTTGCGTATGAAACACCCCCGCCCCAGACTGCTGTTTTTGCTGGCCGTGCTCTGCCTGGCCGTCTGCCTGCTGGCGGGCTGCGCCGCGCGGGCCGCCACAGCCGACCCGGATGCCGACCTGCCCACCATCGTCATCGGCAGTGACAGCTACCCGCCCTTCAACTACCTGAGCGCCGACGGCCAACCCACCGGCATCGATGTGGAGCTTGCCACCGAGGCATTCCGCCGCATGGGCTACAAGGCGCAGTTCGTCACCATCGACTGGGTCGACAAAAAAGAATTGGTAGAGAATGGCACCGTCGACTGCCTGTGGGGCAGCTTTTCCATCGACGGGCGCGAGGATGAGTACCGCTGGGCCGGGCCGTACATGGTCAGCCGCCAGGTCGTGGCCGTCATGCCGGGCAGTGATATTGAGACCCTGGCCGACCTGGCGGGCAAGACCGTCGCCGTGCAGGCCACCACCAAGCCGGAAGCGCTGTTTCTGGACGGCAGCGATCCCCGCATCCCCGAGATCCGCGCCCTGCTCTCGATGCAGAAACGCGAGCTGATCTACGCCTATCTGAGCAAGGGCTACGCCGACGCTGTGGCCGCCCATGAGACCTCGATTTTGCAGTTCATGTCGGATTTCGGCATCGAGTACCGCATCCTGGACGAGCCTTTGCAGGTGGTGGGGCTGGGCGTGGCCTTTGCCCTGAACGATGACCGCGGGCTGGATACCGCGCTGAACGCTGCCCTGGCCGATATGCGCACCGACGGCACGACCCGGGCCATCCTGGCTAAGTACCTGCCCGACCCGGACAAATATCTGGAGGTGGACTATGGCCGCTAAACGTCTGCCCCGTCTCAATGGGTTCTGGCTGCTGTCCGTGCTGATCGGGGTGCTGCTGCTCGTCTCCATCTCTTTTTACTCGGCCAACACCGACATTGCTACAGCCGAGGATGCGCTGTCCACCCGCGTGGATTACATCAAGGAACAGTGTGCCGATTACAGCAGCCTGAATCTGGCATCCGAGGCCAAGAGCCTGCTGCGCGTGACCGAAAGCGCCCAGCAGTGCGCCCGGGATATCTGGTACCTCACCGAAAAGCCCGACGACCTTTACCCCGCTGCCGAGGACGTCTTACCGCACTTCGTCGAGAACCACTACCTGACCGGGCTGCTGTTTCTCTCCCGGGATGGACAGATCACCAAAAGCTACTGCAAGGAGGAGGCCCTGCTGCCCCTGTTGAACAAGGTGCTGACGACCGATTCCCTTTTGGATGTGGCCGACCACCCGAAAAAGACCTACGCTGTGCGCCTCGTCTGTGGGGATGACTCCTTTTTGGATATTGCCGCCTCGGCCCGCGAGGGGGCCGACTGCATCGTTGTTGCGTTCTACCACACCCCCGCCGAGTATGTCCACACTTACAAATTGTCGTACCAGCATTTGGTTTCCGGCTTCCATATCGCTACGGACGGCACGCTGGCCGTGGCCAGCGGCAATGAAATCATTGCCGCCAACGATGAAAGCCTGCTGGGGCTTTCCACCGACGAGGTCGCACCGCTGCAGCTCATCAAGCAGCGCGGCGTCTATGACAGGATGGTCTATGTACGTGACACCGGCATGGGCACCAGCGGCTACTTTGGCTACACCGAGAAGGGCCGCGACTACTACGTCTACGCCTTTTTGCCGGAGGCCGCCGTCTTTACCACAACGCCCAAGAACATCATCTTTGTAGTGATTTCCTACACCCTCATTATTCTTTTGATTGAACTGGTGCGCCGCCGCACGATGCACTCCTATCAGGAGGAAAAGCTCCTGCAGGAGAAAGCCTACCAGAAATCGCTGGAAAAGGCCGCCCGCAAGGCTGAGGCCGCCAACGTTGCCAAGACCGAGTTCTTGCAGCGGATGAGCCATGACATCCGCACGCCCATCAACGGCATCCGGGGCATGGTGGAGATTGGCGACCACTACGCCGACGATATGACCAAACAGGCCGAGTGCCGCCGCAAAATCTGGGACGCCTCGGGCTTTTTGCTGGAGCTCGTCAATGAAGTTTTGGACATGGGCAAGCTGGAATCCGGTGAGGTCGTGCTCGAACACCGGCCTTTCAACATGGTCAAGCTGCTGACCGGGTTGCAGGATGTGCTGGAAAAGCAGGCCGCCGGGCGCGGCATCCGCATACTCTGCGACGACATCGACCTGCCCCACCCCGATCTCATCGGCAGCCCGATCCACGTAAAGCGGCTGATGATGAACATTATGAGCAACGCCGTCAAGTACAACAAGGACAACGGCACCATCACTATGACCCTGCGGGAGGAACGCTGCGACGGCAAGACCGCCTGGGTCAAGTTCACCTGCGCCGACACCGGCATCGGCATGAGCGAGGAATTCCAGAAGCACATCTTTGAGCCGTTCACCCAGGAGGTTCTGGACGCCCGCTCGACCTACGGCGGCACCGGGCTGGGTATGCCCATCGCCAAGAGCCTGGCGGACAAGATGGGCGGCACCATCACGTTTGAGAGCCGGCAGGGCGTCGGTACGACCTACTACATCACGCTGCCGCTGGAAATCGACCCCAACGCCGCGCCCCAGCCCGAGACGGAAAAGCCCGCCGACGACGCCACCTTGCAGGGTGTGAACATCCTGCTGGCCGAGGACAACGACCTGAACCTGGAAATTGCCCAGTTCCTGTTGGAAAACGCCGGGGCCACCGTCACCGCTGCCCGCAATGGGCAGGAGGCCGTGGACATTTTTGCCGCATCCCGGCCCGGCGAGTTTGACGCGATTTTAATGGATGTGATGATGCCGGTGATGGACGGCTACACAGCGACGCGAACCATTCGCAGGCTGGATCGCCCCGACGCCGGGCGCATCCCGATTTTAGCTATGACTGCCAACGCCTTTGCCGAGGACCGCCGCCGTGCCTACGAGGCCGGTATGAACGAGCACCTGACCAAGCCCCTGGAAACCGAGCTGGTCATAAAAACGCTGGCGAAATATCGCAAATAATCCAAAACGCCTGTGCACCGCGCTTTGCTATGCGGTACACAGGCGTTTTTAGGTAAGGCTTCCCCCCGAGGGGGAAGCCTGCAGTTTTTATTTTCCTAAGGTCCTTCGTATCATCAGCCGCAGGTTATCCATCAGGTCTTCCACGGTGCGGTCGTGGTCAGCGGCATAGCACAGGCCCATCAGGCCGCCTACAACGGCGGAAAGCAGCGACATATAGCAATCCTCCATGCCAAGCTCCGGGGCGATTTCCCCCGCCGCCTGCAGCCGCGCCAGCAGTTCACTTACGATTTCTTTCAGTTCGGCCATGCAGGCGGGCATAGCACCCGTCCTGCGGGGCATTCCCAGCGTCTCGGCAATCATCTTGTAGCTGCCCATCCGGCTGGCGGCAATGTCCTGTAAATAGCCGGTAATGCGTTCTTCCAACCCGGCCAGCGTCGTACAGTCGGCGAACATGGCACGGACACGCTCGTTTTCCCGGGCAAAGCAGTACTCGGCCAAGCCCTGCAAAATTTCCTCTTTGGAGGAAAAATACTCGTACACCGTGCCCTTGCCGATACCGGCGGCATCGGCAAGCTGCTGTATTTTCAGCGCGGCAGGGCTGACGCCCTGGCCGATAAGCTGCAGCGCAGCCTCATACACGGCGGCCTTGCGGGCGGCTTGCTGGTCATTCTGCATCGTGGTCCGCCTCCTTTTCCTCGTTGGGCGTCTCGTTTTCCGCCGGGGCGTGGGCCGCGCGGCTCAGATCCGGGCGGCGCTTTTCCTCGGCGGGCGCTTTGGCCGCATTCTCGGCAGCACGGCGGGCGGCGAATTCGGCCGCAAACTCAGCGGCATCGTCGGGCAGGTCATCCATGCCGTCATCACCGACGTCGATATTCACCGGCGGCTTGCGGTAGAACAGATCATACAGCACAGGCACGATGAACAGCGTCATCAGCGTGGCGTAGCTCAGACCGCCAATAATGACGATAGCCATGCCGGTGCTCATCTCGCTGGCCATATCGGTGCCGAACAGCATCGTGACCATGGCAAGCACGGTGGTCAGCGTCGTCATCAGAATCGGGCGCATACGGGTCCGGCCGGTAGCGACAAGGGCATCGCTGCGCTCCAACCCGCCGATGCGCAGCTGATTGGCGTAGTCAACGAACACAATACCGTTGTTGACGACGACGCCCATCAATACCAGAAAGCCCATCAGCGAAATGAGCGACAGCTGCTCGCCGGTGGCCATCAGGCCCAGCATACCGCCGGTGAAGGCCAGCGGGATCGTGAACAGAACGATGAACGGCGACAGCAGGCTTTGGAACTGCGCGACCATGACAAAGTAGACGAATAGCAGCGCCAGCGCCAGCATCTTCGCCATCTGGCCCAGCATCTCGGTGACCTGGGTCGTCTCGCCCGCCAGCTCGGCGGTCACACCGTCGGGCAGCTGCAATTCGGCCAGCTTGGGTTCCAGCTCGCGGGAAATCAGCGTTGTGTTGTACCCTTCCGCCGTCTCGCTGGTGATGGACAGCTGGCGGGAGCCGTTCTCACGGCTGATCTCAGTGTAGCCCGCCGTGGTGGTACGGGTGGCGAACTCGCCCAGGGTGTGGGTCTCCTTTACGGTGTTGCCATCCTCGTCGGTGGTGGTCGTCTCAAACTCCATGTTGAAGATATCGTCCAGCGTCGGCGTGTCGGTCTTGTCCACAATGGTCACGGTGTAGCTGGTGCCGCCCGCTTTCAAGGTCGTGGCGGTGGTGTCGGTGGTCAGCTTGGCGGCAATCTGCTGGTAGACCTGCGCCACGGTCAGGCCCATGCGCATGGCCTTGTCCTTGTCAATGGTGAGGTTCACCTCGGCATCGCTGGCGTCCTGGCCGTCGGTAGGGTTGACGATGCCGTCGATGCCGTTCATGACCTCGATGACCTGTTTGCCTGCGGCGCTCAGATCATCCAGGTCGTTGCCGTAGAGATCGACCTCGATGCCGGAGCCGGACAGGGCGCTCATATCCATCATGCCGTTGGAATTCACGTCGATCTCACAGTTCAGATCGGCCGTCTTGTCGTAGATTTCCTGCTCCACGACCTTGGCCTTCGGGGCCTTGTCGCCCAGCAGGACATAGTAAGTAAACGTCGTGTTGTCGGTAGCGGCGCTGCTGCCCGCCATCATGACCATGCTGTTGGGGCTGCCGGACATTGCGCCCACGGTGTCCACGCCGTCCACCGTCATGATGGCGTCCATGACGCTGTCCGCCGTGGTGAAGGCATCCTCCTTGGCGGTGTCGTCGGGCACGTTGACCGTGACGGTCAGCTGGTTGCTGCTCATATCCGGGATCATGACAACGCCCATCGTCGCCACGCGCCAGATGGAGACACCCAGCAGCACGATTGCCAGCATCAGCGGCACAGCCTTGCGGCGCAGGCAGAAGCGCAGCAGCTTTTCATAGCCGTTCAGCGCCTTGTCGAACCAGGGGTGCTTGATATCCTTCTGCTTTTTCAGCACCGTGGAACCCGCGCAGGGCACGACGGTCAGCGCCACGATAAGGGACGCCAGCAAACTGAAGGTAATCGTCCACGCCATATCGCTGAGCAATTCGCGCACCATGCCGGTGGTGAACACCAGCGGCAGGAATACGCAGATGGTCGTCAGCGTACTGGACACGATGGACCCGGCCACCTGCCGTGCGCCCTGCACCGACGCGCGGGGGGCAGGCACGCCGCGCCCGCGCAGGCGGTAGATGTTCTCGATGACAACGACCGAGTTATCGACAAGCATGCCGACGCCCAGCGCCAGGCCGGACAGGGACAGAATATTAAACGTGATGCCGGTAAAGTACATCCATACGATGGCAAACAGCACGCTCAGCGGCATACTGATGGCGACAACGATGGTGGGGCGCAGGTCTTTCAGGAACAGCGCCAGCACGATGATCGCGAGGATCGCGCCCTCGATAAGGTTCGAGAGCACACTGTTGACGATAAGCTTGATGTAGTCGCCCTGGTCCATGATGGGCGTCAGGTGCAGACCCTCGGTCTCGGCCATCATTTCTTCCATGGCGGCGTTGGCCGCGTTGGAGACGGTGGAGGTGGAGGCCGTCGAGCTCTTGTAGATAGACAGCAGTACCGCGCGGTTTTTGTCCACCTTGGCGTAGGCGTCGTCGGCGTTGTCGGTCATTTCGACCTCGGCCACGTCGGCCAGGCGCACATCCCCGATGCCGTCAATATTGCACAGCACCATGTTTTTCAGCTCGTCGGTGTCGGCAAAGGCGTCGCCCACTTTGATAATGTAGCGGTTGTCGTCCCCTGCGCCGCCGTCGATGTAACCGGCGGGCATCGAGAAGTTCTGGGCCGCAATCAGCTGGGTCAGCGTCGCCATGTTCAGCAGCTGATCCAGGTTCGCGTTTTTCAGCGCTTCCTCGCGGGCGGAGTCGTACTCCTCCTGCGCGGCTTCCAGCTGGGTCTTACCGGCTTCCAGCTGGGTACGGCCGCTGGATATCTGGAACTCGCCCAGCTGCAGCTGGGCCTCGCTGCCGCTCAAAAGCAGCTGCACGGCCACATCGGCCATGGCGGGGTCCACGGCAGGGTCACCCAGGCTTGCCAGCGCGGATTCCATCTTGGCGCGCTGGTCGTTGAGCTGGGTCAGTATTTCCTGGGCTTTGGTCAGCTGGTCATTCAGCGCCTGCACGGTCTCGTTCAAGGTCTGCTGCAGCGGCTTCATGCCCTCGTTCAGCCCGGCCTCTGCCTGCTGGCGGGCCTGCAGCAATACCGTCGCGTTATTCAGCGCCGTGCTGGTCGTGGACAGGGTCGTCAGGCAGCCGTTCAGCTCGGTCAGGCGGGCGCGGCGGGGGGCGTTGTCGTCCAGAATTTTCTGGTAGCCCGCCTGCTCGGTGCGCTTGGCGTCGATTTGCGCCTGGATCGCCTGCTGCTGGGCCTCGTCGCCCTCGGCGGCGGCCTTGTCATCCTCCAGCCCGGCGATTTCCGCATCCAACGCCTGGATGAGCCCGGTCAGCGCCGTGTACTGGGCGTCAAGGTAGGCCGCGCTCTGGGCCACGTCCATGCCGGATTCCAGCAGGTTTTCCGCGGTAGCGGTGCTGTTGATGTTCTGTGTGGCGCGCTCGATGGCGTTGACCATTGCGCCCATCTTGGCCGTGCTGCCCTTGGCCTCGGCCAGGTTGGCGGGCAGCTCATTGGCGTTATATTGGGGGTCCCACGCAGCCAAAATCTGCTTGCAGCTGGCAAACAGCGCGTCGTCGATGGGCAGCGTGACCTCCGGCAGGGTGGTGTCGGCGTTCTTGGCGTCCTCGAGCTTGCGGTTCGCGTCGTCGATATCGGTTTTCAAATCGGCGATTTTCTTTTCCAGCTCAGGGATTTGTTTGTCCAGTTCGGTGATGGCGTCCCGCAGCTGGGTCGTCACGTCGGCTTTCTGGGTGTTCAGCTCGGATTTTCCCGCGTCCAGCTGGGCCTGGGCGTCGTCGAGTTCTTTCAAACCGTCGTTGATTTTCTTCTTGTTATCGTCCAGTTCTTTTTTCGCGTCGGCCAGGCGGTCACTGACCTTGACCAGCAGTTTGTCATTCACTGCGTCGATTTTATCCTGGTCCAGCGTGATTTGCACAGACTTTTCCACAAGTCCTGTGGTTGAAACACTCGCCACGCCGTCCACGCGTTCCAGCTGGGGCCGCACGTTCTCGCTGACATAATCGGACAACTCGTAGATATCCATGCCGTCATAATCGACCGCCACATACTGGGTCGCCATCATGTCAGGGCTGATTTCCATAAGCGTCGGAGTGGACGCCATATCCGGAAGGGCGTCGCCCAGCTGGTTCACGGCCGTGCTGGCCTTGACCATGGCGCTGTCCATGTCGGTATCATCCTGGTATTCCAGGAAGATCAGGCTGTAATTCTCGTTGCTTTGGCTCGTGACATTCTTGACGCCGTTGAGCACCGAGAGTGCGTTTTCCAGCGGCTGGGTCACGTCGGCCTCGACCTGCTCAGGGCTGGCACCGGGGTAGGTGGTCATGACCAGCAGGTAGGGCAGGTTCATCGCGGGGAGCAGGTCGGTCTGGATGCCGGTCAGGCTGACAAAGCCCAGCACCAGCACCAGTATGACCGCCACCAGTATCGTAAATGGTTTTTTTACACTGTATTTCGGCATAGCTGCGTTCCCTTTCATTTCGACCGACCGGTCGGTCAGAAATAGTATAGCACAATTTCAGGGCAGTGTAAATATGTCGTCGGCGGATTTCCCATTTCCCTTGCAGGGGCCGCTGTGTGCATCGGCCTGCCCGGATGCTGCAAGCCGTGGCCGAGGAACGGCTCGACATGGCTTTCGTCAGCCACCCCGG
>OBLO01002431.1_pt1 | contig 14474 bp, 7 predicted proteins | sample 1519401 | NCBI WGS metagenome assembly OBLO01 (sample SAMEA2602897, study PRJEB22501) | metagenome | reverse complement strand
GAGACTGTTGGGGATGGCTTGTTCGCAGAGGGCTCCTTCCGGGTGTTGGGGGTGCGCTGATTGGGGGCTCCAACACAGGGGGTGGGGGGGGGGACCGCACAGAACAACCCCCTTCCCTTTGTTTCCCGCTCCAAAACCAACCCCGCGCCGGGCGGTGTTTTTCTGGGCGGGCTTTTCCCCCACGATTCGCGTATCGAACGTGGACGAGCCGGCGGCGCTCGAACGTGAGGCGGCCGCCATGGGCGTTGCCGTAAGCGATCTGAGCGTGGAACAGCGGGTGATGATTCTCGCTACGGCCAAAGCCGAAGCCGTACATCAGGCGTATCGGAACGTTGCCGCCACCGCTGCGGCGGCGCACGGCGATCGTGTGGTCGGATTTCCGCTGAAAGCCGTTGCCGAATCTTCCGAACATTCGGATAATGCTGAAAATACTGGGGATTCCGCATCTTTAGAACATCATCGTGTTACGTTGCGTGCGGACGAAGTGCAGTCCGCCTCCGATGTGAAGACCCGTGATTTTTCGGGAGTCACCATTCCTACGATCACCGAATCGATTGCTGATTTCGTTGATGGCAAGCCGAGCCTGACCCGTGCGAAAGTCGGTCCGCTGATTCTTGGCTGCGATTCCATGTTCCTGCTTGACGGCGAATGTTACGGCAAGCCGCATAGTGCTGAGGTGGCTCGGGAACGACTGCGTGCCATGCGTGGCGCCACCGGTGAATTGTGGACGGGCCATTGCCTGATCGACTTCGCCACCGGGCGTATCGCGCGAGGCGCGAGCAGGGCAACGCTGCACTTCTGCGAATATTCCGACACCGATATCGAACGGTACATCGCCACCGGAGAACCGTTGGAAGTGGCTGGTTCCTTCACGCTTGAGGGCTTCGGCGGAGCATTCATCGACTCCATCGAAGGCGATCCGCACGGCATTATCGGCCTGAGCCTTCCACTGGCGCGCCGTTTGGCCGCCGAGCTCGGCGTGGAATGGACCGATCTGTGGAATGTGACGCGAGCCGATCAAGAACCGAACGTCGAACACGATTCGCGAACCGGTGCCGCGAAGCCGCTTCCTCCCAAGGAAAACGTGCATCAGCCGGGTGATGGTTGGATTGATTGCGATTGCGGCCGCAAGCATTGGGGCACGAACGGCGCGTCCGGCGTGCTCTTGGCCCGCCGAAGCGAACAGACCGGCGAAGTGACGCACGTTGTCATGCAACATCGCGCGGTGTGGAGCGCGGAAGGTGGCACATGGGGCATTCCAGGAGGTGCCACCGCCGACGGTGAAAGCCCGATCGAGGGCGCGCTGCGCGAATCGTACGAGGAAGCCAACATCACGCCGGAAGATATCGACGTGGTCGGATCATACTGCGAAGACCACGGACCGTGGGCCTACACCACCGTGTTCGCTTTCGAAAAGCCGGGGCACCGCGTGGAGCCGAAGGCCAACGACGACGAAAGCATGGAAATCGAATGGGTGCCGATTGAGGAAGTCCCCAATCGTAAACTGTTGACCGCCATGCGTACCGACTGGCCGAATTTCGCTGCGCGACTCGCTCAAATGGCTGAAAAATAGCGTCTGTTAGCGCTAACCGAAGTTGCGTGTAGAATAGTCGAAAGTAACAACGGTAGTGTGCGGAAGGCGACGGAGCATGGCAGGCAAGCGCAATGCGGCAAACAAACGCCCCTCGATGTTCGAAGTGGCGAAAATGGCTGGTGTCAGCCATCAAACGGTGTCGCGCGTCATCAATCATTCCCCCGACGTGTCTGATGCCACTCGCGAAAAAGTACAGAAAGCCATCGACGCGCTTGGATACCGTCCCAGCAATTCCGCGCGTGCCCTCGCTTCGCATCGCTCCCGCACCATCGGCTTGGTTGCGGGCGGGCAACGCTTTTATGGTCCGATTTCCGCGATTTCCTCGATTGAGGCGATGGCGAGGCAGCATGGACTGTTCATGTCGGTGAGCATGGTGCACGAGGCGCTCTGCTCGCAGACGGAATTCGACGAATTGTGCTCAACGTTCGATGAGATGAACGTGGACGCGTTCATTTTCCTCACGCCGACGGATGTTATGTTTTCCGCCGCCTGCCGTGCGCAGATCACGCAGCCGCGCGTCATCGTCACCTCCACGCACGGCAGCATCAGCGTGCAGGATGGTTTGCGCTTGATGAAACCGGCCGACCGTCGCCGAGTATCCGTAGTGGGAGTGGACCAATGGTCGGCCATGGCCGACGTGATGCATTTGGTGGTCGAGCATGGGCATCGTTCCGTGCTTTATTTCGCAGGTCCGAAGGAATGGCGTGACGCCGCCACGCGTTTGATGGCGTGGAATAAGCTGTGCGCGGCCAATGCGGTGAGTTCCGTCACCGTGCAATGCGAAACCTGGGAATCGACCGAAGCGTATGGCAAGATGAACCATATTCTCGAAAACATCGGTCGTACCGGCGGAAATCTGCCGACGTGCATGGTGTGTGCGAACGACAGCCAGGCGGTTGGTGTGTCTCGTGCGCTGCATGAACATGGCATGCGTATTCCGCAGGATGTGAGCTTGGTTGGTTTCGACGACATGCCCGCCATGGACAACATGTACCCGCCGCTGGCCACGGTTCGCCCGGATTTTGAACAGCTTGGCGTTGCCGCCATGCGTGAGACGCTGTTTTTGCTGGGGGAGGGCGATGAGAATTCGTTCGCCTCGTCGCAGCATGGCGTCGGCCTGATTCCCGCGAAGGTGATCGGCCGCACTTCTTTGGGCACCGCCAGCCGTCGCTGAATATTTCCTGCGATTTTTGTATTTCTTGTGATTCTCGTATCTCTTTTTGCCGCATGGGCTGCGATTGCCGGATTTCGCAATGCCGGTATATCAAGAAAATCGGCTGACGATCTGCCGGTAGTACGTTGACGATTGCGTGACACGTCGAACTTGTATAGTCGCCACTTTCTGTTTAGAATAGTGAGCGTTAACAGTGAGCGCTAACATTCCGTCGACAATGTGGTTGTGAGGCGCTCGGATGCAAGGAGTTTGAAACTATGGCGCAAGAGCAGGGACTTGACGATCGCATCGCGCTGACCGCCGAGAAAATCCGCGCTGGCAAGACGAGTCTGGGCATCGATTTCGGCTCCACCCGAATCAAGGCCTGTCTTGTCACCGACACTTACCCCCCTACCGCAGCGGGCGACTACGGTTGGGCCAGCCACTGGGAAGACGGCCTGTGGAGCTATTCGCAGGAAGAAATCTGGACCGGGCTGCAGACCGCATACGCGGCGCTCGCCGAAGATGTCGAAAACGCCTACGGCGAAAAGCTCACCCGTGTGGGACGCATCGGCTTCTCCGCCATGATGCATGGCTATCTCGCCTTCGATAAGAACGGCGAACTGCTGGTGCCGTTCCGCACCTGGCAGAACACCAACACTTCCGAAGCGCACGAGAAGCTTTCCGAACTGTTCCAGTACAACATTCCGGAACGCTGGTCCATCGCACACCTGTACCAGGCCGTGCTCAACGACGAAGAGCACATTGGCAAGGTCGATTTCTTCACCACCCTCGCCGGCTACGTGCACTGGAAGCTCACCGGCAAGAAGGTGCTCGGCGTTGGCGACGCATCCGGCATGTTCCCGATCGACCCGACCACGCACACCTACGAAACCGAATTCATCGAGAAGTTCAACGCGATTCCGGAAGTCGCAGCCCAGCCGTGGAAACTCGCCGACCTGCTGCCGGAGCCGCTGGTCGCCGGCACTCCTGCTGGAACGCTGACCGAGGAGGGCGCCAAGCTGCTCGACCCGACCGGCACGCTGCAGCCGGGCATTACCTTCGCCCCGCCGGAGGGTGACGCGGGCACCGGCATGGTGGCCACCAACTCCGTGCGTGTGCGCACCGGTAACGTTTCCGCCGGCACCTCCATCTTCGCCATGGTCGTGCTCGAACACAAGCTGGAACGCCTGCATCCGGAAGTCGACCTCGTCACCACTCCGGCAGGCGATCTTGCAGGCATGAGCCACGCCAACAACTTCACCTCCGACCTCAACGCATGGGTTGGCCTGTTCGGCCAATTCGCAGCCGCGATCGGCACTCCGGTCGACGCCGGCACCCTGTATGGCACGCTGTTCCGCGCCGCCATCGCAGACGACGTCGATTCCAGCTGCGGCGGACTTATCAACTACCCGTTCCGCTCCGGCGAATTCCTTGCAGGACTGCCCGAAGGTCGCCCGCTGTTCGCACGCGGTCCGGAAGCCCGCATGAGCCTCGGCAACTTCATGCGCGCCCAGCTGTTCAGCGCCTTTTCCCCGGTGAAGATCGGCATGGACGTGATGACCAAAGACGAAGGTGTTGCCGTTGACTCCCTCGTCGGCCACGGTGGCATCTTCACCACCCCGAAGGTTGCCCAGAAGATCCTCGCAGCCGCATTCGATACGCCGATCAAGGTGATGTCCACCGCTGCCGAAGGCGGCGCATGGGGCATGGCCGTGCTCGCCGACTACCTGTGGCACGCCGATCAGCCGCTCGACGAATTCCTTGACGCTCGCGTATTCGCAGATGCAGCTTCCACCACGGAAAATCCGGACGAAAACGACGTCGCAGGATTCGAGGAATTCTTCGATCGCTTCCGCAAGGGACTGCCGATCGAGCATGTTGCAATCGAAAGCATTCCGCTGGAAACCAAGTAAATAAATATTTTAAAAACTTATTTCAATTTGAAAGGAAATGATTATGGCTACTTTGGCTGATTATGGTCCCGAGGTGCGTGCGGAGGTCAAGCAGGTGCGTGAGGTCGTGGCGACCTTGCACGAGCAGCTGGTCAAGTGGAACCTGGTGGTGTGGACGGCTGGCAACGTGTCGCAGCGTCTGCGCACTGCGGATCTGATGGTGATCAAGCCGTCGGGCCTGCGGTACGAGTACCTGACCCCGTCGAGCATGGTGGTGTGCGACTTGGACGGCAACGTGGTGGACGGCTCGGAGTCGCCCAGCTCGGATACTGCTTCGCACGCGTACATCTACCGTCACATGCCGGACGTGTACGGCGTGGTGCACACGCATTCGACGTACGCGACGGCGTGGGCGGCGACGGGCCAGAACATTCCGTGCGGTCTGACGATGATGGGCGACGAGTTCGGAGGTCCGGTTCCGGTGGGGCCGTTCCGTCTGATCGGTTCCGAGGCGATCGGCGAGGGCGTGGTCGAGACGCTCAGGGAGTATCCGAAGTCCCCGGCTGTGCTGATGCAGAACCATGGTCCGTTCACGGTCGGCAAGGACGCGGAGGCCGCGGTGAAGGCGGCGGCGATGACGGAGGAGGTGGCCCATACGATGTGGGCGGCTCGTCAGTTGGGTGAGATCATTCCGATTTCGGATGAGGATATCGCGAAGCTGAACGATCGTTACACCAACGTCTACGGCCAGCACTGAGCTGCAATCCTACGATTCCGTAATCCTACATAATTTCACAATCGTACGAACTCGCGCTACGCAACAGAACAACGCGAAGCGCGAGTTCGCAATCGCAATAAATAATTAAAAACTCCATAAACAACGAAGTAAAGGAACAATCACATGGCAATGGAAAACCCGTTTGAAGGCAAGGAAGTCTGGTTCGGCGTCGGATCCCAGGATCTGTACGGCGAAGAAGCGCTGCGTCAGGTGGCCGAGCAGTCCGGCGAAATCGTCGACGCGCTCAACGCAACCGGCAAGATTCCGGTCAAGGTGGTGCTTAAGCCGACCCTGAAGTCCTCCGACGGCGTCAAGGCCTTCATGGTCGAAGCCTCCGCCAACCCGAACGTCATCGGCGTGATCACCTGGTGCCACACCTTCTCCCCGGCCAAGATGTGGATCCGCGGCCTCGAAGTGCTCACCAAGCCGCTGCTGCAGCTCAACACGCAGCACCACTTCGAAATCCCGTGGGAAACCATCGACATGGACTTCATGAACCTGAACCAGGCCGCACACGGCGACCGTGAGTTCGGTTACATCCTGACCCGTCTGGGCATCAACCGCAAGATCGTGGTCGGCCACTACACCGATCCGGCCGTTGCCGAAGAAATCGGCACCTGGGCACGCGCCTGCGCCGGCTGGGATGCTTCCAACAACATGAAGGTCATGCGTTGGGGCGACAACATGCGCAACGTGGCCGTCACCGAAGGCGACAAGACCGAAGCCGAGCGCGTGTTCGGCGCATCCATCAACACTTGGGCCGTCAACGAGCTCGTCGCAGCCTACGAAGCCGTCAAGGACGATCAGGTCAAGAGCATCATCGAAGACTACAAGGTTAAGTACGACGTTGATCCGGCTCTGCTCGACGCCAAGTACGATTCCCTGTTCATCGCGGCCAAGGAAGAAGCCGCCATGGTCAACATGATGCGCGCCAATGGCTGCACCGCCGGCGTTGACAACTTCGAAGACTTGGGTGCTCTCCCGCAGCTGCCGGGCGTTGGCCCGCAGCGCTTCCCGTCCGAGTACGGCTTCGGCTTCTCCGCCGAAGGCGACTGGAAGACCGCAGTGCTCGTGCGCATCGGCGCAGTGATGGGCTACGGCCTCGAAGGTGGCGCTTCCCTCATGGAAGACTACTCCTACAACTTCACCCCGGGCAACGAGATGATCATGGGCTCCCACATGCTCGAAGTCTCCCCGTCCGTCGGCACCATCGCCAAGCCGAAGCTGGAAATCCATCCGCTCGGCATCGGTGGCAAGGCCGATCCGGTGCGTCTGGTCTTCACTGTCGCCCCGAAGAAGGACGCCGTCGTCGTGTCCATGTCTGACGTGCGCGAACGTTTCCGCCTGACCATGAACCTGGTCGACGTGGTCGAGCCGCTCGGAGAGCTCAAGCAGTTGCCGTGCGCCCGTGGCCTGTGGAAGCCGCAGCCGGACCTCAAGACCTCCGCCGAGTGCTGGCTGCGTTCCGGCGCCTCCCACCACACCTGCATGACCACCTCCGTCGGTCGCGAGGCTTGGGAAGACTTCGCCCGCATCGCCGGTGTCGAACTCGCCACCATCGACGCGAACACCAAGGCCGCAGAATTCGAGCGCGACCTTGAGATCTCCGAAATGTACCACCGCCTCAACAACCGTCACTGACATAACGGAGCGTTAACGGCACGGCAGAAGACTCGACGTACCCTCGTACGCCTTCGCCTTCTGTCGCACCGTTACCGCACGCGTTATGCACTGACGGAACCGTCACTGATTGTCGCTTTACTGACAATGGCTGATGGAGTGTCGTTAGCCATTCTGGATTCATCACTAATCTCTGCCATATGAGCGCCGGCGGGTCGGATCGCTTCCGATCACCGGCGCTCGTTTGCATTCCTTGAAAGTTGTACAGACAGAACAAAAGCGTGGGGTACGAGAGAATACAAACGTTCTCTCGTACCCCACGCTTTTATGCATTATGCGATTCAGCGCTTGCCGGAGTACAGCTGCTGATCGATCACCTGTGCGAACACGCGGTTCACTGCCGGACGCACCACTTTCAGCGACGGGGTCAGGCACTTGTTTTCCTGCGTGAACTGGGTATCCAGCACTACGAACTTACGTACGGATTCGGCGCGGGAAACGGTCGCGTTCGCCTTGTCGACGTACTTCTGGATTTCGTCGTGAACGGCGGCGGTCGCAGCCACGCGATCCAACGGCGTATCGGCAGACAGTCCAATGGAAGGCAGCCAAGCCTCCAATCCTTCCGGATCCAACGTGATCAGCGCACCGATGAACGGACGATTGTCGCCGACAACTACCACATGCTCCACAATCGGACATTTCACAATCTCCTGCTCCATCGGAATCGGAGAAACGTTCTTGCCGCCGGCGGTGATGATGATGTCCTTCTTACGGCCGGTGATCGTAATACGTCCCCCGTCGTCAATCGACGCCAAATCACCCGTTTTCAGCCACCCATCCTCGGTGAACGCTTCCGCCGTCTTCTCAGGCAGGTTGTGGTAGCCCCTGAACACGTTCGGGCCCTTCACCTGAAGTTCGCCATCATCGGAAATGCGCACAGACGATCCCGGAGCCGGTTGGCCGACAGTGCCGATCACATTGTCGGTGACGCGGGTCGCGGCGAACGGCGCAGCGGTTTCCGTCATACCGTAACCCTGAATCATCGGCAGGCCGATACCGTTGAAGAAATGCGCCAGAGACACGTCCAGAGGAGCACCACCGCATGCCACGTAGCGGATGCGCGGGCCGAGAGCGCTACGCACGGTACGGTATACGGAAGCCTCATACGAAAGATGCTGCGCGATCTGCTTGGCGGTCGGGCGTTCGCCGGCCTGCTGCATGCGCGACCAATCGCGTGCGGCTTCGGCAGCCTTGAGGAACAGGCGTCCCTTCCAACCCGTGCCGGCCTTGCGGGAGGCCGCGTTATACACCTTCTCGAACACTCGTGGTACGCCCAGCAGATATGTCGGTTCGAAGGAACGCAAATCGGGCAGCAGCGTCTTTGTGTCCGGCAGATAACCAACCACGCCGTCGTCGGAAGCAATCGACGCGTACTGGATGAACCGTGCGAAACAGTGGGCGAGCGGCAGGAAGAGAAGCAGTCGCGGATGATCTTCGAGAACGATCTCATGCAACGCCAGACTGCCTGCGCGCGTGATCGATATGAAATTGCGGTGCGAAAGCTCGGCACCCTTTGGAGCTCCCGTCGAACCGGACGTGTACACGATGGTGGCCAGATCGTCTGCATGCACCGAATCGATGCGCGCTTCCAGCTCCTCGTCGGACACGGTGACGCCCAAGCCTTCCAACGCGCCCATGGCGTTGGAATCGAGCATCAGAATGTGCTTGAGAGACGGGCAGCGGTCGATTACGGAGTCGAGACGGTCGAAGCGCTCGCGATTGTCGGCGATGGCCAGTTTCACATCCGAATCGTTGAGGATACGCTCGGCCTGCGCCGCGGAATCAGTGTCGTAGATCGGCACGTTCACCGCGCCGATGGCGGCCAGTGCGAAGTCGAGCACGCCCCACTCGTAGCGGGTGGTGGAGAAGATGGTGACGGCATCGCCCTTGTTGATGCCGAATGCGATGAGGCCTTTTGCGGCGGCGAGCACGGCATTGTGGAATTCGCCGGTAGTGACCTTCGTCCATTGGCCGGGGGCGGTTTTGTGTTCCGCGATCACGGTATCTTCGCCAGTGCGCGCTATGCGTCCAGTAAGCAGGGAATAGATGGATTCGTCGTCGCGCACCTCAACGGATTCGCCCGGGGTGGTGTACTCGGTGAGCATGAAGCGTTCTCTTTCTCGCGGTTTTTGCGTTGTTTCCGCGTATTTCTGCTTGTGATGCGTGCGGGAGCGATACAAACCGTGTGTCCGCGTTTCCTACCCCTTGCGCACCTTGCACATTCTAAGTTACGGGGCCGTAAGTCTGCATTGTGAGAAGCGACAAGAAATATTTCATCAACTTTGTATGAACTGACAAATGGTGCTATTCCGTCAAAAATCAAGTGTTTGGTGTCGCGCTGTATCCGTTCGAAAAAAGGCTTGACGTAACGGTTGCGGGGGAGCCGCCATGCTTCCCATATATCCCCGAAAGGACCGTAAAACCAGCGAAATGCGAAGAAATGGTGGTGCGAGCGTTTTTTATCGAGTACACTCACGAGTGACGCAATTTACCCCTTGCGTCAGAGGGCTGCCTGCTCAACGGCGAACATCCAGCCTTTCTCTTTTCAACGTTGCTGATTTGAGGTCGATTATGGCAATTCGATTGCGACGGTTCGCTGTATGCAATGCGCCCTTGACGATTGCGAGCTGCCTTGGATAGGCTGAAAACGGTTTGCCACGCACCGGTTTTCCCGTATTGGCCTGTTGCGATTCGTTTGTTGGATGCATGGCGATTGCGCTTTGGGCCGTAGGCGAGCTGGCAACGCGAGTGCGCTCATTGGACGGAAGGTGTTTATGTTTGACAAGAGGCTGTTTTCCCTCGCTCCCGGCGTGGGGCGGTTGGTTGCGGCGAAAGTGCTCTGCCAATGGGTCGGACTGCTGTCCAACGTCGTGTTCGTGGTGACGGTGGTGGTCATGCTTTCGCCGGCGCTTGCCGTGGTGGAATCGGCGTTCGACCCCATGTTCTCCATGGGTGATAGTGGCCTGATTTCCCGCCTGTTCATCGGCTTTGGCTACGGCGGATTCAGTGCGGAAACATACGTCGGATGCGTGCTGGCGATTGTGGTCTGTGCGGTACTGCGTTTTCTGATGATGCGCGCAGCGGCCTATTTCGGCGCGGAAGCGGCTGAGCGTGTCAAACTCGCGTTACGTGAACAGCTTTTTAATAAAATGCTTGCGATCGGACCATCATATTCGCAACATATCAGCACTGCCGACGTGGTGCAATCTGCCGGTGAAGGCATCGAACAAATCCAAAGCTTCTTCGAATTATTCCTACCGCAACTGTTTTATGCGATTCTCGCACCGGTAACATTATTTTTTATAGTTGCGCCGATTAATATGCCGACGGCTGTTACATTGCTTGTATGCGCGCCGTTGATTGTATTGATTGTTGGCATGGTCGCAATGCGCGCAGCCCGAGTATTCAAAAAATATTGGGGAAAATACACCGACATGGGATCTGTGTTTCTTGACAATGTACAAGGTCTTGAAACGCTGAAAACTTTTGACGCGGATGCGCATGCCGCCAAGAAAATGGGCGAGCAAGCGGAACAATTCCGCGTAATGACCATGAATGTTCTGCAAATTCAGCTGCGCTCGCTCACCGCCATGGACGTCGTCGCATACGGGGGTGCCGCGGCCGGCGTGGGCGTATCGATCTGGCAGTATGCGAGTGGTGCCGCATTGCCGCTTGCCGGCGTGCTGCTGATAGTGCTTCTTTCCGCGGATTTCTTCATTCCGCTGCGCCAATTGGGGTCGTTCTTCCATGTTGCGATGAACGGCATGACTTCGACCAAGCGTATTTTCGCATTGCTTGATACGCCGATTCCTGCGCATGGGATGCAGGAAATGCCGGAATTCGGCGCTTCCGATAACGGTGTGGACGTGTGCTTTGATGACGTGTCGTTCCGATATGTGGACGTGAATACGGACGCTGCGGCGGCTGTGAGTGTGGCTGCGGATACGGCTGTGACGGCGGATATGGAAACTGGAAAAACTGGACAAATCGGGGGGAAGTCCGGTGTGGTTGGTGCTGGAAAAACAGGCATGTCGAAAGATGATGATGGTTCGGTCGTCGCATTGCATGGCGTCTCTTTCACTGCGCGGCGCGGGCAGGTGACCGCCATCGTCGGTCCGTCCGGATCCGGCAAATCCACCGCCGTCGAACTGCTCTCCGGAAATCTTTCCGGATATGAAGGATGTATGTGGCTGCAATCCGGAAACACAGGAAACAACTCGACGCAACGGTACCAAATCAACGATCTTTCCATCGAATCCCTTACGAGGGAAATCGCCATAGTGGCGGCGCAAAGCCACCTTTTTGCAGGAACGTTGCGTGACAATCTGCTGATGGTCAAGCCGGATGCCACCGAAAGCGAACTGTGGCAAGCGCTGGAAGCGGCGCATATCAGCGATTTCGTGCGTGCGCAATCGCAAGAACTTGACCTGGCCATCGAACAGGGCGCAAGCAACCTGTCTGGCGGCCAAAAACAGCGCATCGCCATTGCGCGCGCATTGCTGCGGGAGCCTGCCGTCTATATTTTCGACGAAGCCACCAGCAGCGTCGATGTGGAAAGCGAAACCCTGATTCTGCAAACCATTCGGGCGCTTGCGGATCGGGGCAAAACCGTGATCATGGTGACGCACCGCATGGCGAATGCAGCCGACGCCGACCATGTGGTGGTATTCGAACACGGGCGCGTGGCGGAACAAGGCACGCATGCGGAACTCATGCGTGCCAACGGAACATACGCCAAACTGTTCCACGCCCAACAAACCGTGGAAAACATAGGTCTACGCAATAACGCAACCCATTCCACCTCTGCATCCCACGCACTTAAAGCGTCCGATTCTGCAGAATCAGTCACGCAGCGTGCGGAAATGGGTCTCCAAGTGTCCGATTCTGCAGAAACGGACAACCAACTCACTAAAAACACCGCTCAGTTGTCCGATTCTCCCGAATCGGTCACGCAGCGTGCCGAAACTACGTCTCGAATGTCCGATTCTGCAGAAACGGACGCACAGGGTGCGAAAACGGGCGTTCGGATGTCCGATTCGACAGAATCGGACGCGAAGACAATGCCCACGTCTCGCCTTATTGCGCGCCTGTTGAAGGAAGTTGGGCCGCAGCGCAAGTACATGATCGTCGCGTGCGTCTGCGGCACGCTCGGCCATCTCGCCGCCACTTTCCTGCCGGTGTTCGGCATCGCGGCGGCCTTCGCTGCAGTCGGTTCTCCGGTCTGGAACCTCAGCGTTCCCGCGGCGCTCGCAGCCATGGCCGTATGCGCGCTGATCCGCGGCGGCATGCGTTACGCCGAACAGTTCATGAACCATAACGTGGCGTTCCGTCTGCTTGCGCTATTCCGTGCGAAAGCCTTCGCGGCCCTGCGCCGTCTCGCCCCCGCCAAGCTTGCAGGCAAAGGCAAAGGCGACCTGATCGCACTGGTCACCACCGACGTGGAACTGCTGGAAATCTTCTTCGCACACACCATCAGCCCGGTCGTCATCGCCATCGTGACTGCCGTCGTCTACGCGCTCGCGCTACTCACCCTCAGTCCGCCCCTCGCGGCGACGCTCATCATCGCGCACCTCATTATCGGCGTCATACTGCCGAAACTCTTTGCATCCGCGGTGCGCGGCATCGGTCCGGAACTGCGCAAGGAGTCGTCCGCCCTCGATGACGAAATGCTTGACGACATGCGTGGCATCGGCGAAATCATCCGCTTCGGCCAAGGCGATGCCCGGCTTGCGTCCATTCAGCGTCGCACGCGCTCGCTGTGGGTCAAATGTGTGCGTCTGAGCGTGAAAAATGGCGATTTTGCAGGATTTGGCGCGGTATTGGTGATGCTGTTCACGGCGATTGCGGCTTTCCTTGCGATGACGTTGTGCACTGCGGTTTCCACTGCCGCCGATATGTCGGAAGGCCTGATGTGGATGGGTTCCGTGGGATCGAACGCCCCAGCGTTGGTTGCGGCTTTCGTGCTGCTCGCCAGCTCGTTTGGGCCGACGCTTGCGTTGAGTGCGTTGCCGGCGAATCTGACGCAAACGTTTGCTTCGGCACGCCGCCTGTTCGCGTTGATGGATGAGGCTCCCGCTGTGGTCGAGCAGGGGAGCGAACGCCCGGAATATCAGGACATGACAATGCGCGATGTCACATTCGGCTATGGATCCCGCGCCCGTATTTCCGGCGAACGCACGCCAAACGGGCGGTCGGAGCATGCGACTGGCATGAGTCCGGCACGCCCCGCGGAAGCGCAATCCTCCGGCGAACAAGGTGCCGGCATCGCCTCGCAACCGGTGCTCGACCATGTTTCACTCGATGTTTCACGGCAGGGCATTCTCGGTATTCAAGGCCCGTCCGGGCGTGGAAAATCAACGATGTTGAAACTGCTGATGCGCTACTGGGATCCGGATTCCGGCACGATTTCGCTGTCGGATGTTCCATTGCCGCAGGTTGACGCCGGATGGCGTCGGCGCGTGCAGACGATGATGGGACAGGAGACGTATCTGTTCGATGGAACGATTCGCGAAAATCTCGCTATTGCCTGCAATGACGCCGATTTTTCGGATTCTGGCAGTAATTCTGGCAGTAATTTCTGTAGTAATTCCAGCAGTAATGCTGGCGGTGATTCCGCTGATTCCTCCGATTCGGACCTCGCGCACGACATTCCCGATTCCGTATTGCGCGAAGCCCTCGCCAAGGCGTCCGCGCTCGAACTGGTCGATGCGCTGCCGAACGGCTTGGATACGCAGGTCGGCGAGCTGGGTGGCCGCCTTTCGGAGGGTGAGAAACAGCGCATCGGATTGGCCCGCATGTTCCTTCGCGACTCCGATTTGGTGCTGTTCGACGAGCCGACGAGCCGTCTTGACGCCTATAACGAGTCGGTGATTCTCGGGTCGATCAATGATCTTGCCGAGCGGGGGAGCGCCGTCGTGCTGGTGTCGCACCGCGATTCCACCATGCGCATCGCTGATCGCATACTGCGTATGTAGTGCGCAATACGCGAATCCATCTGCACCCCCGTCCGCAATGTGGTCGTATGAAAATCATGCGTCATTCGTATTTCTTATAGCGTGCATCGAAAGCGCTGCCGAAGGGAGCTGTGCGCGCGAATCGAAAGCGAATGGCGCATATCAGGCAAGAAAAGCGAATGAAATTACGGAATCGTCGGCAGAATCGAAATCGTAAGAAAATGAAACAATCATGAAAATGATAGTCAGAATTTAAGAAAAGCAACTTTTTAAGACGTGCAAATATTCATTTCACATGATTTTGTAACGAAAAATCGTTAGTATCTGTGTCAAGAGATATCCGCTCTGCAGCAGGGTGGAATACGATTCGACGAAAGGCTGGCGATGGCCAACAACAGGAACGAACTGAACAAGAATCTGG
>OBLO01002417.1_pt1 | contig 14514 bp, 10 predicted proteins | sample 1519401 | NCBI WGS metagenome assembly OBLO01 (sample SAMEA2602897, study PRJEB22501) | metagenome | reverse complement strand
ATTCCTGCTTACGATAGAGGCTAACCTTCTTGGGCCCAGCACCAACATAACCATAATCGGCGTCTGCCATTTCTCCGGGACCATTCACAATACAGCCCATAACACCTATCTTCAAGCCCTTCATACCTTTGGTGGCTTCCTTGATCTTAGCAATAGTGGTGCGAAGATCGTAAAGCGTTCTGCCACAACCGGGACAAGAAATATACTCGGTCTTGACCATACGGAGCCTGCCAGCCTGCAAAATACCAAAGGCAGTCTGCTCCACATCGTCTTGAGAAAGGTCGCCATTGTTCATAAGCCAAACACCATCCACTAGTCCGTCCATCATCAATGCCCCCATATCGGCTGCTGCTTCTAGCTGAAACTTCTCCTTCGCCGAAACCTTTTCAGTATCCCGCTCTGTAGTGGTATGTTCGTACATCTGCGCAAAGACGATAGGATTGGTTAATCCCTCATTCATTAGTTGGTGAGCAAAAGCACGCTGATCGCCCAATCGGTTTTGATGCGTTGTCATACAAACCACTACCACTTCTGGATGATGGCGCAAGCAAGCAAAGAACTCGTCGGTAGGCGTACCATACTTTAATACTAAAAACTTGACAGGCGAATGGATCAGACCGATAAAGGTTTGACCCAAAACAGGGAAGATAGGATAGATATTTCCCTTAGGAAGTTTACCCGTATTGGCTAGCTCTATATACACATTATAGTCAATGATATACTTCTGCTTAGCATCCAACTGCGCTGGCAATGCGCCTTGCACATAGATGTAATCGGGTGTTGGCACACCGCTAGCTTTCACTTGTGGCACAAGATTTTCGGCACTGCGTGTAGCTATCACCACAGGCGCATTATCGCCACCCACATTGGCTGCTGCCACCGTCTTACGACGTACTGGCGCAAGATAATTAAAGTCCTTATTAGCTTCAGCAGGTATCATCACGTGTTTCTCGTGCTTACGCATATACCATGTAAGATGCTTTGCCACTGGGATTTCCGCTTCAGGTTCTTCACTCAATGATACACGGATAGTGTCGCCAATACCATCGGCTAGCAAAGCACCAATACCTACGGCACTCTTGATACGCCCATCTTCACCTTCGCCAGCCTCTGTAACTCCTAAATGGAGGGGATATTCCATGCCCTCTTTCTCCATTTCAGCTACCAAAAGGCGCACCGACTGTACCATGACAACGGTGTTCGACGACTTGATAGAGATCACAACATCGTGGAAATCGTACTTGCGGAAGATGCGAAGAAACTCCATACAGCTCTCCACAATACCCGCTGGCGTGTCGCCATAACGGTTGCGGATACGGTCGGAAAGGCTTCCATGGTTTACACCAATACGCACAGCGGTATGGTTTTCCTTACAAAGATTGATGAAAGGCACAAGGCGATCCTCTATCTTTTGCAATTCTTGTGCATACTCTTCATCGGTGTACTCTAACACTTTGAAAGTGCGTCCTGGGTCAACATAGTTGCCCGGATTAATGCGTACCTTAGCCGTTGTAGTGGCAGCAACATCGGCTACATTTGCATTAAAATGGACATCGGCACAAAGTGGGGTATTTATTCCCTCGGCACGGAGTGTTGCATTGATATTCTTGAGGTTTTCCGCCTCACGTCGTCCCTGTGTGGTGAGGCGCACAAGTTCGCCACCTGCCGCAATAATACGTTTAACTTGCGCCACGCTAGCCTCGGTATCATCGGTAGAAGTGGTAGTCATTGATTGCACCCTCACAGGGTTATCGCCACCTATATCAAGATTACCCACATGGGTAACAGAAGTTTTTCGTCGTTCGTAATTAAATAAATCAATCATTAACACTTAAATTTATAATCCTGAATATCAGCCAACTCTTTGTTGGCTTTCTCAATTTTCTCGCCAAGCGAAGCCTTCCATGCTTCCACTTTTTGAGCTATTTCGTCATTGCCTAAAGCAATCATTTCAGCAGCAAGGATAGCTGCGTTTTGCGCTCCGTTTACACCAACGGTAGCTACAGGGATACCGGGAGGCATCTGAATAATAGAAAGCATAGCATCCAAACCATCTAGCATACCCTTAATAGGCACACCAATAACAGGCAATGGAGTAGAGGCTGCTATCACCCCGGGTAGGGCTGCTGCCATTCCTGCTGCAGCAATGATAACCTTAATACCACGATCCTTTGCACCTTTAGCAAATGCTTCGACAGCGGCTGGTGTGCGATGAGCCGATAGTGCATTCACTTCAAAAGGAATTTCTTGCTGTTCTAACCACTTACAAGCTTTTTCCATTACTGGTAAATCACTTGTTGAGCCCATGATAATACTAATGATAGGTTTCATATTACGTTTCTATTAAATGGTAAATTAATATTGTTGTATTCGTTTAAAAATAGATAATCGTGAGATAAGAACTAGCTATACCGAGGAAATACCCCATAGACACTTGCGAAAGAGAGTGTTGTCGGAGGATAATTCGGCTCGATCCTACCAAGCCTGAGAGCAAAATTACAAGGCACAACCACCACATAGGATTGAAGCTGAAAAGGAAAGAAAAACCTATTAAAGATCCTGTTACTCCACCAATAGCTGCTGTATGGGTGGATATTTTCCACCAAACATTGATAATGGCACAGAGTATCTGTATCACTAAAGCTGCCGTAAGGATAGCGGTAAGGAGATGAGGAAGGTGTAGCCAGTCCATGATATACAAACAAAGGGAGTAGCAAAGAATAGAGATAACGTATGGTATCATACGCTTCTCACGATGACCTAGCTGGAATAAAGTCCAACCATGGTATTGCCGATAAAGATGAATAAGGATAGAAGGAATAAGGACGGTAAAAGCGTATGTTAGCAAAACGAGCGACAATTTGGCTTGCCATGGGAACATACTTAGATAGCTAAAGCTAAAGATTGCAAGAACTCCTACCACCGAAAGATAAAACGGCGTTAAGAGCATACTAATGATTCTTGCTGCTAAAATAATAGTTTTTACATTCATTATTCTTTTCGTAAACGGGCTACGGGGATACCCAATTGTTCGCGATACTTTGCTACTGTGCGGCGTGCTATTGGGAAACCTTTATCTTTCAACACCTTAGCAAGTGTGTCATCGCTAAGGGGCTTTGTTTTATTTTCTTTCTCAATGACCTCTTTAAGGGCTAGTTTTATCTTACGTGTAGACATTTCTTCGCCCTCATCAGTGGTATAACTATCGGTGAAAAAGAACCGCAATGGGAAAGTACCCCATCGGGTTTGAGCATACTTTATGTTGCTAACACGCGAAATGGTACTGATGTCTAGCCCTGTTCTGTCTGCCACATCTTTGAGGATCATAGGCTTCAATTCAGCCTCATCGCCATCTTGAAAGAACTTGCGCTGTATATCAATAATGGCGTTCATCGTGATTGTTAGCGTATGGCGACGTTGCTTAATGGCTTCAATATACCCTTGTGCCTTCTCCACTTTCTCCTTTGCATAGAGTAAAGCCTCTTTCTGTTGGCGGTTCATACTAGCCTTGTTCTCCTTGTAAGCTGCCACCATTTCATTAAAGGTATGCGACACATAAAGTTCTGGAAGATGCCCATGATTGAGCGAGAAGGTAATCGTTCCGTCGTCTTCTGTGTCGACAATGAAGTCGGGGGTGATCTGTTGTACATTGCGTCCCATAGTCTCCCCCATCGAGGCACCAGGCTTTGGATTGAGCTTTCGGATCTCTTTTTGCAGTGCTTCCACCTGTAGATTGTTAAGCTGCATGGAGGTTTGTATCTTGTCCCAATGCTTTTTTGTGAAAGCCTCGAAGTAGTTTGCTATCACTTTTCGTATGTATTCATAAAGCTTGCTATCGGCTTCCCACTCACCATTTTCCACCTTTCGGTCGATCTGTAATAACAAACACTCTTGCAAAGAGCGTGCGCCAATACCAGCGGGATCGAAGTCTTGCAACACTTTTAAGCTCTCCTCCAATTGGGATACGGTAACATCAATGCCTTGATAAATGGCTAATTCGTCGCTAATCGTATCAAGATCTTTGCGCAATAAGCCATCGTCATCGAGACTACCTATGAGGTATTCCACAATTTCTCGTTGCTCTTCGCTTAGTTCTCGCTCACCCACTTGTTCGTTCAACTTGTCAATAAACGAGGTAGTATCACCATAAACGATCTCTTCATAGTCGGCATTATCGCGTTGTTGTCGCCCAACGTATGTAGGCAAGTCGTCATCGGAACGCATACGTTCGAGGGCTGTATCTAGCGCATCTTGTCGTTCTTCGCGTTCGTTTTGAGTATCGAAATCATCGCTAGCGTTGTCTAAAACATCATCGGTCGTCGCTAGATCGGTTTCTGGTTCACCTGATTCTAGGGCAGGATTATCGTCCAATTCGGCAATAACATTTTGTTCTAGTTCGGTTAATGGCATCTCTAACAACTTCACCTGCAACATCTGCTGCTGGGAAAGTCGTTGCACTTGTATTTGTTTCTGCGCCTGAATTTGGATTTGTTCCTGAGCCATGATAAACCTTAATATACTGAATATTACGCAAAGTTACTCCTTTTTGTAGGAATTGCCAAATAATTATCCTTAACTCGGACACAACTTTTCTTCTATTTTTTGTTTATCTTTGTAGATATAAAGTAATAACTATAACATATAGGCAATGAAGAAACAACTCATCTTATTGTTATCTTTTTTCACCGTCTTTACAACCTCTGCACAGTCGTTTCGGGACGAGATAGCAAAAAATCCGTGTGTATCGGCAAGTAATTATCTGGCTTACCCCACTCCTATCAAGCCACTGGCAAAGACACCTAAAGGCTATACGCCTGTTTACATCTCGCATTATGGACGTCATGGCTCACGCTATATGATCAATCCGAAGAGTTATACTGATCCAATTCATGCGCTTGAAAAGGCTGATTCGGTGGGTATTCTGACCACAAAGGGCAGGGAAGTGCTAGAGAAAATCAAGAAGATGTACACGGAATCGTACAATCGGTGGGGGGAACTTACCGAGTTAGGGGCGCTTCAGCATCGACAGATAGCTCGTCGTATGTACACACGCTTCCCTGAAGTGTTCCACGATTCGGTGTGGGTAGATGCAAAATCTACTGTTGTTATTCGTTGTATTCTTTCGATGGAGAACGAGCTTCAGGAGCTACTACGCCACAATCCGCTATTGCGTATTCGCCACGATGCGAGCGAACACGATATGTATTACATGAACCAACCCAACAAAGAGCTACCAAAACTGCGCAAACTTCCTGCCGTAAAGGATGCTTATAAGCAGTGGAGTGATAAGCATGTGGATTATAGTTCCACCTTTGTGAAGCTCTTCACCGATACCACTGCTTTCAAGCAATTTATCAAACCGCACGATCTTGCTTTCGATCTTTTCAGTTTGGCAGGCATCGTTCAGAATTCGGAGATACGCCATACGGTGTCGCTCTACGACCTTTACACCACCGAAGAGCTTTATCGTCTATGGCAGGAAGCCAATGTTTATTGGTATCTACGCGACGGATCCTCACCACTTACACAGGGTAAGCTGCCCTTCACTCAGCGCAATCTCCTGCGCAACATCCTCCACGAAGCCGATTCTTGTTTAGCTTTGCCCAATCCTGGTGCCACCCTTCGCTTTGGTCATGAGACGATGGTGCTACCCCTTACCTGCTTATTGGGACTAAACGGAGCCGACAAAGCCATAGACAACCTTGAAAACTTGGAGAAAGAAGGGTGGATAAACAGTAAGATTTTCCCAATGGGTTGCAACATTCAGTTCATTTTCTACAAACCTACAAATAAGCAGAAATCGCCCGTCAGCGACGATTGCACCCTCGTCCGAGTACTCCTAAACGAGGAAGATGCTACGCTTCCCATCCCCGCCTATCGCTCTTCTTTCTATCGTTGGAGCGACATCAAGGCATATTACACCAAGAAACTAGACAGCTACATGGGAAAATAAAACCTCAACCTAATTGAAAATATAAAGCCCATACACTTCATCATAACGAAGAATATGGGCTTTTTTCTTTGCATCAAACACAAGTATTATTTTTCTAACAACGCCTTTTCATGACATCAGCACGACTATGATTTTGTAGTTTATGTGATAAAATTGTGCTTAATTTCGTTCAATAAAGTGCATAATGGGTTCTCATAAAAAAGCAGAACTTCTATGTTTGTATCAACTTACATAGAAGTTCTGCTTTATAAAATATATAATCTTATTCTGCTTTACATTCCCACTCCAGTGCCCAGACCACCTGCACCACCTTGACTATTGTTCTTACCACTTGATCCAAAGTCGTTGGCAATGTTGCTCGACTTTGTTTGGAACTGGCGCTTAGTATTACCAAACTTCCAAGTTAGGGTAAGACTTAATCGCTGAATATCGCGTGAATAAGTCATATCTTGAATATAGGTAGAACCAAAAGTATGCTGCTTATACTTTAGTTTTCCATTCAAAACATTGAAGTATTGTATGCTAACATTTAGTTTATCCTTAAAGAAATCCTTATTCAAAGCTACTCCTGCTATTCCTAAAGTGTTAGAAACTGCTTGCAATTCGTATCTTCCTCCTTGAACTCCAGTGAACACACTAAATTGCAAATTCCATGGTAATGTTTGCTGATAGTTGAGGAAAGCATTTATGTTCCATCCACAATTTTTTAGTCCTAACTGATTAGCCTGAAGATGATTATAGGCTATACTACCATTCAGCATTAACCTACTCTTTGGTGTGAAAGCATAATTTACAAATAAATCCATACCTGCTGTGCGTTCTTTTACAATATTACCATACGTGCTATGTAATACCTTTCCTTCTAGGAATGTGTATTGCTCAACACTTCCATTGGTAATAGCTCCAGACAAAGTAGCATTGACCATGAGTTTAGGAGTAAACGAATTGAACACTAAACTCACCTTATGTCGCTTCGTAACATCTAGGTTTGGATTGCCGTATGAACGTGAAGTAGGAGTTTCTTCCACAAAAGGATTGAGAGCATAAATACCTGGACGGTTGATACGCATATCGTAATTCAATCCTAAATTCATACCCGAACTGATGTTATAGGTAAAGCTAACCGATGGCACCAACGTGCCGTATGTTTTCTTAAAGTCCTCGCCCTTACCTAAAAGAAACTTCACATTCTCCCAAGTATGCTCATAACGCAAACCTGCTTTAGTACCAAATTTACCAAAATTGCCCACATATTCTGCATAACCCGCTAAGATGCTCTGTGCATTTCTATATTCAGTACTTGCCTTTTCGTTATAAGTTTCTACACCATTTAATAAGCTATAGTATTGCGTATTTGCTTTATTAACACGCGAAATATACTTACTTCCGATGTTCAATGTTTGATCCTTAGCCAAAGGTGTAGTATAATCCACCTGAATAGTATGATCAAAACTATGTGGTTTAGAAATTGTATGGAAGTCGTTAGCCATCAATGACTGGCTAGATAAATTAGTATCATAACGGTTATAACGATCGGACTTGCTCAGAGAGGTATCAAAAAGATAACTAATAATCAAGTTCTTTGTACGTTCCTTATTAAAGAAACGCTGATAGTCAATGCTAAAAGCGAACGATGGATTAGAATTTTTATTCTGTGTATCATACACTAACTTATCTTCAGGCGTGCTGCTCTTACTGTATATTTCCTCTAAAACGTGATTAGCCTCTTTATTGTTAAAGCCTGAATAGCCTAGTGTTGTACTTATAGTGCTTAATGAGTCGACCTCGTAACCTAGACTAACACTGGCATTACTAAAACCAAACTTAGTGTCTTGATCTATTTGAGTTTTATTCATCGAGCCATCTTTTGTAGATGTTCTATTGATTACTATTGAAGCGTTATCATCAGAAGATCCAAAGTAACTAACATTGGTACTATAAGTAAGTTTGCCTTGTTGCCCACTAAGGTATAACGACTCGTTGTGTTGACGATTACTAATCATAGCACTAACATTACCATTATAACCATTCACAGGCTTCTTCTTACCATCTACATCTGACATAACAAGGTTGAGAATACCTACTGCACCCTCAGCATCATACTTAGCACCTGGGTTGGTAATCACCTCTATCTTCTTCACTGCTGAAGCAGGCATCGACTTGAATATTTGTGAAGGATTGCTCGAAAACATAATGTTTGGCTTACCATCTACATATACTTTGAACGCTCCAGAGCCATTTACGGTAATGTTATCTTGCCCATCTACTACTACCATTGGTACCTTACGCAGCATTTCAAGCACCGTATTGCTCTTCACATCATTGTCCGATTGAACATCGTAAGTCATCTTATCGGTCTCCATCTTCACAAGTGGTTTCTGTGCCACCACATCAACACCTTTTAGCTGTTGAGCATCATCTTGCACAAGAAGTGTACCAATGTTCAGTTCTCCTCCGTCCTTTGTAAGGTTCACATTACGTCTAATTTTACGCCTGCCTGTTGAGCTGAACTCTATGATGTAAGCACCTGTACCCGTGATAGTTTGCTTAAACTTACCACTCACATCAGTGATACTCATTGCTACAGGCTTATCCATATTGTTTGCTTTAAACACACGGATACTAGCGTTTGGTTCGCCTTGATGAGTTAGCGAATCGACCATTTCTCCTGAAACGATCGTTGTTTGTGCATTAACCGATGTTCCTACGGCTGCTAATGCCACACAAAAAAGGGTTTTCTTTATGCCCATAATTGGATAAATTTTCATTATATTAAGTGCCATACCATTTCTTGTTTTTGGTTTTTACTTTATTCATTAGACGCAAAGAGAAAGAAAAAACTACAAGAAAAAGCAAAAATAATATAGATTAAGGCAAAAATAATAAATAATCTTCGGAAACACATTAATCTATATAGCAAATATTTCTCATAAGGTCAATATCCACCGTTTACTAGATAAAAAATAATCTTTAGCTCTCTTACTCCTTATTATATCTTCACCATTAAGGCTATCGTCTTATACTTCACGTAGTCGTAGCTCAGGAAGATAAATCCACCATAACGATTAGATTTGCCCCAACTGTTTTTACAAAGGAAGTATTTTTTGCCTTTAGCATCATGCCCCATACCAATGATTGCCATAACATGATCATCGGTAGTAGTATGATGTTCGAATGCTTTCTGTCGCTTTTCAGGAGTAATAGGAAGATCGCTAGCATCAATATCGGCTATACCTTCTTGCCAATTGAAGCCTTTTTCGCTCACATCACCCTCCCAACAAACGGGGTGATGGTGGTGTAGCGACTCCTCTATAAGCCTCATCATCTTATCTAAAGGTACGTTCAGATAAGTGCTATGGTACTTGTTATCAGGCACTTCTAAAGGAAAACGCTCATTGAAAGGATGATGCATGAAACTCGTAATAGGTGTATATTCGTTGTCGCTACATACACTATGTGCAAACTCTTGAGGTGTATAAATAGCACCATACATAAACACTTGTTTAGGAGAGCAAGCTATACTTTTATCGAGATAGTCGTCAATGTCTTTCAAAGTAAAATCAGATATACCGTTAGTAAGTTGTGATAGCTTCCTTGCTATAACATTATAATTGGTATGTTCATCACGATGAAAAGCGTCTTCGTGCTGTAATCCATAGGTATTGATTAAGTCGATTGTCATTGGCATCATACCCCTTGTGCCAATATCCTTATTCCCAAACTTGTGCTTACCATACAAACGCTGCATAGCTTGCTCACGAAGATACATTCTAATAACGTAATCAGCACTCAAGTTTACTGAGTCGCCTTGCACTAAATGCTCTGTTTCTATAGTGGCTAGCATACCATAAATCCAACATGAAGAACTTGCTCCTTGGTCTTTAATAGGAGTAGTTGGTAACATAAAATCTACCTTAATATTCCTATTTTCGTAATTATTTTGCTTTCTACTTTTACATCCTATTAGCAAAATAACTAATAAGCACAAACTTAATAACCTCTTCATACAGTGCTATTTTAGTATTCTATCATCTTCCGCCAAGCCTCTTCTATTTCCTTTTCTACAGGAGGAACAGTATCAGGGATAGCGAAAGTATATATCTTATTCTTCTCTTTATTCACACGTTTTTTCTCCGCTTCATCTATGATCATTCTGTCAGTAACATAGAAATCGCACCACACATCAATACGATCGTCGACATCATCTCCACGATAATGTGCCATAAAGGTTTGATGCTTCTGTGCTGAGAGTATAGGACACATAGTATATAGCGTGTCGCTTCCTTGTGGAAGATACTCGGATAGGTAGGTTTCGCTATCATCATAGCGTGTCATTCTTGCTACGATACCATACATTTTCATCTGACTAAGATCAAGCTCATGGTTGGGTTGCCCCATTAATTCGTCCATCTCTATCGTCTTAGTACTCCTTATTTGCTTACCTATTTTCACCTTATCGGTACTTATTTTTCCACATTTATCAGCCCACCGATACACATCTCCATTGTTTCTTGTAGAGTATTCCTCGCTATTGATACTCTCAATAAGCAGACGCTGTTCTAAGCTTGGTAAGCACATACGCACGAATATATCATCGCCATTAGCCAACGGAGCCTTTCTTCTGCGCTCACCTAAGAACTTTCTGTCGATGAAAATATGTTTCTTCTCCTTTGGATTAAGTGGAATATAAAACTCCATCATACCGTCAACAAAGTAGGTTAGCATGGAGTTGGTGGCTTGATATACACGATAATAGCCCTTAATACGCGTATATTGCTGCTCCTGAGCATAGCTATGAAGTATGCTCAGGAGTAGAAATGATATTAAAAGAAAATACTTTCTTGTCATTAAAAAATGCCTTTATTTACGATCTTCTACGGCGTTTTTTCGAGTCCTTTTTATGGCTTTGCTTTGCTGGTTTACCTTGAGCAATATTACCGCTATAGGTATTTGCCTCGTTACCCTCTAAGGTAAAGTCGAGCTGTTTCTTCTCAAGATTAGCCTTAGCCACTTGGATACGGATAGGATCGCCTAACTGATAGATGTGATGGCGACGACGTCCCACAAGACAATAGTTCTTCTCATCGAAGTCGTAATAATCATCTCCTAGGTCGCGCATAGGGATCATTCCTTCGCAATGGTTCTCGTCTATCTCGGCATAAAGTCCATAACTCTGAATACCGGTGATATGAGCATCATAGCATTCACCGATATGATCGCTCATAAATTCTACCATCTTGTACTTAATAGAGTCGCGTTCTGCCTGCTGAGCCACTAGCTCCATGTCCGAACTATGTTCGCAAAGTTCCTCGTAATGATCCTTATTTCCCGAGCGACCACCCTGCTGATAACGTGTCAACAAGCGATGAACCATCGTGTCTGGATAACGACGGATAGGTGAAGTGAAGTGTGTATAGTAGTCGAAAGCTAGTCCGAAATGACCAATATTGTGAATGGTATATTTCGCTTTCATCATAGATCGGAGTGCGATCGTTTGTATTACTTTCTCCTCCTTAGTGCCTTCTACCTCTGCCATGAGCTTGTTTAGGGCGCGAGCAGTAGCCCCTTTGGTACTTGTCGACTTGAGTTTATAGCCAAATTTAGCAGAAAACTCTCGCAAACTCTCAAACTTTATTGGGTCAGGATTATCATGCACACGATAAGGAAGTGTCTTAGGATTTTTACCCTTAGCTACCTTTCCTACACTCTCTGCCACTGTTTTATTTGCCAATAGCATAAACTCCTCTACCAACTTGTTGGCATCTTTCGAACGTTTAAAATAACATTGCAATGGCTTTCCATGCTCGTCTATCTCAAAACGCATCTCCTCTCGGTCGAAGTTTACACTGCCATTCTTGAAACGTTTCTCACGCAATAGCTTTGCAAAGCGGTCTAGTAAGATTATTTGTTCTGCATATTCGCCCTTGTACCCTTCCTTTCCTGGAGCAGGGGCAGGCATACCTTTGCCATCAATCACACCGTTATCTTCTAGTAATTGCTGTGCTTCTTCATACACAAAACGGCGGTTCGACTTGATGACGGTATGCACAATGCGATATTTCTTTACGTTAGCTTCAGCATCAAGATTAAAGATAACACTATAAGCGAGCTTCTCTTCATCAGGTCTTAACGAACAAATGAGGTTGCACAAACGCTCTGGAAGCATAGGAATGGTGCGATCGACAAGGTAAATAGAGGTAGCACGCTGTTGCGCTTCACGGTCGATAATGTCGTTTTCCTTCACATAATGCGACACATCGGCTATGTGAACACCCACCTCCCAAGTATTTTTATCAAGCTGACGGATAGACAATGCGTCATCAAAGTCTTTCGCATCACGAGGGTCGATAGTACATGTCCACACCTCACGGAAGTCCTCTCGCTCGGCATAGTCTTGCTTCGTAATCTCTGCACTAATCTTGTTGGCAGCATCTTCTACGCGCTTTGGATACTTGTAAGGTAAACCATATTCAGCCAAAATGGAGTTCATTTCCACATCATTATTGCCTGCTTCGCCCAAAATATCTACTACTTCGCCCAAAATATTCTTATGTTCAGGGTCAGGCCAAGCAATCACCTTCACCACTGCAATATCCCCTGTTTGTCCGCCTTTTAAGCGTTTTTTAGGGATAAGAATGTCATGTACAAAGAGATTGTCCTGCGTTACAAGGAAGGCTATGTCTTTTTCGACACGCAACTTTCCCACAAAAGTATCTTTCTTCCGTTGCAATATCTCAATCACCATAGCCTCTTTGATATGATGTTGGCGACGAGCCATAAACTGAACTTTTACTCTGTCGCCCATCAAAGCAGCCATAGAGTTGCGCTCCGAGACAAAGACAGGGGTACCACCATCGTCTGGTTGGAAGGTATTCTTACCATTCGCCTTGCGGACAAAAGTACCTTCTTGCACTTGCCCCTTGGTATTTAAGCGGTAAGCATTTTCTCCAGATTTAGCCAAAAAATCGTCCCATGCCATTTCTTCCATCACATCTATAGCAAGCATTTTTGCTGGATGCGTGGTGAGTTTGAGCGCTTTAAATATTTCTTTGAAACTAAATGTATCGTCTGGATTGGCTTGGAAAAAACTTGCTAACACCTCAAATAGCTGTTTTTTAGTAAGTCTTTTTCCGCTTTTCTTTTCTTTTCCCATAGGAATATGTCTTTGATTATTAATCACAAAGTAACGAAAAAGTTCGTATCTTTGCAAATGTTTCATATTAAAAAATGATGAAAAAGATACTCATTACAGGTGCTTCAGGCTTTATCGGATCGTTTATTGTAGAAGAAGCGTTAGCTAAAGGCTTCGAAACTTGGGCTGCTGTGCGTGGCTCTTCTTCGCGAAAATATTTGCAAGATGAGCGTATCCACTTCATAGAGCTAGACTTTTCTTCGGAGGATAAGCTTCGAGCGCAACTCGGCGGACATCAGTTCGACTATATAGTACATGCTGCTGGGGCTACGAAATGCCTACATAGCTACGACTTCTTCCGAACAAATACCAACGGAACGGTCAACTTTGTAAAAGCTATCCATGCGCTTCAAATGCCTGTGGAGAAGTTTGTTTACCTCTCTAGCTTGAGCATCTTTGGTGCGATAAAGGAAGAACAACCTTACCAAGAAATAACCGATCAAGACACCCCAAAGCCCAATACCTACTATGGTAAGAGCAAGCTAATAGCTGAAAAGCGGCTAAAAGATCTTGCAGGGACGATGCCATACGTTATCTTACGACCTACAGGCGTGTATGGTCCACGCGAAAAGGATTACTTCCTAATGGCTAAAAGCATTAAAGGGCATACCGATTTTGCGGTGGGTTATCAGCAACAAGACATTACCTTTGTATATGTAAAAGATGTTGTGCAGGCTGTATTTCTGTCATTAACAAAGGGCGAAAACGGTAAGGCATATTTCCTAAGCGATGGTAAGGTATATCAAAGTTCCACGTTTAGCAACCTTATTCGTAAAGCACTAGGAAATCCTTGGTGGATCCGTATTACTGCTCCTATTGCTGTATTGCGCATCGTTACCTTCTTTGGAGATATTCTCGGTAAGGTAACAGGTAAAATGACTGCCCTTAATAATGACAAATATCAAATATTGAAACAACGCAATTGGAGATGTGATATTACCCCAGCTATCAATGAGTTGGGCTACAAGCCCAACTATGATCTTACACGTGGAGTGGAGGAAACTATAGCTTGGTATAAAGAAAATAAGTGGTTATAACCCATATAAAGAAGAAAAACAAACAATGCAAAAGTTTATAACTTCCCTTTTTAAAGTAGAGAAGAAGCCACTAAAAGGACTGATGGCACTAGAGTGGGTTGTCATGGCTTACCTTATATTGACACTCATCATTACCTTTTTTATGTATACTAGCATACGACATCCAGAGCAAATGATCTTCGGACGTTTGCGCATTGTTGCCATAACGGCGGCTTTATGGCTGGTATATCTCGTATATTCCGGTGAAGTAAAAAAAGTTCTTTTTCTCCTGTTGCGAAGATAGTTGTTCGCACAGCTGGTTGACTTATTCACTCGACTATAACGCGCCTTTT
>OBLO01002399.1_pt1 | contig 14626 bp, 10 predicted proteins | sample 1519401 | NCBI WGS metagenome assembly OBLO01 (sample SAMEA2602897, study PRJEB22501) | metagenome | reverse complement strand
TCAAAGGAGGTTTTTGTATGCTGTCTTATCGTAAGCTTGCGATGCGTGTTCTGGGCCGCCCTCTCCATACGGGGGGGATCGATTCACCCCGTCCGGCCTCTCAGCGGGCAGCAGCGTTTATCCTGACTGCCGTAATGCTCACCACCCTTGCCGCCCCGGCCTTTGCAGGGACATGGTCCATCGAAAATGGTGACATCACCGTGAAAGCGGGCGAGACCGGCAACGACGTCACCCAGAACAATGTGACCACCAAAAATGACACCGACACCATCATCACAAATAGTGACAAGGACACCGCTTCTTCCCACACCGTGACCATCGAGACCAACGATAAGAACGATAAGGTCGAGGTCACGCTGGACAACGTGAACATCAAGGCCGACTCCGGTTCCGCCCTCACTTCGAAAGGCGACGTGACGCTGACCCTGAAGGGCGACAACTCTCTCACCGGTGGTAACGGCGGCAGCGGCATCTCCAGCAGCGGCAGCCTCACCATCTCCGGCGGCGAAAATAACAGCCTGACGGCCCAAGGTGGCAGCGGCAGCGGCATCTTCAGCAGCGGCGGCGTCACCATCTCCGGCGGTACGGTCAACGCCACTGGCGGTACCGGCGGTACCGGTGAGAACAGCAACGGCGGCAGCGGCATCTACATCTACAGCAGCAGCGGCAGCCTCACCATCTCCGGCGGTACGGTCACTGCCAACGGCGACGACGGCGGCCGCGGCATCTCCAGCAGCGGCAGCGTCACCATCTCTGGCGGTAGTACGGTCACTGCCAACGGCGGAAACGGCACCATCTCCGGCGGCGACGGCATCTGCAGCAGCGGTGGCATCACCATCTCCGGCGGTAGTACGGTCACTGCCAATGGCGGTAACGGCGGCAGCCTCGTCGGCGGCGACGGCATCCGCAGCGGCGGCGGCCTCACCGTCTCCGACGGTACGGTCACCGCCAAGGGCGGTAACGGCGACAGCAAAGACGGCTACGGCGGCGACGGCATCCGCAGCGGCGGCGTCGTCACCATCTCCGGCAATACGGTCAACGCCGCTGGCGGCGACGGCGGCAAAGTCGGCGGCTACGGCATCTGCAGCTTCGACCGTGTCGCCATCTCCGGCGGTACGGTCGAAGCCGCTGGCGGTAACGGCAGCACCGGCGGCGGCAGCGGCATCTACAGCAGCGTCATCGATCTGTCGGGTAGCCTTGAGCTGACCGCCAAGGCTGGTAGTCCCAATGGCAAGGCCCTCTCGCAGAAAGGCAGTGAGCTTGAACTCGACACCATCAAGGACAAGCTGGGCCCGGGCGCAAAAGTCACCGCCACCGATGCCGACGGCAAGGTCATCGATCAGGTCTCTACCCCCCGCCCTGTGGAGCCGGAAGAGTCTTCTTCCTCTTCTGACGGCGGCTCTGCCGCCCCGTCCGCACCCGCCTCTCCCCTCCCCGGCCTGACTGTCACCGACAAGGACGGCCAGCGCATCTCCTACACGAGCACCCAGAGCGGCAATACCCTCACCGTCTGCGTCGGGCGGTTCACGGCCTCCCTCCGCGCTTCGCTGTTCACGCTGCGTCAGCTGCGGGCTGAGGGCATCGACACCATCACCTTCCAGACCATCCTCTGCTCCACCACCCTCTCGGTGGACGAGCTGCTGGCCATGGGCGGCGAGGACGCCGAGGCTGTCCTGACCCACCGGTTCACCGATTCCAGCCTCACCGTGGGCTGAAGCACCACTCTCCCCTTCCCACAGGCATAGAAAGGCCCCGCTGCCCTGCACATTTCATGCAGAGCGGCGGGGCCTTTTCCTGTTTTACTGCACCCCGGCAGAAACCGGGACTCGTTTTTCCTGCTTTTCGGGCTTTCTGCGCTGCTCTGCGGCGGCAGCGCGGGAGCGGTCGTAGCAGTAGCGGATGATGGCCTGACGGCGGACGATGCCGATGAACATTCCCCGGTCATCCACGACGGGGACAAAGTTCTGGTTCATGGCCGCCTCGATGAGCTGGTCCATGCTCGTGGTGACCGTGACGGCCTTGTAGTCCCGCTTGTGGGCAAAATCCCGGATGGGGATGTCCTCTGCCGCCTCAAGGTCGAGGCCGTGGAACTTTTTCAGCCCCCAGAGGATGTCCCCTTCCGTCAGGGTCCCCACATACTCTCCCTTGCGGTTGAGCACCGGGATGGATGCGTAGCGGTTGTTCTCCCATTTTTCCAGCGTCTGGCGAAGGGTGAAGTCATCGTACACATACATCAGGTCCTGCTTGGGGGAAAGGAAAAACAGAATATTCATGAAAACAACTCCTATTGTGAACTTTTCCGCCGCCGGGCCGCAGCTCCTGTGCAGCCGCAGCAAATTCCTGTCTTCAGCACCTTGGCAGTCGAATGCCCCTGCATCCTGCGCCGGATACAGTCTTACTCTTGCCACCTTAGATTTTAGCACTTTTTCATAGTAAGATAAAGACGTCTGCGCCATCTTTTATATTTTATTCACAATCACCTTTTGTTTTGTCGGATAAATATTCACGAAATGGATGCACTGCGAAGGATTTTGTGCTATACTAACAGCAGGAACGCGGCCCTTTGCGGCTCTGTCTGTCTTTCAGTATACCGGCATTGCGGTGTCGAAACAGACCGAGACGGGTAAGCCGTGCCTGACTTTTTTCTTTCTGTCAGCAATTATGTGCTGTACAGCTTCCTCATAAAGTTGTATAATAAGAGTGGTCCGCCGCCTTCTTAGGCCCGCGCACCGCCCCGCCGCCGTGCGGATCGGGGTATCATAATGAATAAAAGGAGCAGAGCGACTATGATCACTTCCCGTTTTCCGCTGGGAGATGTCAGCTTCTCAGCCGAGTATTTTTCCACGCTCGTGGGCGAAGCAACCAAACAATGCTACGGCGTGGCCGCAATGGCCCCCCGTGATCTGACCGACCGTGTCCGCAGCGCCGTGCGCGGCGTGGACGATTCGGCCAAGGGCGTCCGTGTCACACAGGAAGAGGGCCGTCTCGTGATCGAGCTGCACATTGCCGTCAGCTACGGGCTGAACATCTCCACCGCCGCGCGATCCATCTCGCACCGCGTGAAGGACGAGGTTGAGCAGGCCACCGGCCTGAAAGTCGCCCGCGTGGTCGTATCGGTCGATGACGTGGTTGCCTGATGAGACAAAGCCCGCCCGGGGGTACCGGGAAGATATAAGGAGTAAAAAGCAATGATTTCTGGTAAGATCCTGCGCGACGCCATTATTTCCGGCGCAAACAACATCAACAACCAGCGCTCCCGCGTGGACGAGCTGAACGTGTTCCCCGTCCCCGACGGCGACACCGGCACCAATATGGGCATGACCGTCGGCGCAGCCGTCCGTGAGCTGCAGGCCATGGACGACAGCTGCACCGTGGGCGAGGCCGCAAAGACCGCTGCCTCCGCCATGCTGCGCGGCGCCCGCGGCAACTCCGGCGTCATCACCAGCCTGCTGTTCCGCGGCTTCTCCAAGGCTCTGGAGGGCAAAAAGGAGGCTGACGCCGCCGACATCGTGGCTGCGCTGAAGAAGGGCGTCGAGGGCGCTTACAAGGCTGTCATGAAGCCCACCGAAGGCACCATCCTGACCGTTGCCCGCATCGCTTCCGAGGAAGCTGCTGCCTGCGGCAAAGAGGACGTGGCCGAGCTGTGGGACGTCGTGATGACCGCCGGTCAGAAGGCTCTGGAGGACACCCCCAACCTGCTGCCCGTCCTGAAGAAGGCCGGCGTCGTGGACGCCGGCGGTCAGGGCATCATGATCATCTTTGAGGGCATGGGCAAGGTCTTCCACGGTGAGGACATCGTGGCCGGCGGCGAGGCTGTCCCCAACAAGGCCAAGCTCTCCACCGAAAACGCCGGCAAGGGCGTCTTCACCGACGACCTGATGAAGGTCGAGGACATCAAGAACGGCTACTGCACCCAGTTCCTCATCAATAAGAACGAGGGCGCAAGCGCCGCAAAGATGCGCGCCTTCGCCGAGTCCAACGGCGACAGTGTCGTCTGCATCGAGGACGATGACGTCATCAACCTCCATGTCCACACCGCCGACCCCGGCAAGATCCTGAGCGAGGCCATCAAGTACGGCTACCTCACCAACTTCAAGATCGAGAATATGCACGAGCAGTTCCTGGCCCGCCAGAAGCAGGGCAAGAGCCTCGAGAAGCAGGCTTCCGCCGAGAAGAAGCCCGACCCCGCCAGCGAGTTCATCTACGCTGCCGTTGACCCCAGCCGCGACTATGGCTTCGTTGCTGTCGCCGCCGGTGAGGGCCTGAAGGCTGTCTTCACCGACCTGGCCGCTGACGCTGTCGTCTCCGGCGGTCAGACCATGAACCCCGCCACCGAGGACATCCTTGCCGCCATCCAGAGCGTCCCGGCCAAGACCGTCTTTGTTCTGCCCAACAACAAGAACATCATCATGGCTGCTGAGCAGGCCCAGAAGCTGGCTGACCGTCAGGTGGTCGTCCTGCCCACCCGTACCGTCCCCATGGGCATCACCGCTCTGCTGAACTTCGACCCCTCTGCTACCGTGGAGGCCAACACCATCAACATGATGTCTGCCGCCGATAAGGTCTCCACCGGCCTCATCACCTACGCCGCCCGCGACAGCGAGTACGACGGCAAGCGCATCAGAAAGGGCGAGATCATGGCCCTGGAGAACGGCAAGATCGTCTCCACCTCCAACGACATCACCAAGGCCACCTATCGTCTGGCCCGCGGTATGTGCAAGAAGGATTCCAGCTTCGTCACCATCATCTCCGGCTGCGACGTCTCCGACGAGGATGCCGAGAAGGTGACCGAGATCGTCAAGGCAAAATGCCCCAACCACGTTGAGGTCAGCCACATCCGGGGCGGTCAGCCGGTCTACTACTATATGATCAGCGTGGAGTAAGCTGCTCCCCTGTTCAAAAACTCAATCGTATAACAAAACGACCTCTGCTTCCGGTCCATCCGGCTGCAGAGGTCGTTTTTTGCTGCAATTTTAGAAGAAGCTCACCTGACTGCTTTCCGGCAGCTCACCCAGAGCGCCCACCTGACGCAGGCGGTCGATGATGCTGCTGCCAACGCCAGAGGCCTGCTGCAGTTCCTCGATGGAGAGATACTCTTCGCCGTGGATGGTCACATTTTCCAGCGCATCGGCGGCGGCACCGCCCAGACCCTTCAAGGAGCAGAAGGGCAGGCGTACCTTGCCGTCCTCCACCACATACTTGGAGCCCCGGCTCTTGCCCAGCTCGATGGGCAGGAACTCGTAGCCGCGCACCAGCATCTCGTTGACCAGCTGGAGCGAGACGAGCACATCTTCATCCTTGGCGTTCTTCTCTTCCTTGAGGCGGCGCTTCACCTCGTTCATGTGGGCGCGGGCCACCGCCGCGCCGCCCACAGCGGCTTCATAGTCGATGTCATCGCCGCGGACGGTGAAGTACACCGCATAGAACGCCTGCGGGTGGTAAAGCTTAAACCACATGAGGCGGATGGCCGACATCAGGTAGGCCACCGCATGGGCTTTCGGGAACATATATTTTATCTTGCGGCAGCTCTCGATGTACCAGTCCGGCACATCGTGCTCCCGCATGGCCTCTTCCCAGCCGGGCGCAAAGCCGCCCTTGGCCACCTTGCCCTTACGGACGGCCTCCATAATATCGAAGGCCATCTTCGGCTCGAGGCCCTTGCGCAGCAGATAGAGCATGATACTGTCACGGCAGCCGATGACCTCCGCGATGGTACAGGTGCCGCTGCGGATGAGCTCGTCGGCGTTGCCGGTCCAGACGTCGGTGCCGTGGGACAGGCCCGAGATCTGGATCAGCTCGGAGAAATTCTTGGGACGGGCCTCCACCAGCATTCCGCGCACGAAGTTGGTGCCCATCTCGGGGATGCCGAAGGTGCCGGTCTGGCTGTCGATCTGCTCCGGCGTCACACCCAGCTCTTCCGGGCTGGTGAGCAGGCTGTAGACCTTGGGGTCATTCATGGGGATGCTGTCCACGGGGATGCCGGTGTACTCCTCGAAATACTTGTAGAAGGTGGGCATATCGTGGCCCAGCTCGTCCAGCTTGAGCAGGGTGTCGTGGAGGTACTTGAACTCGAAGTGGGTGGTCAGCAGACCGCCCGCCACATCGTCCGCCGGGTGCTGGATGGGGCAGAAATCGTAGATCTCATAGGTGTCCGGCACGACGACCATGCCGCCGGGATGCTGGCCGGTGGTACGCTTGACGCCGGTGCAGCCCAGCGTCAGGCGGTTCTCTTCCGCGTGGTTGACCGTTCTCCCCCGCTCATCCAGATACTTTTTGACGTAACCGTAGGCCGTCTTGTCCTGAATACCGGAAACGGTGCCGGCCTTGAACACGTTGGCCTTGCCGAACAGCTCTTCCGTGTAGCGGTGGACGTTGGACTGGTACTCGCCCGAGAAGTTCAGGTCAATATCAGGCTCCTTGTCGCCGTAGAAGCCAAGGAAGGTCTCGAAAGGGATGTCGTGGCCGTCCACCAGCATCCGGGTGCCGCAGTGGGGGCAGTTCTTGTCGGGCAGGTCGAAGCCGTCGTCCACGCTGCCATCGGTGATGAACTCGCTGTACTTGCACTTGGGGCAGCGGTAGTGGGGCGGCAGACTGTTGACCTCCGAGATTCCGGAGAAGTGGGCCACAGCTGACGAGCCGACCGAACCACGACTGCCCACCTGATAGCCGCCCGCGTTGGAATAGGCCACCAGTTTGACCGCGATGACGTACAGGACGGCGTAGCCGTGGCCGCAGATGGAGTCCAGCTCTTTTTGCAGGCGCTTCTCCACGATCTCGGGCAGAGGGTCGCCATAGTCCCGCTTGGCGTGTTCCCAGGTCGCATCCCGGAGCTGCTGTTCTGCACCCTCGATGCTGGGCGGGTAGGTGCCGCGCGGGATGGCGCGGACGTTGCCGTCGATGCTGGCCGCTATCTTGCGGGGATTGGTCACGACGATCTCGTAGGCCTTTTCCTTGGGCAGGTAGCTGAACTGGTTCAGCATATCCTCGGTGGTGCGGTAGAACAGGGGCGGCTGGTTGTCCGCGTCCTTGAAGCCGTTGCCCGCCTGCAGGACAGAGCGGTAGATGGCGTCCTCCGGCTCGGTGAAATGGACGTCGCCGGTGGCGATGACAGGCTTGTGCAGGTCTTCGCCCAGCTTGATGACGGTGCGGTTGAAGTCCTTGATGACCTCTTCGCTCTCCACCTTGCCCTCCCGCACCATATAGGCGTTGTTGCCCAGGGGCTGGACCTCCAAAACATCGTAGTACGATGCAATTTTCTTCAATTCTTCGTAAGAGCGGCCCTCTACGACAGCCCTGTAAAGTTCTCCCGCTTCACAGGCAGAAGTGAGGATAAGGCCGTCCCGATACTTGTTCAGAAGGCTGCGGGGGACGCGGGGCTTCTTGAAGAAGTAGTTGACATGGGCCTCGCTGACGATTTTATAGAGGTTTTTCAGGCCCATCTGGTTGCGCACGAGGATGATGAGGTGATAATACTTCTTTTTCAGCACCTCGCGGTTTCCGCCGAGGCCGGTGTTGATGCCGCTGACGGCGGTGACCTGCTTTTCCTCCAGATCTTTCAGCATGACGCAGAAGATGCGGCCCAGTGCGGCAGAGTCCTCGCAGGCGCGGTGGGCCTCGTAGGCGGGCAGCTCCAGATGCTTGTTGATGGTCCCCTGCTTGTAGTTGTGGAGGCCGGGGTACATGGCCTGAGCCATGGTCAGGGTGTCGATATAGGTCGGCTCAAACTCGATGCCGCTCCGCTTGGCGGCGGCGCGAAGGAACCGGATGTCGAAGGAGTGGGCATTGTGAGCCACAAGGATGCGGCCATCCACAAAGTCGAGGAAAGCTCTCAGCGCCTCGTCCTCGCTGGGGGCGTCAGCCACCATCTCGTTGGTGATGCCGGTCAGCTCGGTGATCTTGGAGGTGATGGCCTTTCCGGGTTTTACGAAGGTATCGAATTCTTCCACCACTTCCCCGTTCCGCACGATGACCGCGCCGATCTCTGTCAGGTACTCCACGCCGGGGTCGAGGCCCGTCGTCTCAGTGTCGAAGACGCAGAACTCACCGTTCAGCGGCTCGTCTTTCACGCCGTAGACGCAGGGTATCATGTCATCGACAAAGTAGGCCTCACAGCCGTAGATGAGCTTGAAGTCCGGGTCTGTCTTGTGGATGGCGTCTGCAGCCAGCATAGCCTCGGGGTAGCCCTGACAGACACCGTGGTCGGTGATGGCAATGGCCGGGTGGCCCATCCGGTGGGCCAGCTTGACGATGCCGCCGGGGTCGCAGAAGGCGTCCATGCTGGACAGCTTGGTATGCAGATGCAGCTCCACTCGCTTGACGGGGGCGTTGTCCTCCCGCTTTTTGCGCTCGACAAAGAGGACGTCGTAGGGCCAGACGATATAGTCGTGCTCGTACTTATCGTAGGAGCAGTCGCCGCGCACCACGACCGTCGTACCCTTGGGGATGGACTCCCACTTGGAGCAGTCCTCCCCTTCCTGCGCACGGATCTTCAGGTTGATGGAGCCGGTGTAATCGGTGATGGAGACAGTGTATATCTTGCGGAAGTTGCCCTTCACTTCGGTGAAGAAGACGTCGCCCCAAATCATGCACTTGCCGCCCTCGCCGCCCAAATCCTTGAGGGGGGTGAGGTTTTTCGGGGTGAACATCTTGCCGTGGAAGATGGTGACGGGCTTGTCCGTGAGGTCGAGGCCCTCCACCTTGATGGAGGGGGCAGTGTTCTTTTTCTCGAACTTGACGACAGGCGGCGCAATTTTCCGCTCGAGCTTTTCTTCCATCTGGCGCTGTTCGGCCTCGCCCACGCTGCTTTCCAGCGTCACTTTGGGCTTTACGCCGGTGTGGGCGGCGATGCGCTCCGCCAGCAGGCGCTCGAACTGCATCTCCTGCAAAAACTTCGTGCCGTGGCAGACGCCGATGGTGATGTTCTGGCCGGTGATGGTGATGCGGCAGCGGTCGAGGAAGCCGTTGATGGGGACGTCGTCCCGCTTCATCTCCTCCATCAGCTCCCGCAGACCGGCTTCATCCAGCGTCGCATAGCCGAAAAGATTGTTGATGCGGAGCTCGAAGCCCTCGTAATCCGGTGCCAGCGAGGCCAGCAGCCGGGCGCACAGCCCCTTGTCCAGCGGGGCAGAACTGCGCAGCGTAAAGATGACCTGCCGCTCCTGCCGCAGCATCTGGGCGTGCTCGACGACCACGCGGCCAAAACAGGCCGCAAAGTCCGGGTCCGCCATAAACTGCGGCCATAGCTGGGAAACAAGTGGTGTCACAGTGGTACTCCTTTTCTATCAGATAACAGCACAAACTGCCGCGCCCTGGAAAAGGGCGTGGCAGCAGGTTGTTCTTGAGCTTACAGCTTATAGATCTCCTCCATGAACTGGTCGAGGATATTATCCCCCGTCAGCTTCCTGACGGGTTCGCCGTGGACGAACAGCACTGCCTCGCCCTTGCCGCCGGCAATGCCGATGTCAGCCTCACGGGCCTCGCCGGGGCCGTTGACGACACAGCCCATGACGGCCACCTTGATGGACTTTTTGCAGCCCTGAAGCCGCCGCTCCACCTCATTTGCGATTTCGGTGCAGGGGTACTGGGTGCGGCCGCAGGTCGGGCAGGTGATGACCTCCGGGCCGGCCACCGGGAAGCCGACAGCGCGCAGGATATTGTAGCCTGCTTCCACTTCCTTCTCAGGGTCAGCAGCCAGCGAGACACGGATGGTGTCGCCGATGCCCTCCAGCAGCATCCCGCCGATGCCCATGCCGCTCTTGAGCAGACCCATCTGGTAAGTGCCGGCCTCAGTGACGCCCACATGGAGCGGGTAGTCGGTCACAGCGCTGAGCTGGCGGTATGCCTCCATCATGCGGGGGACGTTGGAATTTTTGATGGAGATGACGATGTTGTTGAAGTCGAACTTTTCCAGCAGGCGGACATGGTACAGAGCGCTCTCCACCATCGCTTCCGGCACAGGTGCGCCGTACTTGGCGAGGATGTGCTTTTCCAGACTGCCGCCGTTGACGCCGATGCGGATGGGGATATTTTTCTGCTGGCAGGCATCCACGACAGCCTTCACGCGGTCATCGTCGCCGATGTTGCCCGGGTTGATGCGGATCTTATCCACGCCCACATCGGCGCAGGCAATGGCAGCCTTGTAGTCGAAGTGGATGTCTGCCACGATGGGGATATTCACGGCGTTCTTGACGGCCTCGATGCACTTGGCGTCTGCCGCGCTGGGACAGGTCACGCGCAAAATCTGACAGCCTGCCGCTTCACAGCGCTTTGCCTGCGCCACATTGCCCTCGATGTCTTCCACCGGGACGTTCAGCATGGTCTGCACGGCAATGGGATTCTTGCCGCCGATGGTCACATTGCCGATCTTCACTTCACGTTTCAGCTGCCGCATGGTTTTACCCCTTTCAAATTGCTCCGGTCACGAGCCGGACGATGTCATTGTACGTTGCAAAGAGCATCAGGCCGAACAGCAGCGCAAAGGCTGCGACGGTCAGGCTGCCCTGGATCTTTTCCGGCACTGCATGGCCGGTGACTGCCTCGATGAGCAGGAAGACGATCTTGCCGCCGTCCAGCGCCGGGAACGGCAGCAGATTTAAGACGCCGAGGTTGATGGTGATGAGCGCCAGCAGCTCGAAAACATCCTCCCAGCCGTAGCTGGCGGCCTGCCCGATGGCGGTCACGATGCCCACCGGGCCGGACAGGTCGTTGATGCTCTCGCGGCCCCGCAGAAGGTCGGCCAGCGAAGTATAGATGATGCGTCCATAGTAGATGACGCTGTTGGCCGACTCTTTCAGGACGTTCTGCGGTGTTTTTTTAAGGCCGTAGACTGTGAAGCCCAGTGTCATGTGGGTCTGGCCCTGCTCATCCTGCCAGGTGTCGAACTGGACGTCCGGCAGCTCCACGAGCTTGCCGTCCCGGCGGACGGTGAAGTCTGCACGGTAGCTCTCGGTGCGCATAAGCTCGTAGAGCATATCGTTGGCCACGAAGCAGTGCCGCCCGTTGACGGCCACGATCTCGTCGCCGGCCTGCAGGCCGGTCTGGCCACAGAGGGCGTTGTCCTCCACGGCATAGATGACTTTGCTGGTGATCGGCTCACTGCGCAGTGAGATGAGGAGCAGCAGCACCACGAAGCCCAGCACGAAGTTCATCACCGCGCCTGCCGCCATCACCAGCATCCGCTGCCAGACAGCCGCCTCGTTCAGCGGCTTGCCTGTCCGCTGCGCCAGCACCTCCGGCGGGATGTCCGGGCCGTCATCGTCCCCGCTTCCACCCTCGGCCTGTTCGCTCTCAGGGCTCTCCTCCCCTTCCAGCGCCACAAAGCCGCCTACGGGCAGGAGCCGCAGGGTATACTGCGTGCCTTTGCGATAGGTCTTGATGAGGGTCGGACCCATGCCAATGGAAAACTCGTTGACCTGGACCCCGCAGAGCTTTGCCACTGCAAAATGGCCGAACTCGTGGATGGCGATGACTGCGCCGAAGATGAGCAGCGCAGCAGCAAAGGTGATGAAAACTGACATTATTTCTCCTATATTACAGATGTGCTCTCACGAATGCACGGGCCATACGGTCACACTCATACACATCCGCGAGGCTGTAGTCGCCGCCGAAGCTGTCGCTGTCCACGACAGCCTCCACCAGACGGCCGATGTCGAGGAAGCCGATCTTATCCTCAAGGAAGAGCTTGACGGCCTCCTCGTTGGCACCGTTGGCGGCGCAGGGGCCGAGACCGCCCTTCTTGATGGCCTTCTTGCAGGCGGCGAGGCAGCGGAAAGTCTCCTCGTCGGCCACATCGAAGGTCAGCAGTTTGAGGGTGGTGAAGTCCAGCTCCGGCACGACGCCCGGCACACGGGCCGGATAGGTCAGCGCATACTGGATGGGGATGCGCATATCCGGCACACCCAGCTGGGCGATGATGGAGTTGTCGCTGTACTGCACCGCCGAGTGAACGATGCTCTGGCGCTGGACAACGATTTGAATTTTCTCCGGAGGCAGACCGAACAGCCACACAGCCTCAATGAGCTCGAGGCCCTTGTTCATCAGAGTGGCGCTGTCGATGGTGATCTTTGCACCCATGTTCCAGTTGGGATGCTTGAGGGCATCGGCCTTGGTCTTGCCCCGCAGCTCTTCGGTCTTCATGCCGAAGAAGGGGCCGCCGGAGGCCGTCAGCAGGATCTTGGTCAGGCTCTTGGCGCTCTCCTTATCCTGCAGGCACTGGAAGATGGCCGAGTGCTCACTGTCCACAGGCAGCAGTTTGACGCCGTGCTTTGCCACAGCCTGAGTGACAAGATGGCCGCCGGTGACAAGGCTTTCCTTGTTGGCGAGGGCGAGGTCATGGCCGCTCTCGATGGCGGCAAGGCTTGCGCCGAGGCCCGCGATGCCCACCACGCTGTTCAGCACCACGTCCGGGCCGTCCATCGCGGCGAGGGTCTTCAGGCCCTCCGGGCCGGTCAGGAGCTTGGGTGCATCGGCGCGGCCTGCCAGCGCAGCCGAAAGCTTTTCGGCACCGGCCTCACTGGTCATGCAGACGTATTTCGGGTGGAATTCTTCTATCTGCTGCAAAATTTTATCCGTCTGGCTGTGGGCCGACAGGCCGAACACCTCATACCCTTGAGCACGGATGACGTCAAGGCTCTGGGTGCCGATGGAGCCGGTGGAACCCAGCAGCGTGATTTTCTTAGCCATAAAGAATCTACCTCCTGCTGATTTTAATCGTAGAATGCTGCGATGACCACCATCGTGACGAAGGGCGCGATGAACATCACGCTGTCAAAGCGGTCAAGGATGCCGCCGTGGCCCGGGAAGATGGTGCCGTAGTCCTTGATGCCGCACTGGCGCTTGACCACGCTGGCGAACAGGTCGCCGTAGATGCCCAGCACCGCAGCCACACAGGCCAGCAGCGCAATGATGACATACATGGATACGCCAATATTGGAGCGGGTGAACTCTTCCATCCGGTCTGCTGCGATGGAGTAGATGACCGTGACCAGCACACCGAATACCATAGTACCCAGCACGCCGCCTACAGCGCCCTCCACCGTCTTTTTGGGGCTGACCACCGGGCAGAGCTTATGCTTGCCAAAGGCGCGGCCCGCGAAGTAGGCGCAGGTATCGCCGCCCCAGGCGAAGCAGAGGATGAGCAGGATGAAGAAGATGGCGTCGTAGCCATATTCCTCCACCGGCAGCATCTCCTTGAGCCGGATGAACGAGTAGAAGCAGAAGATCACGATGCCCGAAAACATGGCGAGGCCGCTGGCTTTCTGGTAGCTGATGACGCCGTTGCGCACTACAAGGTAGATGGCATAGAACAGCACCACGAGGAAGGAAGCGGGCATCACCATCGCCCGGCAGACGCTGTAGCTCGACAGCATGATGAGCAGTGTGTAGGGTACCAGAACGGCCAGCAGCGGCCAGTCCTGCTTTTCAAAACCCAGCGCAGAGTAAATTTCATGCAGGGCGATGAGGGTGATGGCCGCGATGACCAGATTGAACACCAGCGTATCGAAGGTGAACAGGACGCCTGCCAGAACGATCAGGCCCACCACGGCTGTGATGATTCGTGTTTTCATAGTTTCATGTTCTCCTTTGTTTCGTCCGGGAGCCGCTCCCCTGCTCTGGCAGGGTCTGCAGCGTCAGCGCCTGAGGAAATACCGGACGCTCTCCGGGGGCCGCGCACGCCGCGCGGCATCTTGCGTATCGTTTGCCGCGCTCAAAGTCCGCCGAAGCGGCGGGAGCGCCGGTTGAACTCCATGATGGCGGCATCGAGGTCATCACGGGTGAAATCAGGCCACAGAACGTCCATTTCCACCAGTTCGGAGTAGGCCGCCTGCCAGAGCATGAAGTTGGAGAGCCGCTTCTCTCCGCTGGGGCGGAGGATGAAGTCGGGGTCTTTCTGGCCGGCGGTGTACATCTGGGCCGAAAGAGCCTCTTCCGTGATGTCCTCGGGCTTCATCTCGCCCGCAGCCACCTTGGCCGCAAGACTCTGGGCCGCCCGGACGATCTCAGGCCGTCCACCGTAGTTGACGGCGATGTTGATGGTCAGACCGGTCTTGGAAGCCGAGTCGGTCTCCAGCTCGTTCATCAGCTTTTGCAGCTTGGGGTCCAGCGCAGTGCGGTCGCCCATGAAGCAGATGCGGATGTTCCGGTTCTTGTAGTCGAAGCCCTTGATAAGGTACTCGCCGAACAGCCGCATGATAGCACCCACTTCTTCGGCGGGACGCTTCCAGTTTTCGGTCGAGAATGCGTAGAAATACACCGACTCCACACCCAGCTCATCGCAGTAGTTCGCAATGTCCTGAAAGACCTGTGCGCCCTTTTTGTGGCCGGCGGTGCGGGGCAGGCCGCGGCTCTTGGCCCAGCGGCCATTGCCATCCATGATGATGCCGATGGACAGCCCCTTTGCAAAATCCTTTGGATGTTCCATGATCTTATTCCTCTATTTTCAGTCTGGCAAAAAGTGCCGCGCACCTTCTTTCAGCGCACGGCACCTCCCTGCTTGCTTGCAGCCAGAATCAGACGGACATAATCTCCTTCTGCTTTTCTTCCACAGCAGCGTCGATATTCTTCACATACTTATCGGTCAGCTTCTGGACGTCCTCTTCCATGGTCTTCTGGGTGTCCTCGGTCAGTT
>OBLO01002373.1_pt1 | contig 14729 bp, 16 predicted proteins | sample 1519401 | NCBI WGS metagenome assembly OBLO01 (sample SAMEA2602897, study PRJEB22501) | metagenome | reverse complement strand
CTAATACGGTTCCGCCCGCTCCACGGTAGCACTTTCCGACGATCTCTCCGTCCGTGGACGGTTTCGTCCGCATATTTAACGGTTCACTTGTCACATTTGCCACGGCAAGATTGTCATAGGCGGATGCGGCGAGAGATGGAAGAGCCGGGAATGCGGTGGAAAGGAACAGGACAGATGCGGCGGCCGCTGCCTTTAAAAGAAACTTTTTTGAAAGGTCTGGAATCAGATTCTGTAATGTCATCATGCAAAATTTCCTCATATCAGTTGAATGTCCCGGTTATATTGCGGGAATTGTTTCAAATATTACAAAATTATTACGAAGAAATTATAGCAAAAATGGAGGAATTTGTCAAATCAGCATTCCCATTGATATTTCCTGAGGTCCACATGCATCGCGTCCTTCAGCTCCACGCCTTCCTGTCGCAGCAGAAATGCCTGTTCCGGCCAGCCGGGGACGAGGCGGCCGGCGTGGTTTACGACGCGGTGGCAGGGAAAATCTCCGTAGTTTGAGGCGTGGGAGAGGACCCGGGCCACGAGGCGGGAGTTTTTGTCCCTGCCGATGAGACGGGCGATCTGACCGTAGGTGGCGACGGTTCCCTCGGGAATCTCCGCGACTACGGACAGGACTTCGTATGCGAAATCTTCAGTGAAACGGGCGGATGCTGCCATATTACTGCGTCTCCTTCTGCTCTTCCCACATTTTCACCGGCATGCCGTTGACTTCCACGTTGTCCTCGACCGCTATCACAAGGCAGCGGCGGCCGCCGATGAACTTCGTTTCTACAAGATCTAACCGATCCGGATTGACCTTGATGTCTACGTCCGGTGTCTTCACGGCAAACTTTCCGGTTCCTGTGATGGCCGGGACAAGGATCGCGGTATTTTCTCCGGCAGCTTCCTCGTAGACTTTATCAAAGTGCTCCAGACGTTCCGGCTCCACACCACTCTTTTCGAGAAGATCTTTTACTTCCGGCTTTGTGAGAGTCAGCGGAACTTCGTCTTCCTTATGCTCCTCCGCAAGCTCCGTAAGGTTTTCGTGGATCTGGCGGACAGTCTCATAGTTGCATTCCTCTCCCAGTGTATCGGTCAGGATCTCCTGAAACGCTTCTTTCTGGGACTTAAAGGAGATCGGTGTCGGCGCACCGAGGCAGGCATCAATAAATTCAGAGTGGAGCTCCTCCGGGTTTTTTGAGAAATACAGGACGCTGTGAATATCGCTGCTGCGGTCATTAAATGCAGGGAACAGGAATCCGGTCATCGGGGTCTGTACCCACCAGTCCCGCGGGCGCTCCTCAATTGCATTGGTCGTTTCATTATAAGAAAGACCGGGCTCGGAGAGCTTTACCGGGCAGATGCAGCAGAGGATATGGTTGTAGACCTCCTCGGATGCGTCGAACATTTCCTCGTTGTCGGACGCTTTTCCCGGAACATCGTAGGCGCTGTGGATCAGGATGATATAGTAGTTTTCTCCGTACTCATAATTTTCGATCACCTTATTATAGAAGCTATCCACAGTCTCATCGTCAGCGAGCTTTTCATCACGGAGTTTCATGAGAAGCTCGTGGGCGCTGTCCGGACCTTCGTCGTGGATCGAGTACTCCAGATTATGGAGATTTTTTCCGATTCCCCCGGAGAGAGCTTTCTTGAAGATCTCGTAGTATTTAAAGATCTCCTCCTCGGACAGGGCGAAGAACGCCTCCTTTAAGGTCGTTTTGATCTGCTTTTCGGCATCAACGTAGCATCCGCAGATGCGGGTGATGGCGTTGTTGTCCTTCTTAAATTGTTTCTTTATTTCTGAAATTTCACGTTTATTCATAATATGTATCCTTTTCAAACAAATTCCAGTCATAAAGGATCTTACGTTTCGCTGTAAATGCAATGGAAGATGAAAGTATGGCTGGAGAAAAAAACATTGATGATCGATAGATCCTGATTGACAGCGATGTGCAGCTGTTGTGCCGAGCACAGGAGAATGAAAGGCAGCTGGCAAATAAATAGCTGTGAAGACATCTACTTATTTAATAGCTTCTCCGCATAATACATTGCAGCCACATGAACCGCCTGTACAAGCCCGCCGTTTGTCATCAGCTTTTTCGTTTCCTCGGCGGACATCACGACGATCTCCAGATCCTCGGTGGCATCGAGATGCTGTCCGCTGACCCTCTTACAGTCTGTGATCAGATAACAGTGGGCGAAATTGCTGATACACGCCGCGTTTGGCGCGACCTTGCAGAGAAATACCGGCTCGCTTCCGGCATAGCCGGTCTCCTCGAAGAGTTCCCTCGCAGCCCCGGCTGCGGGATCCGCATCTGTCGGCTCCATGCATCCAGCAGGAAGCTCCAAAAGGATCTGTCGCGTTCCATGGCGGTACTGGCGCACGAAGATAAAGTCCCCGTCAACGGTGACAGCGACCACGACAACAAAGTCCGGCACATCATTTACATAAAATGGAGAGATCTTCGTGCCGTCCGGCAGCGCACAGTCGTCGGCGTGAAGATCGATCCAGCGGTCCTTTATGATCGTTTTGGATCCGTTGCAGATCCACGGTTTAATCGACATAACCTTTTCCTCCTAAATCAGGACAAATATAACCTAAAATCCAGTCAGCCTCATTATAATGCGATTAAGCTCTCATCATCCGGTACATAAATATTTCCACTGTAATAGCGCTTTCCCTCGCTCTTGTAAAGCCGTTCACGTCCGGCTACATTGCTGTCCTCCGTGTGCCAGAGAACGAGATTCGGGATTCCGAGGGATTCTGCCAGCTCGCAGGCATCCTTCACGGTGCTGTGGTGCTTTTCATACGGCTTCCAGATATCCCGCTCCGCATAGAGACAGAACGCCTCGTGGAGGAGCCAGTCGCTGCCGCGGACATACTTCTCGCAGACCGGATTGTACGGTTCATCTCCGGCGCATGTGAGCTTTCTTCCGTTATTCAATGTCAGCGTGAATCCAAACTGCTTTAACTTCGTGGAATGGATATCAAAGAATGTCACATCATAGCTCAAAATATGGCGTGTTTCGCCGTCCTTCACTTCTTCCAGATGGATCCTGTCGCCGATCATGTTGTAAAACTTATCCTGGATCGTCAGGCGGCAGAGGGTCCGGATCGTTTCAATAAGCTCTGCATGGCAGTAAATATAGGCATCTCCGTCATACTGATCCTTTTTCATCTTTGTGGCGATCATGCGGACCATCCAGACGATGCCTAAGACATGGTCCGTGTGGGCGTGGGTCACAAAAATGTGATGGATGTGTTCAACGGGAACCTGCATGTTATCCAGAATCTTTAAGATCCCGTTTCCACCGCCGGCATCCACCATGAAATATTCATCTCCGTCTCTTAATGCGAAACATGTATTATAAAGATTGGTGACCGTTGCGTTTCCGGTCCCAAAAACATAGAGAAGTTCGCTGTTCATAAGAAAAATCTCCCTCCTGAAGTGTACTTTGACTGCACAGGATCTGCGCCGTTACTGTATTGTACGGAATTTTCTGAACTGAAAATTCCGTACAATACAGTAACTCTGCGTCCGGGGCCCTGTGGCATGGATTCTTTGGTTGAGTTTTGAATATGAATATGTTACTATAAAATAAATGGAAAAGCAATTCCCAGGCGGTTAAATTTTTAACCGGCAAGATGGAAGAATCCCGCAAAAATCCGGCAAAATGCAGGGAATGCGAAGCATCGGAAAAATCCGCTGCAGTTCGCGTAGCGGCTGAACTGCAACGGAAAAACGGGACCGGGAACGGCAGGAAAAAATTTATACGCGCCTGGAAAAAAGCAGGGAGGAAAATAACGATAATGAGAGATTTGGACTACCTGAAGCTGCTTGCAAAAGAGTATCCGACAGTGAAAGCGGCATCCAGTGAGATCATCAACCTGATGGCAATCCGGGGACTTCCGAAAGGAACCGAGTATTTCTTCAGTGACCTGCACGGCGAATACGAAGCATTTATCCATCTGCTTCGCAGCGCCTCCGGTATTATCCGTGAAAAAATATCGGAGACCTTCGGCTACGTGATTTCGGACGACGAGGAGATTGCTCTGGCGAACCTGATCTACTATCCGGAACGGAACATCCGCCGGATCCAGAAAGAGGGAAAATATACAGAAGACTGGCAGAGGATCACGATCTACCGTCTGGTGCGCATCTGTAAAGAGGTTTCCTCGAAATTTACAAGATCGAAAGTGCGTAAAAAAATGCCGCCGGCATTCGCGTATATCATCGATGAGCTTCTGCATGTGGACTACAACGATGATAATAAGAAGGTGTACTACGATGAGATCATCCACTCCATCATCGATATCGGGATGGGAGATGAATTTATCAAGGCACTGTGCAACCTGATCCAGAACCTGACTGTGGACAGTCTGCACATTATCGGCGATATCTTTGATCGTGGACCGCGTGCGGATATCATCATGGACGAGCTGATGCACTTCCACGATGTGGATATCCAGTGGGGCAACCACGATATCTCCTGGATGGGCGCAGCTACCGGCAACCTTGCCTGCATCTGTACCGTTCTGAGGATTGCGATCCGCTATAATGGCTTTGATGTCCTCGAGGATGGATACGGGATCAATCTCCGCCAGCTGTCCATGTTTGCAGCGAGGGTTTATAAGGATGATCCGTGCGAGCGCTTCCTTCCGAAAATTCTCGATGAGAACATTTATGATGCCGTAGATCCGGGACTTGCAGCGAAGATGCATAAGGCGATCGCGGTGATCCAGTTCAAGCTGGAGGGACAGACGATCAAACGTCACCCGGATTACCAGATCAACGACAGGATCCATCTGGAACACATCGACTTCGCAAAGGGAACCGTAAAGATCCATGGCAAGGATTACAAGATGCTGGATATGAATTTCCCGACGATCGATCCGAAAGATCCGCTGAAGCTTACGAAGGAAGAGCAGGAGCTGATCAACAACCTTGCCCTGTCCTTCCAGCACAGCAAGACGCTTCATCGCCATATCCGCTTTATTTATTCTCACGGCGCGATGTATAAACGGTGCAATTCGAACCTTCTGTACCACGGATGTATTCCGATGAAGGAGGACGGATCCTTTGAGGAGTTGAAGCTTAAGGGAATCATTTATTCCGGAAAACGCCTTCTCGATTACATCGAGGATGCAGTGAAGATGGCATACTTCCTTCCGGATGATGATCCGACGAAGGACTGGTATCGCGATTTTATGTGGTATTTGTGGTGCGGACCGAAGTCCCCGGTATACGGAAAAGACAATATGGCAACCTTTGAGAATTATTTTGTCGCAGATAAGGCAGCGGCAAAAGAAAATATGAATCCGTATTATAAACTGAGTGAAAAAGAGGAATTCTGTAATAAGATCCTCAAGGAATTCGGCCTTCCGGTGGAAGGTTCCCACATTATCAACGGACATGTTCCGGTGAAATTAAAGGATGGCGAGAGTCCGATCAAGGGCAACGGAAAGCTCTTCGTGATCGATGGCGGTCTTTCCAAGTCCTACCAGCCGAAGACGGGAATCGCGGGCTATACCCTGATCTTCAATTCCCACCATCTGGCGCTGGCGGAACATAAACCATTTGATCGGAACCATGAGAATACACCGAAGGTTACGATCGTAGAGAAAATGAAAAAGCGTGTGATGGTGGCGGACACGGATACCGGAAAGGAGCTTGCGGCAAAGATCGCGGACCTCAAGGAGCTCGTGGCGGCCTACCGCGGCGGCATCATTAAAGAAAAACTGGAGTAAAATGCATGAACAAGGACGAATTTTTAAGACGTCTGGAGGAAGCACTTTCGGGTGAAGTTCCGGCGTCGGTCATCCGTGATAACCTGAACTATTACGCGGATTATCTTTCCCAGGAACTGGGAAAAGGCCGTACCATGGATGAAATTATTGAGGAGATCGGTGAGCCGAATATCGTGGCCCGCACGATCATTGATTCCGCTGAGGCGGCGGGGGAGACCGGAGACGGTTATGGAAGTTTTGAGGACGCGTCCCCGCGGGACGATGACAGAAGAAGCACTTACAGCCAAGGAAGTTATCAGAACGGCTCCGCGCCGAATATCCATTATTTCGATCTGAATAAGTGGTACTGGAAATTGGCCCTTGTTGTGATCCTGTTTCTTGTGATCTCCGTAGTGTTCAGCATTATGGGCGGCGTGTTCTATCTCTTGATCCGGTTCTCAGGACCGATCCTGATGTGCCTGATCATTTACTGGATCGTTAAGAATTTCCGGGGTAGATAGAAAAGTAAATATAATGAACAGGCAGTCGGAGCTGTGAGCTGCAGATGCAGGCACGGAAAACGGCGGACCGATTCATGAATTTAAAGCCGGAAATGTCTGAAAAGCCTTGATTTTACTGAAAGAATCAACAGATTACAGGATGTTACAATTGAAATAAGTTATGTAAACAGGTGCGGCGTTCTCTTTTGGGAGCGCCGCATTTTTGCCACAAAACTGGTGATTTTCGCCTAAATTATTAAGAGTTTATGAATTCCTTTGTTTTTATTGACAAAAGAGGCCACAGGAAATATAATTTGTTTGTAACAAAACGTAACATATTTGTAACAAACCTTACAAACTATGAAAGCTTTAAAATAAGAGGATTTCAATGACAAATAAACTTTTCAGAACTTTAAAGATCACCTGTTTATGTATGGCTTTAACCGCAGCGCTTCCGATCGTTTCCTTCGCGGATGAGCAGACTGCAGTGAATGAAAATAAAAAAGTAGTAACGATCATCCACCTCGATGAAAACGGAAATCCGTTAGAAGAGGACAAGCAGACAGAGACAACGACAGAGAGTTCTGAAGAGAATACCGATACAGCTTCCGAAGAGAAAAACACAGACGATACTGCAGCTGACAGTGCAGAGGCAGAAGAAGCAGATGAGGAAAATGCAGATGACGAGGAAGTATTAGAGGCAGAGGTCGATGTTGAGGATGACCTCCGCTCCGAGATTGTTACATATGCACTTCAGTTTGTAGGAAACCGTTACAAATACGGTGGAACAAATCCGAATACCGGTGTTGACTGTTCCGGATTTACTTCCTATGTAATGCGTCACGCAGCAGGCGTAGAGCTCCCGCATTCTTCCGGCGGACAGTCCCGCATGGGTCGTGTGGTAAGCAGCTCCGAGATGCGCCCGGGTGATATTATCAGCTACGGTTCCGGAAAGAGAATCAACCATGTTGCTCTTTATATCGGAAATGGACAGATCGTACATGCCTCCACAGAGAAGACCGGAATCAAGGTTTCCAGATGGAACTATCGTACACCGGTCCGGATCGTAAACGTACTTGGCGACTAACCTGAAATTGGATAAAGGATAAAAAGGATTAAAAAAGTGCCCTTTGCAGCAGATTTTTGAGGATTGCTGCTGAGGGCACTTTTGCGTACTATCTTTGCTGGCGGTTTCCGGCATGAAGGATGATCTTAAACACGCCGGCCTGTTCCAACGTCTTTGCCACAAGGAAAAAGATCAGGGAGTCCACAGGCCACTGGATCAGGTTCTTGATGGCGCGGGCCGGCAGGATCGCTAAAAATCCTTTTCCGTTTAAAAGCGTCAGCCAGTAGGTTCCGAGGATGATGTTGCAGAGAATGATCACCACGAGCTTTGCTGTGAGGATCCGCGGCAGGGAAAGGTTCTTTTTATAGAAGAACAGGCCGTAGATAAACGCCGCAAGCATCGCGTTGAACGTAAAGCCCGGCATAAATCCGCCGTCCGGCTTTAACATAAACTTGATCACATCCATAGCGCCGCCGAATAATCCGCCGACGACCGGGCCGAACAGATAATCCACCAGCATATTTGGGATCGAACCGAAGCCGATCTTTAAGTTTGGTGTGATCTTAAAAGAGTAGTATCCAAGTACAACGGATAGTGCGCCGAACATGGCGCAGGTAGTGATGGTGGTGACCTTCTTAAATTCACGGGATGATTCAAAGATCCTGGAAAAGAGGTTGCTTGAGCTTTTTTGCATAAAAAAATACCTCCTTTGCAGATTCTCGGACCACAACAGGAGATAATATACGGAGCTATCTTCTGATGCAGCGGGATGCGATATGTGCACCGCGGGAAATTCCCTTCGTCCTGCCAGCAACTCCCTGTCTGGCGGGCACTTGACGCGCACACGTCTACTCTGCATGTTTGTTTGATTTTCAGGGCGGTTGGCGCTCTGATGCCATTACAGTATCATGAATGATGCAGAATGTAAAGAGCCAAACGAAGAAAAAGCATTTTTGACGAAAGAAAGCGAAAAACCTCTCCACAATTTCGGTGTTTTGATGTCTATATTTTTCAGAAACCCTGATTTATAATACATCAGGTTCATTAGAAATCCGTAGAGCAAAAAAAGATATTAAATCGAATAAACAGACACAGGAGAATTACATATGCAGAAAAGTGAGGTAAAGGATCTGACAGTCGGATCGCCAATGAAGCTGATCTTAAGCTTTGCGGTTCCGATGCTGCTGGGATTTCTTTTTCAGCAGTTTTATAACATGGTAGACACGATCATTGTCGGAAAATGTCTGGGAGTATCGTCTCTGGCGGCGGTTGGATCGACGGGATCGATCAACTTTATGATTATCGGTTTCTGTACCGGTGCCTGCAGCGGATTTGCGATTCCGGTGGCACAGAAGTTCGGCGCGGGAGATTACAAGGGAATGAGAAAGTTCGTGGCGAATGCCGGATGGCTTTCGGCGGTGTTCGCGGTGGTCATGACGACGGTCGTAGGTGCACTCTGCATGAATATTTTACAGTGGATGAATACGCCGGAGGATATTATTCAGGGCGCATATGATTATATTTTTGTGATCTTCCTTGGAATTCCGGTCACTTACCTTTATAACATGCTGGCGGGAATTATCCGCAGCCTCGGCGACAGCAAGACCCCGGTCTACTTTTTGCTGTTATCGTCCCTCCTGAACATCGGTCTTGATTTCTTTACGATCCTGGGACTCGGCATGGGTGTGGGCGGACCGGCTCTGGCTACGGTAATCTCGCAGGGGATTTCGGCAGTGCTCTGTCTGATCTACATGATCCGGCACTATCCGATCCTTCATATGAAAGACGGAGAGTGGAAGCTGGACGGACGCATGCTCGGCACACTCTGCGGCATGGGGATTCCTATGGGACTTCAGTATTCCATCACGGCCATCGGCAGCGTTGTGCTCCAGACTGCGGTAAATTCTCTGGGTTCTATGGCGGTTGCGGCCGTTTCTACGGGAAGCAAGGTCAGTATGTTCTTCTGCTGTCCGTTTGATGCTCTGGGTGGAACCATGGCGACTTACGCGGGACAGAACGTGGGTGCGAAGAAGCTTGACCGTGTGAAAGAGGGGCTGAAGGCGGCAAGCCTGATCGGTATCGTCTACTCCCTGATCGCGTTTGTGATCCTGTTCTTTGGCGGAAAGTATATCGCGCTTCTCTTTATGGACGCGGATCAGACGGAGATCATCGGGCGCGTTGCGATGTTCCTCATTGGAAACAGCATGTTCTATATTCCGCTTACCTTTGTAAATGTTGTGCGCTTTACGATCCAGGGAATGGGATTTTCTACATTTGCGATCCTTGCGGGTGTCTGCGAGATGGCGGCGAGATCTCTCGTGGGATTCTGCCTCGTTCCGGTCTTCGGATTCCTTCCAGCATGCTTTGCGAGCCCGTTAGCATGGATCTTCGCGGATGCCTTCCTGATCCCGGCGTTTTTCCACTGCATGAAAAAATTAAAAGTTCTTTTTGGGGAAACTGCATAATCGTCAAGGAACGGACCATAATAGAGGATGCAGCGGCGGAAAATGTCCGCGGCATGAAAACCACTCTAGGAGGTACGAAAAAATGGCAAGAAACAGCTATGATATGGACGACAACATGAAGAGCAGTGAGTCTGAGACCTACGATAAGACAAAGAATCAGAGCAGAAACAGCCAGAACCGTTCTGAAAACAGCAGCCAGAATCGCACAAGAAACAGTTCCAGGGACTCTATGGATAATGGCAGAAATTGCAAGAGATAAAAAGATGCGGATGTGAAGACAGCACACATTCGCAGAATATGATGAAAGCGGCGGCAGGAGTAGAATCTGCCGCTGTTTTTATGCAACAGGAAATTCCGAGGAATTCCCTGTTGCATAAAAAGGCACCTTCTTTTTGTATAACAGTGTACATAGAACCTGTCCGGGCCGCCCGGCATACCTTACATTAAGGATATGTTTCAGGAGAAGGTATATGTTTCGGACGATATCGATGCAGCAGTTGGAGCATCTTCTGGACGGGGAGCGGACATTCACATTGCTGGATGTGCGGGAACAGCGGGAATATGAGGCGGGACATCTTCTGGGGGCTGTAAACCTGCCTTATGAAGAGCTGGACGAAGTGGAGAGCTGTATCTCAAAAGACCGCCCTGTGGTTATCTATTGCGCCTACGGGGGTCAGAGCCTTCTGGCAGCGAGAGAACTTGCGGGGCGCGGGTATGACACGGTGAATGCGCTTGGAGGCCTTTATTATTATAGAGGAAAATATTATGTGACGTGTAAAGAGTAATCCGCGGTCATAACGGTATCATACGGAATTTTCAGTTCAGAAAATTCCTACCCATGAAAAGTAACAGACATTTCCGTAAAGCAGCGGATCTATCCGGCGGGGATTGACAGAGAGAGCGCGAACCCTTAAAATTAAATGGAATACAGCCATCTGATGAAAAAGTCCGGATGGCGTGAAACTAAACAATATCGTAACTGCGCGGATCACCGGCAGTTACACGATACATCAGAACGGAGAAAATCAGATTGAATACATTTGAATTAATCGTCCCATGCCATTTCGGTCTGGAGGCAGTCATGAAAAAGGAGATCCAGGATCTCGGATATGAGGTCAGTCAGGTGGAGGATGGCCGTGTGACGTTTATCGGCGATGCGGAGGCGATCTGCCGCGCCAATATTTTCCTCAGAACAACAGAGCGCGTACTCTTGAAAGTCGGCAGCTTCCATGCAGAGACATTTGAGGACCTGTTTCAGGGAACCCGGGCGATTCCGTGGGAGGAATACCTTCCGAAGGATGCGAAATTCTGGGTCGCGAAGGCGTCCTCTATCAAGAGTAAGCTTTTCAGCCCGTCAGATATCCAGTCCATCATGAAAAAGGCTATGGTGGAGCGGATGAAAAAGGCGTACGGGATTGAGTGGTTCCCGGAGAACGGTGCGAGCTTCCCGCTTCGTGTCTTCCTCCACAAGGATACGGTGACGGTGGCTCTTGATACGACGGGTGAGTCCCTGCACAAGCGCGGTTACCGCACGCTCACAAGTAAAGCGCCGATCACAGAGACTCTGGCGGCGGCACTCATCATGCTGACTCCGTGGAAGAGCGACCGCATCCTCGTGGACCCGTTCTGCGGAAGCGGCACCTTCCCGATCGAGGCGGCGATGATCGCGGCAAATATGGCACCGGGAATGAACCGGGAGTTCCTTTCTGAGGACTGGAAACATCTGATCCCGAGAAAATGCTGGTATGACGCAATGGACGAGGCGAACGATCTCGTGGATCTCTCCGTTCAGACGGATATTCAGGGCTATGATATCGACGGTGATATCATCCGCGCAGCGAGGGCAAACGCAAAGGCGGCGGGAGTGGATGAACTGATCCATTTCCAGCAGAGGTCCGTCAGCGAACTGAGCCACCCGAAAAAGTACGGATTCCTGATCACGAACCCGCCGTACGGTGAGCGAATCGAGGAGAAGAAGAACCTGCCGGAATTATATAAGACCATCGGTGAGCGGTTCGCGGCACTGGATTCCTGGTCGGCCTATATCATCACGGCCTACGAGGATACCGAGCGGTATATCGGCCGCAAGGCAGATAAGAACCGGAAGATCTACAATGGTATGATGAAGACCTACTTCTACCAGTTCTTAGGACCGAAGCCGCCGAGAAAACGTGAGGATCGATGAGAAGCCGAAGGCGGAAGAAAAGAAGATCCAGCCGTCTTCCAGTGGTGGCTGTGATCCTGACAGTGGCAGTGGCGGCGCTTGCTGCCCTGTATACAGTGAGACAGAAACCGATGGATCCGGCAGGCGGGGAGGAACAAAGCCTTGTAGGGAAAGAAAGTTCTGAACCGGAAGAGCAGAAAGCGGAACAAAAACAGAAAGAACCGACACCGGAAACAATGCGGGCAACAGAAGCAGTGCAGGAAACGGAACCGGTTACAGAGCAGGACCCGGCGGAACTTCCGTCGTCCTACGATATCCGTGATCATCGTACCGTCACGGTCTCTGATCAGGGAGATCTCGGCACCTGCTGGGCGTTTGCAGCGCTGAAGGCGGTGGAGACTTCCATGCCGGGATCCATGGCGGTGCCGCTCTCGGCAGACCATATGTCGATCCACAACAGCTTCAGGATCAGCCAGAACTCCGGCGGCGATTACAGCATGGCGATGGCGTATCTTTTAGCCTGGCAGGGTCCTGTCCCTGAGACGGAGGATCCCTATGGGGACAGCACCTCGCCGGACGGACTGGAACCGGTCTGCCATGTTCAGGAGATCCGGATCCTGCCGGAAAAGGATTATGATGCGGTAAAGCGGGCGGTCCTCCGGTATGGTGGTGTCCAGACCTCCATCTATCTCCCGTCAGAAAACCGCGGCAGTGACGGAAATGTCTGCTACAAAGGCAGTGAGGAGCCGAATCATGATACGGTGATCATCGGCTGGGATGATGCTTATCCCAGAGAGAGATTTTCGTCGGCACCGGAATCGGACGGCGCATTCCTCTGCGTGAACAGCTGGGGCGAGTCCTTTGGGGACGGCGGCTTTTTCCATGTGTCCTACGAGGACAGCCGCATCGCGGAGAGCGGTATCACATATTGCGGCATCGAATCTGCAGAGAATTATGACCGGAATTACCAGAGTGACCTCTGTGGCTGGACCGGGCAGATGGGCTTCGGTGAGCCGGAGGCCTGGATGACCAATGTATATACGGCAAAGTCTGATGAGACTCTGGAGGCAGTGGGCTTTTATGCCACCGCGCCGGATACAGAATACGAGGTATATGTGTTTGACGGGGACAGCTTCCGTGAACATGTGGAAAACAATGAAAAATTTCAGACGGACAGTGGAAAATCACTGGCATCCGGAGTACTGACGGACACAGGCTTTTATACGGTCAGTCTTGAAAAGCCCCGGACACTGGATGCGGGAGAAATATTTGCTGTGACAGTCAGGATCCGCACGCAGGGTATGACTCAGCCGGTGGCGGTGGAGTACGCCGGGAGCGGACGTACCGGAAATGTTGACATAAGCGACGGCGAGGGGTATATTAGTTTTGATGGCTCTGTGTGGGAGCGGACGGAGACGTCCAAGGGATGCAATGTGTGCCTGAAAGCCTACAGCCGAAAAAAAGGAAAGTGAGAGAAGCATGGAGCATAAAATTGTTTTTGCGACATCCAATGCCGGAAAGATGCGGGAGATCCGTGAGATCTTAAAAGACCTCGGGGCGGAGATCCTGTCCATGAAGGAAGCCGGTGTTGACGTTGATATTGTTGAAGATGGAGATACATTCGCAGCAAATGCGTTAATTAAGGCAAAAGCTGTGTGGGAGAAGACAGGCGGGATCGTTCTGGCAGATGATTCCGGTCTTGTGATCGACGCACTGAATGGGGAGCCGGGTGTTTACTCTGCGCGCTATATGGGAGAAAAAACTTCCTATGAAATTAAAAACTGGAACCTGATCCATCGTCTGGATGGTGTTCCGGAGGAAAAGCGCACCGCGCGTTTCGTATGCGTGATCGCGGCTGTTTTGCCGGATGGAAGGACACTCACGGCGGAAGGAACCATGGAAGGCGTGATCGCCCATGAACCGGCCGGCGCAGGTGGATTCGGCTATGACCCGATCCTGATGCTGCCGGAGTACGGAAAGACATCGGCGGAAATTACCATGGATGAAAAAAATGCTATCAGCCACCGCGGAAAAGCGCTTCGGGCGATGAAGAAACGTCTTGCAGAAGAAATCGGAGAATAATGTATGAAAATTCTGATCGTGAGCGATACCCACAGAAGAGATGGAAATCTCAGGGAAATTATCGAGAAACAGTCCCCATTTGATATGCTGATCCACCTGGGCGATACCGAGGGCAGCGAGGCCAACTTTAAGGAATGGGTAAATAATGACAACTGCGTGATCCATGTGGTGCGCGGAAATAATGATTTCTTCTCCCAGACAGACAGGGAGAAGGAGATCTCGATCGGAAAATACCGGGCGTTTCTGACCCATGGTCATATGTACGGCGTATCTTTTGAGCTGGAGACGATCAAAGACGAGGCGAGAGCCAGAAAAGTCGATATCGTCATGTTTGGACATACCCACAAGCCGCATCTGGAGTACTGTGAGGACGGTCTTGTTGTATTAAATCCGGGAAGTCTCTCCTATCCGAGACAGGACGGAAGAAGGCCGTCGTATATGCTGATGGAGATCGACCGGAACGGCGAGGCTCATTATACGATCTGTTATGTGGATCAGGACAGGGATATTCCGTCGGGGCTTTATTAGACAGGATAAGGCGGAATGTCAGCACATGGCTGGATTGTGACTCGGATTTAGAAATCACATGAAAAAGTGGTTGACATTCCCTGCAATCTACGGTATAATTTTAAACGCATTTAGTAAACTTTTGCTTTTAAATGCTTTGCGAAATCCCCGGGGTGTGGCTCAGCTTGGCTAGAGCGCCTGGTTTGGGACCAGGAGGTCGCAG
>OBLO01002359.1_pt1 | contig 14768 bp, 10 predicted proteins | sample 1519401 | NCBI WGS metagenome assembly OBLO01 (sample SAMEA2602897, study PRJEB22501) | metagenome | reverse complement strand
TTACTGCAATTCAATGTTTTTTCTTTACCGTTCTTGACATCACTATATAACTTAGAGCAACCTGCAGCAAGACCAACTACAGCTGTTGCAGCACCAACACGTTTCAGGAATTTTCCATGCGGATCATCCCATTCTTTTTTTAATTTCGCAAGCTTTCCAGATAAAGTTTTCGGATCTTTTTCTGCAAGAAGTTTGTCGACCTCTTCACTAAGCTGATTAATATCTTTCATATCCTGAATATTAAGTACACCTTCTGCAGAAAGTGCCATAACTTTCTTTTTCAGATCAGGATCAGCGTTAAGTTGTCTCTGGATCTCTTCCTGTTGTTTTCTAAGTTTTGCATCATTTGACATGAATGCTTCACCAAGACGTGAAATCATCTGACCAAACGCACTGATCAGACTTCTAATAGCAGCTCCAAGACTAGCGGCAATACCTTTCTTTGCTGGTTGTGCCGGCTGCTGTTGTGGAGCCTGAGCTTCACCAAAGAGCTCCGCTTCCATGTTTTCAGGAGATAAAAGACTCTGATGATACTCTGCAAAGATTTTATCGATGTTATCAAATGCAGCGTTTACACCTTCGGTAATCTCCTGCATCATTAAATCAGTATAAATAGAATGCCCAAATGCGTTTCCAACTGATATTGTATACATTAGGCGATTCCTCCTTTCTTTTCGGTCATTCCGGTTTAACTATTTGTTTTAAGGCGCAAAAATACAGGGCCGGGAGATCCCAAACCCTGTATTTTCGAGAATTATTTCTTAGGACGTTCACCTGTTTTACCAACTGGGTGAAGAGAACTCTTCACCTGGTCAGCAGCAGCACCAGCAAAAGTATCGCCATACAGACCACGGGCTTCCATTGTCTTCGGACGAATGACTTTGTGACCAAGATATTTGATTTTATCTTTGGCACCACCAACGGCTCCATGCCAACCAATTTTTGCACCCATTTTACCAGCAGTTTTGATGGTCTTTCCGGTTGATTTGTTTTTCAGTAACAGATTGGCAATCTGAACTTCACCACCATTCTGGCGTGGATCGTTAACCTTACCATGTAGGAGATTCTTGCCAATGTTCTTAAGGTCAAAGATTGGTGCTAAGATACCAGACGTTACATCCTTGTATAAGTTGTTAGTCATAGACATGATCTTACGTTTGATAGAGAATCTATGACTCAGGGAACGGATTCCACGATCCATTTTCTTAAACTCTTTTTTACCCATCGCGTCCTGCATCCCTTTTAAGATACGCTCATCGCTGTGCATGGTGGCACGGATGTATTTTGCAAACTGTCGATCGACAGAAGATACGTTAATTGCTGCTGATGCGGCTAAAGAAACAGCAACACCTTTCGCGTTGTCTTTTACGAAGCTGTCAATCTTCTTAAAAATAGATTCAGTTGGATGGTCTGCATCTTTGGCACAAGCTTCCATCTCTTTTTCACATTCCGCCATCAGCTTCTTATATTCATCAAATGTTTTTCTGAAATCACGGACCGTAATCTTTTTGTTTGCTAAAGACGGATCCTGTTTGCAAGCGGCTTTAAACGCTTCATATGCTTCTTTTTCTTCCTTATCCAGAGTATGCTCCTGAAAGAAATTATCAATCGCTTCAATGATCTTACGGCACATTGCAAGAACCGCATCAATAGCTTTTTTCAGACCACTGGTACCTTTTTCGGTTGCTTTTGCATTTGCTTCTTCTTTGGCTTTGATTTCAGCTGCACGTTTTGCGTCTTCTTCTTTTTTCTTTTTACCACCGAACGCTTCGGTAAAGCATTCTTCGAACATCGTGATTGAAGTATACTCTGCAAGGGCTTCTTCCACCATATGCAGACCTTCAATTGCTGCACGATTTTCTAAGCTTAAATCACATTCGTAAACTGTCATAATGTCACTTCTTTCTGATTTAATCTAAAATAAGATATGAGTGGGTGATAACCGCCCACCCATATCATCTATATGTTATTCGTTTCCTTCTGGTGTTTCTTCGGATTCGTCTGCTTCTGCAGATTCTTCAACAGTTACACCATATTTTTCACATAATGCATCTACTTCATCTGCATCTGGTTCAATCCCAGCATTTAAAGCAGCTTCGGTAAGAAGTGCATCAATATCAAAAGTATCCGCAACAGATTCCTGTGTCGGGTCTTCTGGTGTTTCTTCTTCTGGTTCAATACCAGATTCAAGAGCTACCTGATCAAGCATTGCTTCTGGATCCAGAGTGTCATCCTCAGCAGATTCTTCAACTGGAGTTTCTTCTGGTTCTTCAGCTACTGGTTCCTCTTCGGATTCCTGTACAGGCTCCTCAGTTGGTTCTTCATCTTCCACAGATTCTTCGACGCTTTCATCGTCGTCATCATCAGAAGATTCTTCTTTGGCTTCACTGCTTGTCGGACCATCGGTATCACCAGGATCGGAATGTGCAAGTGCAGCGGCTTCCATAGCAGCATCTTCTAAGATCTTGTCAGCATCATCTTCTGGAGTTTCCTCTTTACCAGATTCAAATCCAAGAATCTCGTTCTCTAACTGAGACATGTATGCCATATGATTTTCGATAGAAGTTTCTAAATCTTCTACAGATTCGGTTACTTCTTCTGCTTCTGGTTCTGGAGTTGGTTCTGTATGCAGTTCTTCGAATACAGATTCGAGAAGTGCTGCCGCATCCAGATCAGATACCAGTTCTTCTGTAGATTCATAGGTATCATCTACAAATTCTTCTACAGATTCTTTTGTTTCTTTTGCAGCTTTTGCCTCTGCTTTTTCAAGAGACTTTTTCTGCTTGATGGCTTTCTTGATACCATTGCGTAAAGAAAGCGCACCACGTGTATTTACAGCGACATTAGATTTTGCCAACTGTTTCTGAGCACCAATAGCTTTTAACATAATACGAGAAGACTCTGGAGACATACTGTCTACCGGAGCATCTGTAGATTCGGATGCTTTCTCTGCAGTCTGGTTCTTAAGTGCAATTAAGAGTGCAGACAGTAAGGAGACGCCTTCTGTTAAAGTTACGGTGTTGTCTTTTTTACCAGCAGCCTGACGTGCTTTGTTGACAGAGGTTAAAATCTCGTCAATCTTTGCAGAGTCAGCTTCTGTAAAGTTTTTACGTGCTTTGCCTTTGGAGATGACAGTCTGGAGCTGGTCCATACCTTTTGCAATCGCCTTGGCTTCTTCTTCGTATGCATGGTAAGTTACTTCAACTTTTCCAAGCTTTGGATATTCCTTACAAAGAGCACCTGCTTTATCGATGGTCTCCTGATAGGAAGGATCGTTTGTGATCTTCTGTAAGGATGCGTTCATTTTTGAAAAGTAATCCTGAGAGTTTCTGTTAATGGAGTTCGCAGTTTTACGAAGTTTTCCATTGCATTTTTCAGTTACTTCATATAAAGATTCAGATACCTGGTCATCTGAAATTGTATCGTCTTTTTTCTGTTCCAGCTTCACAGATGCGACATCTACGTTGTAGTCTGAAACAACATATTCTGTTAAGACACGAATCTTATTCGCAGTCTCGTCGAATGTTTTTCCAAAAGAATCAATCTCCTGGAAGGTTTCTTCAAATACAGTCATGATGTCCTCCTTTTTTAGAGATTGTCAAAAATTGCTTCAAATGAGTTCAGTTCTTCCAGAGAAGGACTTTCCATCATTTCTTTGTATTCATCGTTGATACCGAAAAGATCTGGTGCTTCTGTAGTATAATCACCAGTTACCGTATCGTCATGAGCCGCTTCTGATCCATTGTCAGCATTTGCGTCTCCACCACCATTGCCACCGTTATCGGCAGTCTGTTGCTGACCATTTCCTTCATTGGACTGATTAGCATTATCATCTTTGCCGTTACCTCTTCCGTCCATAACACGCTGTTCAAGCTCTCCAGCTTTCGTTTTGATTTTATCCCACTGGATGACTTTTGCAACGATATTTAACACGGATTTACCTGTAGCAGCAACTAATGCCAGCATAGTTTCCAGTGTTGCCTGAAGTACTGTGATGGCTTTGTCATACCACGGAAGTTTAGAGAATTCGGATTCCTGTTTTTCTTCAGTCTGAGCATTTCCATTATCAGCTGGAGCTGATTGCTGCTGATTTCCACCATTCTGAGTCTGATCTTTCTGAGGTTCAGTCTTTGTACCAGTAGATCCAGTTTGTGAACCCTGTGTATCAGTCTTCTGCGGATCTGCTTTTGGTTGTCCCTGCTGACCCTGATCCTTTACTGGGTCAGACTTTGTACCAGTTTTTCCACTGTTGTCTTTTTGTGGTTCAGACTTAGATGGCTGCTGAGCTGGTTTCTTCTCTTCTTTTGGCGGCTGATTTGTACCGGTTTTCTGAGTTTGTTGCTGTTTTTGTGGTTCAGACTTAGACGCAGGTGCAGGTAACGGTTTTCCGCAGCTTAAGCAGAATTTGGAACCAGAAGGGTTCATTGTTCCGCAGTTTGGACACTTGATACCTTCGCCAGCTTCCATGAAAAGTCCTGCATATGCACCTAAACCATATGTTTCTGCTGATTCCATCATGTTATCACCAGTAACATGATCAATTGGAGCACTGGCAGTTTCCGGCTGAGCCTGTTGCTGCTGCTCTCCACCACCGTTATCAGATGCCTGTGCGTCTTTTTCTGCACGTTTCTGATTCTTTTTAGCAGCGATGTCTTCCGCTTTTGCTTTTAGAGCTTTCATTGGAAGACCGAGTTTCTTTAACAGAGTATCGACTTCTCCAGTCAGCTCATTTGCTGTTCCCTGAAGTTTCAGGAATCTGTTAAGCAAATCCTGAGCAGTTTCTTTGTTGACCTGTGTGATTGGTTCTTCTTTGGCTTCCTGTTCTTCTTTGGAACCCTTAACCAATACAGCAGCAACGGCTGCTACTGCAACAGATGCAACTGCAAATTCTTTGTTGCCCTGGATACAAGCATTGATACTTTTGATAATTTCTTTTAATTTATTGAATACCTTTGGGAGTCCAGTAAGACCTTCGTTGGCTGCTTTTAAGTCGTAACCATCGACGTCTCCCTGGGCATTTGCTGGTAATCCATTTAATCGATCATTATTTGCACCTAAGTTTCTCTGAATCCAGTTACCAATACTGGAGATTGCAGAGCCGATGCTGTTTAAGATGGTACGGATGATACCGACTTTCTTTTCACCCTGCTGAGCAGCGGCTTCCATCATAAGTCGATCAAGGTCATCATATGTACCACCAGTTTTTAACACAGTATACTCCGCAGCCATAATAGCGCGATCATACTGTGCGTTTGTAATATCCTGAATTGCCTCAATCTTGGAACTGGTCATTTCACATTCCATAAAGATGAGCTGTGCTTCCCGTTCCATTGGAGATAAAGAGGCTCCAAAAACTGTTGCCATGGTTAATCCTCCTATTATTTCTTGTGCTTATTGTAAGCGTCTTTTGCAGCCTGTTTTCCTGCGTTTACTGCTTCAGATGCTTTCTTCTTCGCTTCTGTTGCAGCTTTACTACAGAATGTGTTGATTTCGCCAGCAACTTTTGCTTTTGCGTTACCAGCTTTATTCATCATACCGCCTAAGGCGTTCATAACAGAATTCATCTGTTTCTGACGCTTCGCTGCTTTCGCTTCGTTTTTCGCACGTTTCCGTTCCATCTGCTCTTCTTCTACTTGTGCACGTGTCATCTTCATGGTTTCATCCAGAGTCTTTACGTGACGAAAATCGGAAATTTTCTGGTCTACGCCACTGAAGATCTTATGACCGATCTTGGAACGTAAGACGCCGATTCCAACTGCAGATACGACAAATGCACCGTGGTCTTTTACGACATTGGCACAACCATCACAAAACTTTGCAACTTTCTCATCACTGACACCAGTCTTAGAAGAAATCGCCTGGATGATCTTTCGACCTTCCAGAACCTTTTTGTTGACTTCTTTGTCGATTGCTTCCATGTCATAGGAAAGCTGAACCTGACCAGTCTGGGACTGTAAGAAACTATCCAGATCCACGTGTTCCTGCTTGCTGAAGAGATTTGCAACGGATTCGTTAATCTTTCGAATAAAGGAGACAATCGCGTCAATCATACGGGTGAAAAATCCCGGTTGTCCATCTGCGGCTTCTGTCATACAGTATTCGCAAACGGACTCAGTAGCGACTGCCATACCAAGTCCATATTTATAGTCTCGGTTGATCCGAGCCATTTCTAAATCAAGGGTGCCTTCGATGATCTCAATTTCATTTTCAAATGTAGTCATCAGACAACGTAACCCCCTTTCTGCGTAGTTTTCAGTTTTAAGTATTTGTTTTGGCCCCAGAAAGGGGAGATGAGAGATGACAGACCGTAAAGTCCATCATCTCTCAACTTTTGTAATCTCGTGAATCCCCGTTTCATAATGCATGATGGGATTCGTATAATTTACCAATAATATCATATAATTGTATACGCGATCCAGTTCACTCCTAAACTGGATCCGCTAACATACTGTCTGTCTGGAATTAGTTTTTCACATCACGTAGCATCGTATCCAAAACTGCTAACGTACAAAGTAAGTCAATCATTTTCTTCCAAATCACGTTTGAATCAAATCCATCGTTACACATCTCAGTTTTGATATAAAGTTTCCAGTGATCGAACTCATCTTTTAACCGGGTACCACTTGGGTATCCACTTCTTGTGCAGTATAGTTGCGGATGTAAGTTTCGTTTCCATTCGGAGGTTTTCATTCGAAAACGAAGGTAAACGTCCGTAAACGTCATATCTTTTTTCGAACAGATTTCCGGAATATCACAAAATAGATACAACCGGTATTTACCTAGGGAGTTCATATATTTATAAAACGCATGCATCAACTTCGTATACCGTGGATGTATGTGTACATCACTTGCAATCAGTCGATCCACACGTCCGTCATATTCATGATTTAAAAACGATACTACGGAATCTTTTAGTAATTTCTCGGCATCGTCCTGCATATTGGCGACCGCAAATAACTGATAATCCAATTCTTTGTCTAAAAGGTGTTGGTCGATCGGTTGTGCGGCAGTCCCTGCATAAAGCCGATAAAGGTCATCTAATGATGATAACCACTCTCGAATTTTCAATTAAAATACCGTCCTTCTTGGTTTACTAGGAGTTGGTCGTTTGTTTCCAGCTTCTAAAACACTGTGGATGGTATTATAAGAATCAAACACGGTATTCACGGTACTATAGACGTAGTTATTGATAGATTCAGTCATCATACGTGCGGTCTCCATTAAGAGATCAGACGGATGATCTGCAGTTGCTTCCTGAATCTTTTTGAGCATCTCGTTACACTGAATGGATTCCTGTTTGATGGTTTCCATAAAATCGATGAGATACTCGATATTTCCTACAGACTCCAGTACGGTACCGGTTTGTTTTTTGTTGTTACATCCCCCAAATATGGATTCAATGAATTCTCCGTCGTGTTGCTTTGCGGTATTCATCTTGTATTCACAAACTGCAGATTCGGTTGCATACCGTTCTGCATCGATGAAGGTATCGCAAGCTTCTTCGATAAACTGGCACATCCCAGATAAATAGTCTGCATAAGCAGTTCCTGCGATGTTTAAATCGATACAGTCCACCTGAGATTCTGTAATGACTGGAGAATATACTTTCTCACGTAATTGCTGATACATGTCCTTAATTTTTCGACCTTCCCCCTCACTGGTGGTGAAAAAAGATGGAATCAGCTTATGAGAATAAAAATCCATAGATTCTTTAAAAATAGTTGCTAAGTCTTCCACAGACTTGGCATCTTTCATACTCTGAGTTGTTGACTCAAATGTTTCTTGTAACAGTTTCACATAGTCCATAATTGAAGTTCTCCTCTCCGTTGGTTAGAATAACTGAATTGGAGAGTCTTCGATTTCTTCCCGTGTTTTGTCTACGGCCATTTTCTTGTTGTCACCCTCCAAGTCCTTTTTCGTTTTCTTTGTAGCAGTGACAGCCTCTACTCGTAAAGTAGAAGATAAGCGCCGTAATTTCGCCGCAAGTTTCTGTTGTTTGTCGATGATCTTCTTACGCTCATCAACCGTAAATGCGGAATTATTTTGAACTGCCAGTTTGTTCATCTCGAGAAACATCGCTTGTGTATCGAGAGTCTTTGACAGATTTTTTCGAACGTTGTAATACAGATAAACCAGCTCTCTGGTGACTGGTACAATTGCCAGTGCAGCTAAAGAGATTGCTCCATAGCCAATGGCTGCGTCAAGTCCAATAAAGTTGTTTTTTCCTTTGTTCATCGTGGCTTCCAACATCTTACGGTAGTCCATACCCATGTTTTCCTGGACATGATTGAATTTGCGAAGCTGTTCGAAAATAAACAGATTTGCACGTGAAGTTGTATTTTTCAGCGCGATGCTCATCACCGCTTTATCAGGTCGTTTGATATAATCTGCAAATTCATAAATGAGTGCAGAGGTTGCTTCTACACACGCATATGTGTATAAGTTGTATTCCAGCATCACATAGTTGGAACGTTCCTGGAAACCACGTTTGAATGTGCTTGATAATCCTCTGATATTAGAGACTGCGGTGCGAACTACACCAGTCAGATCCTTTACCGTAGAAGCACGTTGCTCATCTGCTAACGCATCCATTGCATCCAGAACTTCCATCATTTTTCCATATCCAGAGTAATTCATAATCTCACCCTGGGATTGCTCAATGCCGCCGAAATCTACATGACCTTTGTCGATGATCGCCTGAAACAGTTTTTCCTGATGTTTTCTCGTAACTGGTGAAGACGCATCCTCAAGCATACAACGGAGATTTTTCATCTCCGCTGTACGTGTACGAGGATCCATTCCAGTAGCAAGAAGACACGCGGATTCATATGTTGGATCAAATTGTCCGACCATGTGTTCTCCTCCTACTAGATAGCGTTATTCAGCAGTATACATAGTTACTGCGTGCAGTGTGAAACGAACTTTTCCTTTTCCTGGGATGATAATAGACATTGTATCATGTTTTTCGTTTCCTGCTTCATTTGCATCAACCTTACGGTTTGCATATTTGTACATGTATCTTACATATGTGCAAGGTTTTCCACCCCATGATTCTGGAGGTGTGATTGCTACAGAATGGCTAGCTTCGTTGTATACGAAGAGTGTAGTAGAAGTATCTGTAAGGGCTTCGTCCCCAGCAGATACAACAACACCAATTGCCTGATCGAAACGATCTAATACTGCATTTGCAGACTCTGCATCGAAGGATACAGTGGAATTACTTCCAGCAATTGGATTGATAACAGCATCTGTAATCTTTAATACTTTTGCATCTTCGATCGGATCCATAGCCGGTACGCTGTATGTGATACCACCAGCGGATACGTCAACTCTACCAGTTTTTTCATCAGCGAGTGCCATTAAGAAGCAAGTCGCAACCATAAGTTTGTTGTCTTCACCGATTTTCCACATTGGAGCTACGATAAAGCCGTTGTTACCAACAGATACTTTTACGGTATCAGTAGCTGCTTTCTTGAATTCTCCAATCTGTACATAAGAGATCTCAGCTGGGAATCCTTTTGCAATTGCAGTATAGAAAGAAGCATCCTCAAGAATCTGATCTTCTGGTGTATCTTTCGGTGCTACAGATTTTTCGTAAACAGTTTTGTTTGCGAAGTTGTTGTAGTATTTAGTAGACATAGCTTCTCCAGCCTGTTTTACAGTCTCTGCAGTTACGTCTTCTTTGGAAAGGTTTGCTACAATTGCAGCTGCTGTATAAGCTGCATCTTCTGCATTTCTTTTGTAGTCAAGATTCTGCTGTCCTGCTACGTTGATTCTTACATTCACTAAACTAGATGGTTTAAGCATAGTAATAAATCTCCTTTCAAGTTTGAAATATTATAGAATTAGTGGGCGATCATTCGTCCAATCTCTCTACCAAGTTTATTGGAGTTCATAGATACTTCACGTTCAATGGATTCCAGAGCATAGGTCTGGAATGTCGCATCGCCATCGTATAAGATATCTACGGTTCCGGCACCATCATCACAAATGATGAAGGTCATTAAGTCGAGTCCTTCCATCAGCTTCTTAGCGACGGATTCCTCTCTCATATCAATGCCATATGTATTTTTCATATGGTCTACTTCGTATGAAGTTACCAGTAAGGTAGCATTTGGAATCAATCCATGTGGCATAGCGAAGCCACTCATTCCAACGCCACGGCGTTTCATACGTTTTAAGTTTCCAAATAATGGACTCTTTCCAGCGTTCTGATTTGCTGCATCAAAACGAAGATCATCCATATTAAGAAGTAAGTCTTTGACAAGACTAATCTCTCCAGTAGTCCAGCGTAAAAATCTGAATAATCCACTACGGTTCTGAAGAGCTTTTTCCAAATTGGAAATCATGTCATCCGTATCTACCAGATGAAGGACGGTCTTGATACCAACGACGATATCCATATACTGCACGAACTCATCTGCGCTATTGACAACAGAGAGTCTAATCTGTACGGCATATGGAGTCATATCGTTCATACGTTTGATATCACCGTCGGTTAACTGTGGTCCACGCAATGCAGCCGCGTTATTCTTAGCAATATCCGCTAACGCACGACGGTCAGCAAGTTGCTGCTGTTTTAACTTACCGTCTAAGAGTGCTTGTGTTAAGTCTTCTGCATTGGTTTCATCAGACTCCGCTTCAGTGTACTCCTCTTCGTATCCAGACTCAAAAATATCACGCATCTGTTTGGACATATTAATCTCAGACAGATACGGTTTTAATCCTTCACGATTTGATTCTAACATCATTCCAAGCTTCTTATCTGCGGCATTAAATAGCATAAAGAACTTTCGATCCGGATCAGCAAACACACGGTATTCTCCGTTGTATGCCTTTTCCATATACGCCTCTCGTTCGTCTTCCGGTACAGCAAGATCTGCAATTGCCTGTTCGAACTTGATGTTCTGATGGAATCGCTTTAAGAACTGAGTCGGTGAGGAATCTAATGCCATATTCATAGTGGAATTGTTGCCAAGTGCTATCTGTGTATATCCAGCGTAAACACGATCCATCATACGTGTACACGCAGTTGCCATGTCAATTGGGCATGATTTCGGGATAATCATCGGAAACTGGAAGGTAGCATCTTTCGCACGACGGATCATGGATTTCCCACGGATGTTACTCTGGGAGATGTTGTTGATCACTCTGGGGGCGTTTTTGATTTCTTTCAAAATATCGCCTAAACTTCCCATAGATGTCGTCACTCCTTTCTAACTAATGTCTTTATCGAACTGTTTTTAAGCAGTATTTTACAGTAAAAGAACATTTTATTGCTTACAATAAGTTGATACTAAATTGGGTAAAGGTACTAGATTAGCTGTTTGAAAATGAAATAAGAGTAGAGACAGATTTTGTCTCTACTCTTATTTTTATCGACGTCCCATCGCGTACTCATTTGCAAGGCGTCTTACTTCGTCTAAGTTACGACCTCTCTTATTTAAGAGAGTCTCTTCAAAGATTAACCAAGTCATCTCTTCAACAGACTCTACAAACGCTGCATACATTGCATCGTTATTTTCAGAAACCAGGCCATAATCATCTAATGCATGATAGGTATAGTTTTCCTGCATCAGAGATTCCGCACGATCCACGTTACCGATCATGATGCCCTGCATCAGATTTGGCTGGAAGATTCTTCTCTTATTATAACCACGACGTTCCAGTTCTGCATTAATGGCAGATTCAGAAGTCATGGACATGTTTGAAGAAAGTTCGTGTTCCAGGGCTTTGTCCTGGCGTCTCTCTTCTTTGGCACGGTTGATCTCAGATTCAGCGGTAGACTTTACGGTATTCTTAATCAGACCGGAAATATCGTCAAGTTCCATATCCTGAGAAACGACGTCCATACGTTTCTGCATTTCTGGATCCATCTTAAATACAAGCTCTTCTGGTTTGTAGTTCTTTGGATCCATTTTTGGATCTGCATATTTTTGTTCCATTTCCTTGCATACGGCTTCAAAAACCTTTTTGCAACGATCTCCGCAAGTACCTTTCTTGATACCCTCTTTGAAGTACATAACAAGATCCTCTGGAAGATGTCCGCAACATTTTTTGTTGAGTTCATCAGAGCAAGCGTTCTTGTATTCATCAGAGAGCGGAACGGCATTTTTATAGCAGTTACCAAGTACATATTTTAAGCACTCGTTTTTGCCTTTTTCGCATTCGTTGTTTGCAAGGTTTCGTTTATATGCATCAGAGTTGTAAAACGCAGCCATCTGGTCGTCTTTTTGTTTTTCTTTATCGACGGAGTTGATAAAGTCTACAACTCGGTCGTTTCCTGTGATTTCCACTGGTTTTGTAAACATACGTTTCACCCTTTCTTTTCCAGGTTTAGCATTACTGGATTGTTTTTAGTAGCTTTCTACTTCGTATTCGTTGATGATGATGTTTTCCAGATCAATGGTAAGCATTTCTGGGACGTACATCATACGTTCTCGTTTTTCCAAATCGTTGATATCTTCTACCAAGACTTTGACAGACTGATACTCGGTTGGATAGTTATTAATCGATATGAAACGGATATGATCGACTGCCGCAAAGTTCGTCTCAATCTGACGCATCAAGTTAGAGACATGCACGTAGTTCGATCCAGTTTCATTGAGTCGCTCAATGGCAAGCTTAATAAAGTCTTTGATCTTCGGTATCAGGCCAACACGGTCTGCTCCAGGTACAAACCACATATCAAAGGCAATCTTAAGATTGACGGTATTAAGAATTTCATCTTTATCACCAATGGCGTAGTTCTTAGAACGTCCATAGGTGTTGTACCATTTGACATCTACGGCAGTTACATTACGCAAGTTGTTATTGATGATATTGACGATCCATTGATAATGGTATGTGAAGTTATTTAAGAATACCTTGAATTGATCACTGTCAAGCGGAAGATCCCATTTTACAAGTGGAATACTTCTCACATAGGTATCCATGATGTCATAAATGAAATTACCATCTTTGTCTTTGGCAGTGTAATCCATAAACTGTAGATCAGAACGTACATAGTCTAATGGGATCATAAAGGTTGCCTGCACATCCGTGGTTTTGTACTCATTTGTCCAGATATAGCCAGTATATCGCTTGTCGTAGGAGACAAAGGTGTTATTGGTTTGCTCTTCGGTTGCTTCGACGAGTCCACCTTCTACTTCGTTGTAGACACGACGATATAAGGTTATGAATCTTATATTACATCCATCGACTGGAACCAAGATATCATCGTTACCAGTCATATTCCAAAGAGTCTTCCATTTCACAAGCGTTTTGTTTGCAATTAACGGAGAGACATCATCGACTGGCACGTTATCATCCACAAGGTTATTATCCTTATCGTACTTATGATAGATGGTATGATCGTTGGTTTCCATATAGTATTCACCGGTGGTATCGTTTCTCCACTTGACTTCGTCTAAGAGACGTAAACGACCATCCGATGTGATGTGATCGTCTGTATGGATGTAAGAGATGAACTCAAACATACCAGATCCAGTTTCTGTATCATAACGATGCGGGATCATCTCAGTGTAACAAATATCGCGAAGATCATCACTAATGACCATAATGATACGAAGGTCATTATGGATTACATCAAACGGATCATCAAAGATATACTTAATAACTCCATAATCAGGATCTCCATGATCCTCACTAATTGGTAAGTGATTAACAAGTGGGTGATCCTTTGCAATACCAATACTTGGAGATATCTGCGTAGTCACGGTATATTTTTTATCTGCTTCAAAGTCACGGCTCATTTCAAACCAGTTTGTGACAAACTGGACGTAAGAGTCTTCGTTCAATCCAGTGAAGTCCAAACCAATACGAGTGTCGATAAATGGCAGATACATATTGATGATGTTTGGATTCTTCGTAAACCGAATTAAGAACGGATTGGTATATAAGAACTTTCGCTCGATGGCATCGTCAAACTGCTGTAATACTTTTCGATCTGTATTAAAGATTGTCAGCTTGTCATCGATTCCTTTTCGTTTCTTAAACTCTGCAAACGATGCAGGGCGGTTTAAGTAATCAGGAAGTTCTTTGTGATCTTTATTGAGTGGTATATACGGAATTTTTCCGTCTTTGATTGCCTGTTGGTATTCATCCCAGAGTGCTTTGTTTGCTTTTTCGTCACGTAAGAAGTCTGCATCGAAGATCTTTCCATCTTCATTGGAGGCTTCAGAATAACAGAAGAGCTGTCCTGGATCTAACGTATAGACATTGGTTTCTGGATTATTCATCTCAGAAAGATTCATAGAAAGATTCAGGCAATTGGTTTTAAATGCCACGAAGTTGGAATAGATAATCATAAACGCTGAGTATACACGTTCACGAATATCATCTCTTAACTTCGTAAATAAAATATCGGATCTACCATAGCGGTATTTCCAGTTGTTAAAGAAGTTTTGTAAGTCAGCTTCGGTTGTAAGTGCTTTGGCAGTACGGTAGTTCTCTACCGTCAATGCTTGTAAAGACTCTAAGGACATACGATCCAGACCACCTTCAGAAGCAGTCAATGGATAGGCGGACATCGCAAACTTCTCTACGTAATCGTAACGATCAGATTCGGTTAATACCTCAATATTCGATCCACGATATACTTCAAAATTTCCAGATTCTCCATTTGTCGTATACATGGTAACTTCAATTTCAGAATTAAAGTCTGGCATGAAATAACCATCTTTGCTATTAAAGCTTAAACGAAGTGTAGATGAATCATGCAGCTGGTAATAGCAGAAGGATCGCTGTTCTTCTGGCTGTGAGTACAC
>OBLO01002334.1_pt1 | contig 14883 bp, 10 predicted proteins | sample 1519401 | NCBI WGS metagenome assembly OBLO01 (sample SAMEA2602897, study PRJEB22501) | metagenome | reverse complement strand
GGGTGCGGATGTCGTGGGACATATTGGAAAGGAAGGTGCTCTTGGCGCGGTTGGCGTTTTCGGCGGCGGCCACGGCATCCGAGAGCGCCTGGTTCGCCTGCCTGTCGGCGGTGCGGTCAGACAGAACCAGAATGTGCTTGGTTTTGCCCTCGACCTCGCTGCCCATGGCAACCACATGGAACCAGCGATGCTCCCCGGTTTTCTGATGGACAAACTCCGTGTCCCATTCGCGCTGGTCGCCGCAGGCAAGCCCTTCCAGATAATTTTTGGTGCGGCCGGGGAAATCCGCCGGGTACAGCAGGGCCAGCGTGCCGATATTCTTGCGCACGCTCTTCATCGTCAGGCCCAGCAGCCGTTCTATGTTCGGGCTGACATAATCCGCCCGGTGCTTTTGGGCATCCAGCAGCAGGAAAACGTCGTCCACGTTCTGGGACAGCTTCTCGAACAGCACATCCCGGTACAAAATCGCGGTGTTCTGGCGGCGCAGCTTGGTGCGGCCCCGGTGCATGACCATCAGAAGGACCATTGCCGCAATCGACAGGACAACAAGGGCTACGATCTGCATCGTGCGCTGCCAAAGCTGGTTCATGGCGGCATTGACGGTATCCCGCGGGACAAGCCCCACCAGGATCCAGTTCTGGATGCCGGTGCTTTCGTAGACCATATAGAATCTTGTGCCGTCCAGCGTCACCTCGCGGTTTCCGGTGATGCCCTGCGCAAAATCGTCCGTAAGCTCCTGTATCTGCGCCTCGGTAAGGTCGGAATACTCTTGCAGTATCGCTATAAAGTTATAAATGGATTCCGAGTTTTCTGAGATATTTTCAATCACGACCTGCCCGTCCGGGTAGATGACAAAGGAACTGGCCGCTCCGCCGAAAGCTGAATCGTCCACGGTCTTCATCACAACATTGTTGTAGTGGCTGATGGCAATGGCATCGTAGGCAAAGCCGCGGTAGATGCCCTTGGTTTCGGGACAGATGAACACCAGCATCGGGTCCTGCCCGGGCAGGGCCGTGTTCAGCACAACATCCTCCTGGTCGGAAAGCAGCTCGTCCAGATTGCTCTGCAGGCCCAGGTAGCCCGTTTTCCCGCTGGGGGTCATGTAGTTGCCGTCGTAAGAAAGAAAGTAGAATTCGGCAAAGCCAAGCTGCTGCTGCGCTGACTCCAGATACGCCTGCGTGCTGGCATCATCGGGGTCGCTGCTCAGAAAGCCGTTCCACACATGCAGGTAGGAGGTGTTCTTCTTGACGATCATGCTCAGCATATTGTTGGATTTGTGCAGGACTTCTCCCAAATGCTGGGTGCTTTCCGCATAGATGGTTTTTGACACAAACGAAAGGTACTGCGCGCTAAGGCAGACAAGCAGCGCAATCGACAGCAGGCAGGCCGCCGCAGCATGCCAATTTCGCCGGGGATGCCGCTTCATTTTTATTTTATGCTTAGTTTCTTCCACAGCGCATTACCCCCCCCCCGAATGTAATATAGCTTTCCGGCGCGGCCAGCGACACGCTGCCGCCGGAAAGTGCCTCGCTCCAGGCGTCTTTGACCGTGGCCTCCCCGCGCTCAAACGCGCGGCTTTCGTCCTGCAGCAGCGGCGCCATCTGCTTTTCGGTTGCCAGGCAGGTCACGGTGACGGTGTCGTCATCCTGCAGCGGCTGGCCGCCGCGGGTGATGCCGGTCAGCGTATAGCTGCCGCCGTTCTCCTGCACCTGCACGGCAATGCCGCTGACCACCGGCAGGGAACCGCGGTTGAACGGGGTAAAGCCGCCCTCGCAGCCTTCCACAAAGGCGCGCACGGTGTCCTTCAGCTCGGCGCCCGTCATGGTGCGCCGGTACGACATAAGCCCGTTGGGCATGATCATGGCGCGCGCCGTTGTCTGGGTATAGTCTGCCTGCAGCACGCTGCCGGTAAAGCTGCTGGCGGGTGCTATCAGCACGTCGGTGCCGTACAGCCCGCGCAGCGTGTTTGCCATGACCGAGAAGGACGCATTGCCGCCGTTTTTGTGGAACACGTTGGAATAGGCGGTTTCACTGGTCAGCACAACGTCGCCTGTGTCGGGCGTTTCCTCTGTCAGAAGGCGGGCGTTGAACGCACGGTAGGCCTGCCCGGCGTCATATTCGCCCGCGATCATCTTGGAAACCACATCCTGGGAGATGGCAAAGAAATCGTTGGAGGCGATGCGGATGAACATGTGGTTTTCTTCCACCACCGAGCGCACGTCCTTCATGGTGTCGGTCAGGTGGTAGCTGACATTCTGGCTGTAGCTCAAAAGATCCTGTCCGTCCGCGAGGATCTGCTCCTGCGCCCCCTCCGACAGCATGACGTGCAGGACATGCATTGCCTTGTCGCGCCGGGCGGCGTCCTGCTCCAGGTCGCGGTTCAGCGCCACCTGGAAGTAGGGGGTGGTCATCAGCCATTTTTCGCCGTTCTGGTTGAAGAACGGCAAAAAGGTCGCGTCGATGCCCTGCTCCCGGAACATCTGTACGCCGGCGGAGCTGCCAAAGTACATGGCAAGCTCTCCCTTGCCGAACATCCCGGTCACGTCGTCGTAATTCAGCTCTAAGTCCGCCGCCGTAAGACCGGTGTCCTGAATGAACTGCTCCATACGCGCAAAGGCGCCCGGCCAGACGGTATTGTCCAGCCCGACACGGGCGGTGCTGGCGGGGTAGCTGTAGGCGGTGCGCCATTTGCGCCCTTCCGTGCTCTTAAGCTCGGTGGCGGAAAGCCCCTGCAGCGTTTCCGCGCAGGTGTAGTCGTACAGATAATCGGCGGTAAAGCCGCGGATGCCCGCTTCGTCAAAGGCTTTGCAGGCAGCGGCAAAGCTGGCATAATCGGTGGGCAGCGGGATACCGTATTCCTCAAAAAGGCCGCGGTTGACCACAAAGCCGTGGGCGTCTGCGCATACGGGCAGCCAGTTTACACTGCCGTCCTCATTTTTAAAGCTGTTGAGGTAGGTATTGTAGACAGCGCCTGCCTCGTTGGTGGTGGAAAGGTCCATCAGGCTGTCCTTCAGGGGGGCCGCATCGTGCAGGGAGAAGCGGCAGCAGGTTATAATGTCCGGCAGACCGCCGTTTTCCTGCAAGAATTTGTAAAAGTCCAGATCGTTGTTGCCCACGATAAACTCAATGCTTACGTCCGGCAGCCGCGCCTGCACGTAGGGGGCGTACTTTTCGTAGAGGCTGTTGGACCACAAATAGACCTGAATGGTGTCGGCGTCCTCCTGTGCCTGCACCGCCTCGGTGCTTTTTCCGGCGCAGCCGATCAGCAGGAACAGACCCAGCACCGTGGCTGCAAGCAGGGAGGAAATTCTGTGCAGTGGTTTCTTTTTCATCCGGTTTTTCTCCTTATTTTTTTGACGGTCTGCTATATAGGCTGTGACGCAGGAAAAAACGCCTTCAGGACATGGCGGACCCATGCCTGAAAGCGCTGTCTGACCGTATTAAATAATATCCGCGGGCAGCAGAAAACAGCAGAGCGTCATAGATGCCCTGCTTTGTGCCGCCGGTGTAGCGATGTGTTTTCACCCTCGTCAACTCCTGCCCCCAAAAGGACGCGAAGCTACCGGCGGCAGTAAAACAACAATTTCTTGTTGGCAACTGGCTGACCCGATGGGCCCCTATAGCTTTGCGCCGCCGGTTTGCACCGGGTTTGCCTGTGGACTTGTAGAGAAATAGTATACCACATAAGATGGTTTTTGACAAGGCGAAAGCGGAAATAAATCCGCTTGCACGCACAACAGGCAAAAACGCGCCCCCTCTTGGCCCCCTCTGCGAGGGGGCTCCGCCCGCAGGCGGTGGGGGAGAGAACCGTGCGGCGGGCAGGAATATTTCGGGCCCAGACTGGCGAAAACTCTTGTAGGGGCGAGCATTGCTCGCCCGTGCCCGCTTGCCTTACAAGACAACTGTCCCGGAAAATGCGTTGCGGCGGTAAGTTGGCGGGCGACCAATGGTCGCCCCTACACACGCAACAGGGAAAAGCGCGCCCCTCTCCGCCCGCCACAAAAAACGTAGGGGCGGATTCCATATCCGCCCGTGCCCGCTTGCGGCAGGATAAACCCCCGCGGGCGCATATAGAATGCGCCCCTACGGATGTTGTTTTCGGCATCGGCCTTGCCGGTTCTGGGCGATACAACAAAAAAAGAGTCTGTGACATCTAAGATGTCACAGACTCTTGGTGCGCGGTACAGGACTCGAACCTGTGACCTCCTGCACGTCAAGCAGATGCTCTACCAGCTGAGCTAACCGCGCTTATTGCGCCGCCTCTTGGCGACGCATATTATTATAGCAGAACGACTTCCAAATTGCAAGCCCTTTTTGCAAAAAAAATCAAATTTTTTCTGCGTCGCGCAAATCGCCCCGGCAGCGCCAGACCGCCAGCAGGATAAACACAAAGCATACGACCCAGGTCGTCGGCTCACAAAAGCAGACCGCGCGGTAGCCCCGGACCGGCACGAGCCATACGGCAAAGATCACCTTGCCCACAAGCTCCAGCCCGCTGGCCAGCAGCGGCTCTACCGTGTGCCGGATGCCCTGCAGCATATTGCGCAGAATGACCAGCACGGCCATCGGCGGGATGACCGGTGCGCTGATTTTCAGGTACAGCAGCGCGTTGGAGATAATGACCTCGTCCGTGCTGCCCGTGATGCCGCGGATGGCGGCCCCGCCCAGCAGGAAGGTGAACGCCATCACAAACACCCACCACACAAGATAGATCGCAAGCGCGGCCTTGACGCTCTGCCAGATGCGGCTGCGGCGGCCCGCACCCAGATTCTGGCTGCTGAACGTCGCCACGCCGATGCCCAGCGCACCGCCCGGGATAAAGTACAGCTCCGCCAGGCGGCGCGCGGCGGTCTGCGCCGTGATGTAGACGCTGCCCAGCGCGTTGATGCTGCTTTGCAGCGCCACGCTGCCCAGATTGTAGATGGCGCTCATCAGCCCCATGCTCAGGCCCGCCCAGAACATACTGGTCACGGCGCGGCGCGTGGCAGCCCCGAGCTGCCGGGGCGTAAAGCGCAGCTCCGGGTAGCCGCGCAGGATGTACACAACGCCCAGCACGGCGCTGATGCCCTGCGCCAGCACCGTGGCAATGGCCGCGCCGCGCACGCCCAGCCCCAGCGGCCCCATGAACGCGGCGTCCAGCCCGACGTTCAGCACGCTGCTGAACAGCAGGAACAGCAGCGGCGTCACGCTGTTGCCGACGGCGCGCAGCAGCGCAGCCTCCATATTATAAAGCATCGTCAGCGGGATGCCCAGCAGAATGACGGTCAGGTAGGCGGACGCGCCGCCCCATGCCTGTGCCGGGACCTGCAAAACGGTCAGCAGCGCGTCGCGGCCCAGCAGGGAACACCCCGTCAGCACCAGCGACACCGCCGCCGACAGCGTGACCATCCAGCCCACGGCGCGGCGTATCCCGCTTTCATCGCCCGCGCCAAAATAGCGGCTGACCGTCAGCGCCAGGCCGTTGTTCATGCCGAAGGCAAAGTTCATGATAAGCCCGTACAGCGCCGCCGTCGCGCCAATCTCCGCCAGCGCGGCGGAGCCCAGCAGGTGCCCGGCCAGCGCAGTGTCGGTCAGGTTGTACAGCTGCTGCAAAAGGTTGGAGCAGAACAGCGGCATCGAAAATTGCAGCACCAGGCGGAACGGGTCGCCCTGGGTCATATCCAGCACACGGCTTTTGTGCGCGGTGGCCATAATGTAACATCTCCTTTATTGGTTGCAGGGTCTATTATACGGGACGGCACGGGGCGTGTCAATCGGATTGTTCCGGCACGGGACCCGGACAAAACCGCCGGGAACGCGGAAAGGGACGTGTGGAATTTTCCCAAACAATCAAATTCTTTTGCGGATGGAAAGCCGGGCCCGGGTGTCGTATAATGCAGACAAAAAGCAAATGCTGCAACACTGTTATTTTGCAAAGAAGGAGAGAGCTTATGCAAACCTGTACACTGGCAGTCGACATCGGCGCGTCCAGCGGGCGGCACATCGCAGGCACCGTGCAGAACGGAAAAATCACCCTGCAGGAGGTCTACCGCTTCGAAAACGGCGTCCACCGCGAGAACGGCCACCTCTGCTGGGACATCGACACCCTCGCGAAAGAGGTCGTCAACGGCCTGAAGGCTGCACACGACGCAGGCTTTGCCCCCGCGACCATCGGCATCGACACCTGGGCCGTCGATTTTGTGCTGCTGGATGCGGACAATAAGCGCATCGGCGACGCCGTCGCCTACCGCGACGAGCGTACCGAGGGCATCCGCGAGGCGCTGGAAAAGGAATACGGCCTGACCTTTGCCGACCACTACGCCCGCACCGGCATCCAGTACCAGCCGTTCAACACGGTCTACCAGCTGATGGCGCTCAAAAAGGAGCACCCGGAGCAGCTGGCCGCCGCCAAAACGTTCCTGATGGTGCCCGATTACCTGAACTACCTGCTCTGCGGCGTGCCCGCCAATGAGTACACGAACGCCAGCACCACGGCGCTGGTGGGCGCGGACAGCAGGGACTGGGACGATGCACTGATCGAAAAGCTGGGTCTGCCGCGCGGCATCTTCCAGCCCATCAAGACCGCCGGGACCGTGCTGGGGCATCTGACGCCGGAAATTCAGAAGGCTGTCGGCTTTGACGCCGAGGTCATTCTGCCCGCGACCCACGACACCGGCTCGGCGTTCCTCGCCGTGCCCGCGCGGGATGAGTACGCCGCTTACCTGTCCAGCGGCACATGGAGCCTGCTGGGTGTGGAAAACGCAGCGGCCATCACCGGCCCGGACAGCTGCGCCGCCAACTTTACGAACGAGGGCGGCTATGAATACCGCTACCGTTACCTGAAAAACATCATGGGCCTGTGGATGATCCAGTCCGTCCGCCGTGAGCTTGGCGAAAAGACCGGCACTCGCCCGAGCTTCCCGGAGCTGATCGCCGCCGCGAAGGAGGCCGCCGACTTCCCCAGCTGCGTTGACCCCGATGACAACCGCTTCTTAGCGCCTGCCTCCATGATCGAAGAAGTCAGGGCCGCCTGCGCCGACACGCACCAGCCCGTGCCCGCCGCCACCGGCGAGGTCATGCAGTGCGTCTACAACTCCCTGACGCAGGATTACCGCCGCGCCGTGGAGACCTTGCAAAGCCTGACCGGCAAGACCTACACAAGCCTGAACATCGTCGGCGGCGGCAGCCAGGACGGCTACCTGAACCAGCAGACCGCCAACGCCACCGGCCTGACCGTGTTTGCAGGCCCCACCGAGGGCACAGCGCTGGGCAACCTGATGGTGCAGTTCATCCACAGCGGTGATTTTGCCGACCTGGCCGAGGCCCGCGCCGCCATCCGGCGCAGCTTTGAAATTAAAGAGTATCAGCCGGAGTAAACGACCCGGCGGGGTGGGGGCACCCCGCCCTACATCCAACCGTAGGGCGGCATGCCCTCATGCCGCCGCCAGCCTGCCGTTCACCCTGGTTTGTAGGGGAGGGTCTTGACCCTCCCGTGCCCGCGCCCGACACCGTATACTTCCCGGGAGGGATAAATCCCTCCCCTACACGCACATCACAACAAATCCATATACAGGAGGTCCCACCATGTTAGTCGAAACCAAAGCCCGCGTTGGCGTGTTCGCCATTGCGCTGGGCGCTTACCTGCCGCAGTTCCCCACGCTGGTCCCCGAGTTTGAGGGCCAGTACGCCGCCTTCAAAAAGACGCTGCCCGACACCGTCGAGGTCATCGACGGCGGCATCGTCACCACCAAGGAGCAGTCCATGGCCGCGGGCGATAAGTTCCGCACCGCCGACGTTGACCTTGTCATTCTGCAGCTGCTGACCTACGCTACCTCTTACAATATGCTGCCCGCCGTGCGCGACCTCGACGTGCCCGTCGTCCTCGTCAACGTGCAGAAGAAGAAGGCCCCCGACTACGCCAACACCGACACCCCCACCTGGCTGGGTGAGCTGTACGCCTGCGGCGCTGTCGGCGAGATGGTCGCTGACCTGGAGCGCGCCGGTAAGCGCCACGCCGTCATCACCGGCGTTGTCGAGGGCGGTGACCCCGCCGTGCAGGCCGAAATCAACGACTGGTGCAAGGCCGCGCAGGTGCGCCGCCGCTTCCGTGATACGAACCTTGCGCAGATCGGCCGCCCGTACCCCGGCATGATGGATCTGTACATCGACGAGACGAACCTGTACAACCGTATGTGGCTCTACACCAAGCAGTTTGACTGGGAGAAGATGTGGGCCATCGCCGACAACATCACCGACGAGGACGCCATCCGCGCCAAGGCGCAGGACATTCTGGACACCTTCGATATTGAGGGCGGCGGCACGGTGGAGAAGGTCTGGGATATGGCCCGCTACGTTGTCGCATTTGAGCAGTGGGTCAGGGACGAGAAGATCGCCTTCGTCGCCAGCCACTACGACGGCTTCGCCAAGGGCGTGGCCGGTAAGCTGGACTCGATGCTGATCCCCGCGTTCTCGATGCTCATCAAGCAGGGCACGGCCTGCGCCGTCGAGGGCGACATCAAGGTCGCGATGGCCATGTCCATCCTCAAGACCATTGCGGGCTGCGGCCAGCTGAGCGAGATGTACTCCATCGACTTCAATGAGGACATCTGCATTATCGGCCACTCCGGCTCCGGCGACGCCGACATCTCCACGGCCAGAAAGCCGACCATGAAGATCGTGCCCGTGTTCCACGGCAAGACCGGCGGCGGCTACCTGACCCAGTTCTACCCGCCGGTGGGCGATGTGACCTATCTGGCCATCACGCAGGACAAGGACGGCCACTTCAAGTTTGTCGTGGCCGAGGGCGTCAACGAGCCCGGCCCGATCTTCACCTTCGGTGACACGAACATGCGCACCCGCTTCAGCTGCGGTGCCCGCGAGTTCGTCAACCGCTGGAGCGAGGCCGGCCCCACCCACCACATGGCCGCCGCCATCGGCCACCACATCGACACGATTTTGAAGGTTGCCGAGATCTTCAACGTGCCGGTGGATGTGATCACGCGCTGATTTATAATCGATGCACGGTAGGGGCCGGGCATGCCCGGCCCTCAACATAAAAATTATGACCCGTAAATGGGCAGCTGCGCAAGGTGGCGGGCCGGACATGTCCGGCCCCTACGGACGCGGCAAAAAGCAAAAAAGGAGCAGAAATTATGTCTACGATTTATGAAATTCCCTGCGTCAAGGGCTTTATCCGCATGTGCAACGATGGCTGGCTGCAGGGCTGGCACGAGCGCAACGGCGGCAACCTGACCTACCGCATGAAGGAAGAAGAAGTGGCGCAGTGCCGTCCCTTCTTTGACGAGCAGCCCCGGGGATGGGTGAACATGGGCGTGCAGGCGGATAATCTGGCCGGGGAGTACTTCATCACCACCGGCTCCGGCAAGTTCTTCCGCAACGTCGAGCCTGACCCGATCCACAGCATCGGCATTGTGGAGATCAACGACAAGGGCGACAGCTGGCGCATCGTCTGGGGTCTGGCCGACGGCGCACGCCCGACGTCCGAGTTCCCCAGCCATTTCATGAACCACAGCGTCCGCAAGGCCGCTACTAATGGCGCGAACCGCGTTATTTATCACTGCCACGCCACCAACGTCATTGCGCTGACCTACATCCTGCCGCTGACGGACCGTGACTTCTCCCGCGCCCTGTGGCAGAGCGCTACCGAGTGCCCCGTCGTTTTCCCCGAGGGCGTCGGCGTCTGCCCCTGGATGGTTCCGGGCGGCGCGGACATTGCCATGGCAACCTCCGAGAAGATGAAAACCTATCAGGCCGCTATCTGGGCACAGCACGGCCTGTTTGCCTCCGGCCCTGACTTTGACATCACCTTCGGCCTCGCCCACACGATTGAAAAGAGTGCCGAGATCTACGTCAAGGTCCTGTCCATGGGCGGCGGCCTGATCCGCCAGACCATCACCGACGATGACCTGCGCGCCATTGCCCACGACTTCGGTGTCACCCTCAACGAGAACTTCCTCGACTAACATTACGAGCAAAACGCCCCTGACCGAACGGTCAGGGGCGTTTTGCTGTACAAAAAGGCTTCCCCATCGGGGGAAGCTGTCACCGAAGGTGACTGATGAGGGCCGAACCCTCTGTGGCAACCCGTTTGCGGGCAACCGCGGCAAGCTCTCCCCTCATCCGGCCCTGCGGGGCCACCTTCTCCCCCAGGGGGAGAAGGCTTCAGGGCTTCTTCTTGGGAATATGAACCTCCGGGATGGCGACGTTTTCATAGTTGATGGACTTGTGCTTCTCCGGGGTCTCGGGGGCGTCGCTGTGGGCGATCTGGCCGGTGTGAACCTCGGGCAGGGCAACATCGTCACTGTGGACACGGTAGCGCTGCTTTTTCAGCGCCTCGCGCAGCTTGCGGAACATCAGAAAGACCTCCCAATTAGATAAAGTTGATAAAGAAGGTGATGACCAGACTGTTGAGGAAGTCCGCAAACAGACTGCCTACCAGCGGGATCAGCAGATACGCCTTGACCGACGGGGCATACTTTTCGCACAGGGCCTGCATGTTGGCCATGGCGTTGGGCGTCGCGCCCATGCCAAAGCCGCAGACGCCCGCTGCAATGACCGCAGCGTCATAGTCGTGGCCCATGATGTTGAAAATCACAAAGTAGGTGAACAGGAAAATCAGCAGCGTCTGGCCCGCCAGCAGGATGATGAGCGGCAGCGCCAGCGCGGCCAGCTGCCACAGCTTCAGCGTGATCATGGCAATGCCCAGGAACAGCGACAGGCTGATGCCGCCGATGTCGTTGATCTCGCCCATGTGGGTCGTGAATTTGTGGGTGAATTCGCCGATGTTGCGCATACACGCCGCGGCGATCATCGCGCCGATATAAATGGGGAACGTCAGCCCGGTCATGGCCAGCGCCTTGGAGATGAAGGTGCCGATGCCGATGGCGATAATCAGCTGGAACACAGCAGCCGGGTACATGCTGGTGTGGCGCTCGTGCTTGATTTCTTCCTCCACCAGCAGGCTGTCGTCCTCGGGCACAACGGTGTCCAGCAGCTTGCGGCGCTCAATGAGCAGACGGCCCGTCGGGCCGCCCATGACGCTGCCCGCAATCAGGCCGTAGGTGGCCGCCGCCGTGCAGAGCGTGGTCGCGCCCGCAACGCCGAAGTCCTCGAGCACGGGGCCGAACGCGCCCGCCGTGCCGTGGCCGCCGACCATCGGGATGGAACCGGTGCACAGACCGATCATCGGCGAGATGCCCAGCAGATCCGCCAGCCCGACGGCGAGGAAGTTCTGGCACAAAATCAGCGCAACGACCAGCCCCAAGAAGAGGATCAGCGATTTGCCGCCGCTTTTCAGCACCTTGAGGTTGGCCTGAAAGCCTACCGAGGTGAAGAAGAACACCATGCAGACTTCCTTTAAAATGTCGTCAAATTCAAACTCGGCAATGCCGGTCACATAGCAGAGACAGGTGAAAACGGCAAACAGCACGCCGCCGATGACCGGCGCGGGAATGCAGAATTTTTCCAGAAAGCCGATGCGCGCCTTCAAAAAGCGGCCCAGCATCAGCACGCAGACCGCCGCAAACAGCGTCTGGTACATATCCAGTGAGATGATCATGCGGCGGCCTCCTGTTCAGGGGTCGCGCCCGTCTCCGGCCCTGCGGGGGTGATGCCCTGCGCGGTGTAGTACGCAGCGGCCCCGGTGTGGTAGGGGATAACGCTCTGCGCGGCGGCCACGGCGGGGTCGGTCACCAGCGGCACCGGCACGGCGGCAGCCACGGCGTCCACGCTGTCAAAATACCGGGCAGTCAGCCTTTGGACGGTCTCGTCGGACAGCGCGTTCGACGCCAGCAGAAGCGCCTGCACGCTGACGGTCCATACGTCCTCACCCTGACCGGCGTAGGTCCCGGCGGGGATAACGCAGGCGCGGTAGGCCGGGTAGGCCGCCAGCAGCCGCGCACCGACACCCCCGTCGACGGAGAGCAGACGGATGGCGCAGGTCTTGGCCAGCTGCTCCAGCGCGTCGGCGTGCAGACCGGCGGTGACGAACATCGCGTCGATCGTGCCGTCGGCCAGCCGGGCGGCAGCGTCGGTGTAGTTCAGGTTTACAGTGTGTACCAGGCGGTTGTTCAGGCCGCAGGCGGCCAAAACCTGCCAGGCGTTTTGCTCGCTGCCGGATTCCTCCTCGCCGACGCTGAGTGTGCAGCCCTGCAGTTCCTCCAGCGTCGTAATGCCGGAGTCGGCCCGGACAACGACCTGCACGGCCTCCTCATACAGGGCGGCCACGGCGCTGAAGCTGCGCTCGGTGCTCTCGTGGGCAAAGACGCCGCTGCCGTCGTAGGCATCCTGCGCCATGTCGGACTGGGCAACGGCCAGTTGTAAATAGCCGCCCGCCAACAGCCGCAGGTTGGCGGCGGACCCGGCGGTCTGTTTGACCTCGATGGTGCTGTTCTGGGCGGCCATGGCGGTACCAAACGCATTGTACACGCCGCCTGCAGCCGCAGCCCCCAGCCGCAGCCGCGACGCCGCGCAGCCCGCCAGCAGGACCGCGGCGGACAGGACGGCAATGATACGGAACAGATGTTTTTTCAATCGTACACCTCTCTGAAATTCTTTAGGCTCCCCTTGAGGGGAGCTCCGCCCGCAGGCGGTGAGGGGTGGGCCGCAACAACCCTTTTATAGGTCGGCTGCCAGCCACCCTTCCGGCCCTGCGGGGCCACCTCCCCTCAAGGGGAGGCAGGGATGGCGGCAATTATTTCCCCACCACATCCCAATGCTTATCGTTCCTGTTCAGCACCTCGCAGCCGGTCTCGGTCACCAGGACGAGGTCCTCCACGCGGACGCCGAACTCGCCGGGCAGGTAGACGCCCGGCTCAATCGAAAAGATCATGCCGGGTCTGGCTACGGTGGTGTTCGCGCTGCTGACGTCGCCCTTCTCGTGGTCGGTTTGGCCGATGAAATGCCCCAGACGGTGGTTGAAATACGCGCCGTAGCCCGCTTCCGTAATCAGGTCGCGCGCGGCGGCGTCCAGCTCACACAGGCGCACGCCGGGCTTGATGAGCGCCTCGGCGGCCTCATTCGCGCGGCGCACCAGATCGTGCACGGCGGCCTGCTTTTCAGTGGGCTGGCCGCAGAACCAGGTGCGGGTCATGTCGCTGCAATAGCGGCTCTTCACGCAGCCCATGTCAAACAGCACACAGTCGCCCTCTTTTAACACGGTGTCGTCCGGCTCGTGGTGCGGGTCGGCGGCGTTGGCACCAAAGGAGACGATCGTCGTAAAGCTCGGCCCCTCGCAGCCGTGGGCACGGAACTGCGCGTCGATAAACTCGGCGACCTCGCGCTCGGTCATGCCGACCTTTATATAGTGCTTCGCGGCCTCGTTTACCGCGTCGTTGATGCGGGACGCCTCGCGCATGAGGGTCTGCTCCTCGGCGTCCTTGCAGGCGCGGCAGTCGTCCACGCAGTCGCTGGACAGCACGACCTGCATACCGGGGTGGGTCTCCATCAGCGGGATCAGAAACTTAGCGGGCCACTCCTTGTCAATGCCCAGCGGCTTGCCCGCGTCCACGACCTCGGCAATCTGCGCCACGGGCTTGTCCGTGTCGGTGTGCCAGACGGTCCTGCACGGCGGCTCGGGCACATTGAACAGTCTGTTCAAAAACAGCACCGGCTCGCCCTCGGTGGGCAGGTAGAGTGCCAGCAGACGCTCATAGGGCTCCACGGCGACGCCGGTCAGATACCACACGCTCTTGGGGTCGCAGACGATCATCTGCGTCAGTCCCTGCGCGCGCAGGGCAGCACGGACACGGTCCATGCGTTCGGTTTTCAACATACAAATGCCTTCTTTCCCATAATTCCTTAATTCAGTTTTCCGCGGGCTTCATTGCACTTTTGCGGTACTGCTGGGGGCTTTGGCCCACCATGGCGGTAAAGCGGGTCGAGAAGTTGCTCTCATCCCCAAAGCCGACCTGGTGCGCGATCTCGCAGACGGAGAAATCCGTCAGCACCAGCAGCTCCTTGGCGCGTGTGATCCGCGTGGACAGCAAAAAATTGTAGGGCGTCGTGCCCATGTACTGGCGGAACAGCCGCAGGAACCAGCTCTTGCTCACCGGCGTCTGGGCCAGCAGGCTGTCCAGCGACAGCGGCTCGGCATAGTGCTGGCGGATGTACTCGGCGGCCTGTTCGATCAAGGTGCGATTGGAGCGGCTCTCGTCCCCGGCCAGCAGTTGGCGGGCCATCAGGGCCAGCATCCGGTGCAGGGCCAGGCAGATCTCGATCTGTGCGGCGGCGCCGTGCTCCCACTCGGCGGCCAGTGACTCAAACAGCGGCTGCATCTCCAGCCGACTGACCGTAACGGGGGACAGCCGCCCCTGCGGCTGCAGTACCTCGGCCAGATTGGCGACGCCCGCGCCGTCCAGATGCGCCCAGTAGTGGTGCCAGTGGTCCTGCCCGGGGGCAGTGCAGTAGCTTTGCGGGGTGCGGCAGTTCAACAGCAGGGCGCTGCCGGCGGGCAGCTCCACGCGCTGGTCGTTCTGCTCGATCAGACCGGAGCCGGACAGCGTATAAAACAGCAGATAGCTTTCCTTATCGGTGCGGGCTGTGGCAAAATGGGCGCGGCCATAAAAGTTGCCGGCCTCGGTGCAGTAAAACGGCTGTGCCAGCGCCGCCGCGCCGGGGGTGGCGCGCAGCCAGGTGCTGCGTTCCTCCACGTCCATATTATAGGTCAGCATAGTGGCGGTCCCTCCCTTGCTTATATGAACATGATAGAAACAAACCGCGCGTTTGTCAATAAAAAATAGAAAAAGCCTTCCCCATAAAAGAAAAGCGGGCAGGGGGGCGGCGGCACGGCCCGCGGCGTGTGCAAGAAAAGGAGAACGGTCAGACGGATGAGGGGGGAATACCGCGGGGCGCACCGCCCCCCCTGTCCAAGCCGACCCATTATTC
>OBLO01002330.1_pt1 | contig 14894 bp, 10 predicted proteins | sample 1519401 | NCBI WGS metagenome assembly OBLO01 (sample SAMEA2602897, study PRJEB22501) | metagenome | reverse complement strand
CAACCTACGCGCCTGTGCGGTCAGTGGCGCGCAGGCTTGCGACGCATTCCCGGGAATGTGTCGTGGTGTGGGTGCGAGGTGTGGGCGTGAGGCTTGTCCTAAGATGGGAGCCATGCAGGTGACGATGATCGACGAAAACAAGTACGCCGAAACGATGACCGACGTGGTGCTGCCCGCGCTCGAACAATGCTGCGAGGAGGGCTGGTTCGATCCGTCCGCCGCCGAACGTTCGGCCGGGATCGAGCCGCTGTCCGGCATTATGGACACCGGCGGCCGCTCGGGCCAGCTGCACTACCTGTGCTACGACTCCGCCAAATTCGACGCGATTCGCGAGCAAGGCGCCACCGCCACCTTCCGCGGGGCCATCGTCATCAGCCACGGCTTCACCGAGTTCGCCGAAAAGTACGACGAGCTCGTCTGGTACTTCCTGCTTGCCGGCTACTCGGTGTGTGTACTCGAGCATCGCGGCCACGGCAAGTCCGCGCGCGACGTGGACAATCGCTGCATGGTGTGGATTGATGACTGGCAGCGCTACGTGGCCGATCTGGCCGGCTTCGCCGAAACCATCGGCCAGCAGTACGCGGCCGGCATGCCGCTGAACCTGTTCTGCCATTCGATGGGCGGCGGCATCGGCGCGGCCGTGTTGGAGCGATACCCCACCCTGTTCGACAAAGCGGTGCTCTCTGCCCCGATGATCGCCCCCGCCACCGGCATGCCGCTGGGCGTGGCCCGTGTGCTGGTCGGCGCGCTGTGCGGACTCGGCTTCGGCAAGAAGCGCGTGTTCGGGCAGTCGGACTTCACGCCGGAATTCTCGATGGAAGGCAACGAGGGCGCTTCCGAAGCGCGTGAACGCTGGTACTTCAAGCTGCGTTGCGAGAATAGCGAATACCAGACCTACTGCGCGGCGTTCGAATGGGTGCGCCAAGCGTTGAAGCTCAACCGGGCCATACTGAATCCGTCCGCCTGCGCCGAAGTGGAGACGCCGGTGCTGCTCTTCCAGTCCGGACGCGACATCTGGGTACTCAATAAGCCGCAGAATCACTTCGTCCAACTGGTCAAGGACGGCGGCGGCGAGGCGAACATCGTGCGCTTCCCCGAATCGCGCCACGAAATCTTCTCCATGCCCAACAGCACTTACAAGCCCTACCTCGAAAAGATCCTCGGCTTCTACGACGACCCCATGATTGCCTGCGCCGCGTACTGATGTAGCTCTTCACCCATTGTTCACCGTGCGGTCACCTTGTGGCCCGACCCGCTTTAGATGGCGGGAGAGCCATGGAATTATGGGCATAATGTCTTCTCTCCGCCGCCGCGGTTGCGGCCGCGGTATGTGCCGGCGTGCTCGCGTTGACCGGTTGCACGGCGTTCAATAATTCCGATGACGGCACAGCGGACGGCAACGGCACGTCCGCCACCACGCAGACCTTCCAGCCGTCCGGCGGCAAACCGACTGCCACCCTGAGCATTGCCTCCGGCTCCGAAAACAAGGAAGTCGCCGTCGCCATCCAGAAAGCGGCCGACCAATCCAACGTAGCCGTGACGATGCACTACATGGGTTCGCTGGAGATTATGAACGCGCTCAAGGCCGGCGGCCAGGATCACGACGCCGTCTGGCCTGCCTCCTCGATGTGGATTTCGATGGGAGACACCAAGCACATCGTCAAAGACGCGGCCAGCACCTCCACCACGCCGATCGTGTTCGGCATCGCCAAATCCAAGGCCGTCAAACTCGGCTGGGCTGACGACACCGGCGCCACCAAGCCCGTCTCCACCGCGGACATCCTCGCCGCGGTCAGCGACGGCAAACTCACGTTCTCCATGACCTCCGCCACGGTGATCGACAGCGCGCTCAACGTCTACCAGACCGCGCTCAGGAAACCCAGCTGGACCATTTGGGTGGTCGATTACTCCGGTTCGATGTCTGGAGAGGGCAAGAACGGCGTGGTCAAAGGCCTGAACGCGGCGCTCGACCCGGACCAGGCCAAGAAGTCGTACATCGAGCCCGCCAGCGGCGACGTGAACATTCTCATCCCGTTTGAAACCGAGGCCCACCGCCCGGTCAAGGCCACTGGCACAAGCACCAGCGACCTGCTGCATGAGGCCGATGCCACCGATGCCAGCGGCGGCACCGATATCTATGAAGGCCTGCTGAGCGCGCTCGACGAGCTGCCCAGCGAGTCGGAAGCCTCGCAATACACCACCGCCATCGTGCTCATGACCGACGGCCGCTCCAACTCCGATCATCAGGATGAATTCGAAAGCGCCTATAAGTCGCGCGGCCGTGATCTGCCGATCTTCTCCATCATGTTCGGCGATGCCGATCCCAGCCAGCTGAAGTCTCTCGCCACCCTGAGCAACGCCAAGGTATTCGACGGCCGCTCCGGCGACCTCGCCGCCGTCTTCCGCCAAGTCAAGGGCTTCAACTGATGCTCCAGGTAATCTGTGGATTCGTTGTCGGACTGCTGCTCGCCGGGCTCGGTTTCGGACTGGTCGGCGGCGGAGTGCCCGGCCTGATCGTGGCCGTGGTACTGGCCGCACTTGGGTATATCGCCGCCTCCACGCTCACCGAGCCGGAGCGACGCATCGGCAAAATGCTGGTTTCCGCCTTGCCCAACGGTCAGAAGACCGCCGATACGATCGACGCGGCGAACGCTCAACTCAACTCGATCGCCATGCTCACCAAGCAAGTACGTGACCCAGCCGTCAAAGCCGAAGCCAACGACTTCATCGCCGCTACCAAAGATTGAGTGCAATACGTGACCCGAGACACCTCCGCCTACCCGACGTTGCGCCACTACATCACCGTGTACGGCGAGCAGACCGAGAAACTGTTGCGCTCCTACGTGGACGTGGAAAGTTCCGGCGCACGCGATCAGATAGCCACGGTACGAATCGAAACCATCGAGGCGCTGCAAGTGCTCGAACAGACCGCCGCCGGCGAACTCAGCCGGGCGGTAAGCGCCAAGACGTTGGGCATTACGGCCGACTCCGACGCCATCCAACGGTTGGCCCGCATGGATGGATACGACGACGTCGCACCTTCGCCTGTGCCTTCCTCGGCTGCTGATGAAGGACGGCATGCGCCCAGTCAGACTCCATCTGGTGGCCCGGCTCACCAGTCGGACCAGAAAACGGACGCACAATGAAACTCTCCAAATCAAAAATCATCGGACTGATCGCCCTGCTTGCGGTAGTGGGCGTGGTCTGCGGCACGCTGGTGTGGCGGCAATCGCAACCAGCGCCGGCCGAACCGACCGAACAGGTGAGCATCACCGGCTACCTGGGCGGCGAGAAAATCGGCCTGTTCGATGACGCCAAGTTCAAGGCGCTCGCCGCCAAGCAAGGCATTGCCATCGACTATCGCAAGGCCGGATCGCCGGCCATGATGGATACGGACCGGAAAGGCATGGGTTACCTGTTCCCCTCCTCGCGCGCGGCCGTCGAATACGGCAATGCGAAAGGCGTCAAGGCCCCCCAAAGCGACATCGTCTTCAACTCACCGATTGTGCTATACACGCACAAGGCCGTGGCGGACGGGCTCGTGAACGGCGGACTTGTGACCAAGGACGATTCTGGCGCGTACCACATGGATATGGCCAAAGCCGTGGACGCGATGGTCGCCAACACAACCTGGGCCGACGTCGGATACACGGCAGGCTACGGGCAGTTCCGCATCGACTCGACCGATCCGGTGAAGTCGAACTCAGGCAACGAATACGCGGCGCTTCTTGCCACGGTGCTCAACGGCGGGCAGCCGGCCATGGTCGATTCGGTGGCGCGCGACGGCAAGACCATCGCCTCCATCTTCGCCAAATCCGGCTGGATGGAGACCTCTTCCGAGGATTCGTTCAACCAGTTCCTGACCTTGGGCGTGGGCTCCAAGCCGATGATGGTGGGCTACGAATCGCAGCTGCTTGATTTGGCCGTGAACCAGCCGGATGCGTTCAAGCAGATCAAGGACGACGTGGTCATCGTCTACCCGACGCCGACCGTGTGGAGCACCCACACGCTGATGGCCTTGGACGAGAAAAGGCGGCACACTGCTGAACCTGTTGAAAACACCGGCGGTGCAGAAGCTGGCGTGGGAGCGCCATGGCTTCCGCGCGGCCAACTTCGCCGGCACCGATTCGATCAGCCGATTCGGCGTGGCCGGCACGCTCGACCAGATCCCGGCCGTATCCGAACTGCCCAACAACGATGCCATGCAACACCTCATCACCACCCTCCAATCCGCGCAAGCCAAACTCGTGGCCGACATCTCCATGTACGACACGATGTACACGCAGAACGCCCAGCAATACCGCGAGCTGAAAATGACCGTACTGGCCGGCAAGAAGGCGCTCGCCGACTTCAACGCCAACCAGCTGCCAGCGCTGGAGGCCGAGGCCGCCGCCAGTGGCGACGCCATGCAGGCGCAAGTGCTGAAGGACTTCAAGTCCAAGCTCGACCGTTTTGCCAAGCGACTCGACGACCTCGACCGCATCAGCGTGGTTACCTTGCAGACCGCGCCGCAGATCAAAATCATCCAGAACGCGGACCAGACCATCGTGGACAAGATCGACACCACCATCTCCACCACGATTCCGGTGTGGAAGAGTCAGATGGTGATCGCGCTGGGCCTGTCCAACCAGCGCAAGGCTCTCGACCTGCAGAACAAGGCCGACGAAGTGACCAACAAGCTGCTGGCGCGTAACGCGGCCGCCCTGCACAAGGGTGCAGTGGACGCGGAAAAGGCCAACCAGCGTTCCGTGGTGGAAATCGACACGCTGGAGAAGATCAACGCCGAACTCATCGCCACCCTGAAGGAGACCGTGCAGATCCAGAAGGAAGGCGAGGCCAACCGCGAGGCCGCCCAGGTCAAGATGCGCCAAATCGAGTCCGACCTCAAAAACGCCTTGCTCGAAAACGCCCAGCAGATGTGAGCCGTTCGCGCGCCAGCATGCTCCCGTTGGCGGAGTTTGCGGGAACGTGCAACCATGCTCCCGTTGGCAGAGGTATATGAGTACGCCTACTGGTGTGCGTATATATGCTCCCGCTGGCGGGAGCTGGCAGCCGTAAGACTGGCTGAGGGTGGTCACGGCGCTCGGCTCGGCCGGCTTTACCGGCAACCATTCCCGCCGCAATTTCTCTGTGGGCATAATCCCGGAATGATTGCCGCGCTCGGGAATTGGGTGAAGTGAAGGTTAAAGGTTGAGAGCCCGGGAGGGTTCCGGAACCGGCCACGATAACCGCTGCTAGCCCCGCGATACGGGTTGGCGGCCGGCAGCCAAGCCGATTCTCTCCTAATCAAGGAGTACCGATTATGGCAATGTTTCCGGCTTTGATGAATGACACGATGTTCTCGGATCTGTTCGATGATCCGTTCTTTGAGGGTTGGCGCAACACGGACAACACGATGAGTGCCGTAATGCCCGCCAACATGATGACCACCGATGTGCGCGAGACCGACAAGGGTTACGACGTCGACATCGATATGCCTGGCTTTAAGAAGGAAGATATCAACCTTGAGCTCAACAACGGCTATCTGACCGTGTCCGCCTCGCGTTGCAGCGAGCATGAGGACAAGGCTCCGGCCGCTGAGGACGAGGCTTCCGACAGCAAGTGTGCTTGCGCGTCCGATTCGGGCAAGTGGCTGCGTCGCGAACGCTACATGGGCTCCTGCTCGCGTAGCTTCTACGTTGGCGAGGACGTGAAGGAGTCCGACATCCACGCCAGCTACCGGAACGGCACGCTGTGCATCCAGGTTCCGAAGATGCAGGCCCAGCCGCAAGTCGAGTCCAAGCACCAAATCGCGATTGAGGGCTGACGATACTTGATTCGTCCCGAAGTCCCGCTTCGAGTAGCTTTGCCCCCTCTGACGAGGGGGCTCCCGCGAAGCGGGTGGGGGAGAGATAAATCGTAACCAAACCATGCTTCCCACGCCGTCTGCCCTACGCTTTCAACGCCGACTAACCTGACAGACGGCGGGAAACATAGCCAATGCAAATGCCGGGTAGGGATTTACCCTACCCGGCATTTTGCTGTTTCAATCACCGAACCCCACCCTGTTCGCGCGCCGGTCGCGTGCCGTTCTGCCGCTGTACACATCCGATGGGTAGAGTGACTTCGAAACGATGCGAGAGAGGCGGACATATGGCGAACGGCGCACAGAACGCAAGCGGCACACCGGCACCGGCGGCAAGCCATTCCGGCGGCCACGTCGTATCCGCGCGCGCCACGACCATCGGCCTGATGGCAATCCTGCTGTGGAGCTTCATGGCCGGCACCGTGCGCATCGTCTCCGAAAACTTCGGCGCCACGCTTGGCTCGGCCCTGATCTACACGGTCGGCGGCATCCTGCTGCTGATGTTCCGGCGCCCGGCCCCGATTCGCGAGTTCCCCAAGAAATACCTGATTATCGGCGGCCTGTTGTTCGTATTTTACGAATCGTCGATATCCCTCTCGCTGGGTCTGGCCTCTACCGACGCATCCTCGGTGGAAGTGAGCCTGGTCAACTATCTGTGGCCCACGATGATGGTGCTGCTGTCGGCGGGCGTATCCCATCGCAAGCACGCGGTCGTCAAGGTGTTGCCGGGTGCGATCGTGGCCACTGCCGGCGTGGTGTTGACGTCCGGCGGTAATTCCGGGCTGGACTGGCATGCGGCCGTGCAGCATATCGCCGCCAACCCTTTGCCCTATGCGCTGGCGTTCGTGGGCGCGCTCGCTTGGTCGGTGTACGCGGTGTTCACGCCAGCCATGAGTCATGGGGTGGACGGCACTTCATTGTTCTTCCCCTGCGTGGCCGTGGCGTTGTGGATTATCCACTTCGCGTCCGGGCAGGGGTGGCCGGCCGAGCCGCCGAGTCTGGTCGCATGGCTGTTTGTGTTGATTGCCGCGGCGGCGATTGGCGGTGGTTATGCCTGCTGGGGCTATGGCATTCTGCACGGGTCTATGGAGCGGCTGGCTATTGCGTCCTATGCCACGCCGGTGCTGTCCACCGGGGCCAGTGCGGTGTTGCTGGGTTTAGCGCTGTCGCTGCCGTTTTGGTGTGGCGCGCTGCTGGTGGCCGCCGGATCGGTGCTCAATTACTTGGTCAGTGCGCGCAAATAGGGGGGGCTTTGCTCATGGGGCGGTAATAATCCCATGGGGCGGTAAAACCCTCATGGGGCGGTATGCCAAAATGGCTTAATTCCGCGGTTTCACAATTTCTTCAAACCGCCCCATGGGCCTTTTACCGCCCCATGGATAAATTACCGCCCGATGGGCAGCAGCAACTTACTCGCCGCGACGCTCGGACGGGCGGCGAATCGGGTCAAGCAGCGTATTCGGATCGGAGATGCCGAACATGCTGCGCCCGCCGGTGGATTCAGGGTGCTTGGCGAGAACGGCCAGCGAAATCGCCCCCGGAATCATAATGATCACCAAAAGGGCCGCCAATCCCCAGTTCACGAAGAATCCGAGCCCCAGTACGATGGCCACCACAACCACCACCGTGACGATAATCGTCAACAGTGCTCGACGTGGGTTGGTTTCCCTGGCCCAAGAGGTGCTGGCTGCGGGTTTTGCTGTTGAACTGGCCGCGGCGTTTGTGGCTGTTGTGCCATCAGCCGTGACGGTCGTGGGCCTTGCCGCCGCGCTCGTCGCGGGGCCAGTAGGGGCGTCAGACACGTTATCGGCGGCATTGCCGGTCGCTGCTGGACGTTGTTCGTTTGCGTGAGTCATATCCACCAGCATATTCCCTGCTTCCGGCTGAAGCTGGGACAAGCCTGCGCGCCGCTAATCCAGCGCTGACACTGGCCTTGAGCTGCGGACGTCCAGACCGGATGTGAACAGGTGCTGAACGGAGTCTGGGGAAACCATGAGAACTCGCGACAATTTTTGTGAAATTGGGTGACGCTCTATGAATCGCGCGCTAGTGTTGCGTGAGCTTACAAGGCGAGGAGCCTGGAGCGCGGGGGGTGAAGGATGAAGAACTCCGTTTGGAAAACGTTCATGGAATTGTCTCTGGTCCGCGGAATCGTGCCGCGGACCGTGTTCGGACTGACCGCGATCGCGGCAATCATACTGATTATTGGGCTGGCATTGAGCAAGAGCAAGAAGCGCGGCCGCCTGCACCCGCTGATTGTCTCGCTGATTGCCGCCGTGCTCGCCGGCGCGGCTGGACTGCTGGTTGCATGGCTGGTGTCCGACGTGTTTATGGTGTTTGGCGTATCGCTGGGCTGGCCGGTGATCTTCACCATCGCGGGCGGCATCGCCGGCGTCGGCTTCGTGATCGCCGCAGCCGTAACCATGCGCGGAGCCCGCCGTGTGCTGGCCATCGTGCTGGTGCCGCTGGTGCTGCTGTCCACCGCGCTCGGCGTGGACTCGATTTACGGCGAATACCAGACCATCGGCACCCTCGTCGGCTACACGCCGTACGCCTCGCTCGGCTCAATCGAGGTACACAAGGCCGCGATGAGCGTCAGCGACTGGCGTAGCAAGGCGCAGAAGGGCAGCCTGCCGTCCATGCCCAGCCAAGGCAAGGTGCTCACCGTCGACATTCCGAACGCCAAATCCAACTTCACGGCCCGCAAGGCGATGATCTACCTGCCGCCCGCCGCGCTGTCCGACCGTCCGCCGGCCTTGCCAGTGATGGAGCTGTTGGCCGGGCAGCCCGGTAGCCCCAGTCGCCTCATCGACGCCGGCAACATCGCCGCCACGATGAATGCGTACGCCGCCAAACATGACGGGCTCGCGCCGATCGTGCTCGTGCCCGACCAGAACGGCGAGGCCACGCACAACAGCCTGTGCGCCGACACCACGCAAGGCAACGCCGAAACCTACCTCACCACAGACGTGGTGAACTGGGCCAAGAAGATGCTGCCCGTGGCCAAATCGGCCCGCATGTGGGCGATGGGCGGGTTCTCGCAAGGCGGCACCTGCACCACGCAGCTCGTCCCGCGTCATCCCGAAATCTACGGCGCGATGCTACCGGTGGACGGCGAACTCAAGCCGACCAATGGCAGCGTCGCCAAGATGGTCCAGGAGTATTTCGCCGGCGACCGCAAGGCATACGACGAACAGGTGCCGGTCAACGCCATCGCCTCCACCGGCACATCTGAGCAGGCGCTGTTCACCGGTGCTGGCGAACGGGACAAGGAATCGATTAGCAACATGCGCACGATTGCCGCCGCCGCGCGCAAAGCCGGCATGGAGGTCATCGAGCTGATCGTGCCCGGCACCGGCCACGACTGGCACGCGGTGCAGGCGGTCTGGCGGCCCGGTCTCGACTGGTTCGGCGAACGGACCGGCTTGGGCGAGATGACGAAATCGTTGAAGGAGTACCCACAAGTGGAGGTGTTGCAATGAGCGAAGAATCGCGTAAGCACAACAGTCATGCGGCGGAAAGCTGGCGCGAACTGGCCGGCGACGTGCGACAGTGGGCGGACGGTCATCGACTGGCCATCACTGCCACGGTGGCGCTGGTGGTGCTGAACTTGGTGGTGTGGCTGGTGGTCGCGATGGCCGGATTCGCGTTCCCGCTGCGGCTCGACACCAGCATGGCCGAATTCGATTTCGGCAAACTCTTCTGCACGCTGTTCTTGGCGCGCGGCGTCATCCAGCTCATTCTTGATGCCGTGCTGTGGCTCGTCATGCTGTCAATCGCCGAGCCGTGGCTTGGCCGCGCACGTACCGTCGGCACCGCGCTCGCCTGCGCGCTCGGCGGCGTGATCGTGGGCCTGACCTTGTGTGCGGCGGCCGGATGGCTGTTCCAGGACTCCCAATTCGTCTCCCGCATGCAGTTCGCCTTGAGCCCGCTGGTGTTGCCGGTCGGCGCGCTTATGGCGGCCAGCGCGTTCTGCAGCCATCTGTTGCGGCGGCGTATTCGGCTGATCGGCTACGTGGCGATTCTGGTCGCGCTGCTTTACAGCGGCAATCCTGGCGATTACTGCATTCTCGCCGCCGCGCTGATCGGACACGCGGCCGGCCGCGTGATGGCCGGGCCGCCCGCGCATGCCGAGACCGGCTGGCACTGGCTGCGCAGCACCTCCTTCGAGGCGCGGCGCATGTTTGCGGCCATCGCCGTGGTGCTGGCGCTGGGGCCGATCATCGCCATCACCTCGCATAATCACGCGGGGCCGCTCAGCACGGTCGGCCTGCTCATGAGTCCGGTCTCCGTTGACGACGGCACGCTCGCGCGCTGCCTGGCCGGCGCCACGCACAGCGGCTGCTTCCTGCAATTCGACCTATTGCGAGCCTCGATGCCGGGCGCGGTACTGCGTTCGCTGCTGCCCACCGCCGTGACCCTGGTGCTGGCGTGGGGCCTGTATCGCGGCCGTCGGTTCGCGGCCATGTGTGCCGTGGCCATCAACCTGTTCACTGCGGGAGTAGCCATCGCCTACTACCTGATCGTGCCGCTGAGCTTTGCGCCGGACGGCATGACCTCACTGCTGCAGCACGGCGCGATCACCGCCTGCGTGGCGAACGCCTTGCCGCCGCTGTTCTTTGCCGTCGCCTTGACTGCGGCGTTGAAGCATTTCCCGATTCGCGTCGGCTGGCGGCGACTGATCGGCGGCGTCGGCGCCATCGTGCTGGTTCTGCTGGCGTGCGCCGCCGTGTACCTGATGTACGGCATCGCCCAGCCGGATGAATTCTCGCCGCGTGCCACGGCCTCGTCGCTGTTGGCCGAACTGCCGGGGCGCTTCCTGCCCATCGGCTTCCTGAGCCATATGAAGTTGTCGTTCGTGCCGCGTACCCCGATGGCCTCGATCGTGTATCAGGGCGTCGGCCTGGTGTTCTGGATCGTGGTGCTGGTCGTGGTGATCCGCTGGATGAGCGACGTGAGCGAATCGAACGAGCGGGCGCAGGCACGCGCCGAGCGGCTGGTCGAAACCGGCGGCGAATCGATGAGCTTCATGACTACGTGGGAAGGCAACAGCTACTGGCTCTCGCCCACGGGCAAATCGGCCGTGGCATATCGCGTGCTCAACGGCATCGCCTTGACCTGCACCGGGCCGTTCGGCGAGCCCTCCGAGTGGATGGACGACCTGACCGGCTTCACCCAGTATTGCGTGGAGCGGTCGCTTTCGCCGGTGTTCTACAGCGTGCATCGCGAACAGCGCGACGCGTTGCTGGAGGTCGGCTGGAGCTCCATCGAGGTCGGCAGCGAAATGGTCGTGGACCCGCGCGGCTGGAAGACGACCGGCAAGAAATGGCAGGATGTGCGCACCGCCATCAACAAGGCCAAGCGCGACGGCGTGACCGATGTGCAGTCCACGTTCCTGGAAGCGTCGCTCGATGTGCGCGAGCAGATCGAGGACATCTCCGAGGAGTGGGCGCAGCTCAAGGCGCTGCCGGAAATGAAGTTCACGCTCGGCGGTGTCGAGGAACTGCGCGACCCGCGCGTGCGGCTGCTTTACGCCATCGACGCGGACGGGCGCGTGCTGGGCGTCACCAGCTGGCTGCCCACCTGGCGCGACGGGCGCATCGTCGGCTGGACGCTGGACTTCATGCGCCATCGCACCGACAGTCCCAACGGCATTATGGAGTTCCTGATCGCGCGCATGGCCGAGCGCCTGCGCGACGAGGGGCTTGCGGATCCTGAGCATGCCGTAGAGTTCATGAGCCTGTCCGCGGCACCCTTGGCCGGCATGAACCCCGAGCGAGACAATGCCCGGGAAGGCGGGGTGCCGGCCGGCGAAGGCACGCAGGTGCTCCAACACGCGCTGCAGATCGTGGCCGACTGGATGGAACCCGCCTACGGCTTCCACTCGCTGTTCAACTTCAAGCGCAAGTTCCAGCCCGCCGAAGCGCCGGTCTACGTGTGCTACCCGGACCCGGCGGCGTTGCCGCAGATCGGGCTCGCGGTGGTGCGCGCCTACGTGCCCAGCGTGACGCCCGCCGAAGTGGCCGGCATGCTCAGCACGCTGCGGTCGTAGGGTGCGGGGCGGACCCTGACAATTGTGCTCGCGGTTGAGGCTCTAGGCCGTTTGCCTGTTCGTTCACGTACGGACACGGAGACTGACCGATTCGAGCCCAAGATGGGGCTATCTGCTTTCAGGAGGTACATTTGGCCTCTTGCGGACAGCTAACTGCCTTCAAAGAGATACCTAAACTCTGAAATCCCGAGTATGAGCGTTGCAATGACGGCGTTTGTACTCGGGGTTTCCCGTATTCAGTACCTCTTTGAACGGAGAAAGCATTCTGCAGAAGCCCGAATGTACCTCTTTGAGCGGCGAAAGCCCAGCGAGAAGGGCGCAGAAGGCGCTATCTCCGTTTCGAGGGGTTGATTTGGCCTCTCCGGGAGGTCTACTCCTGCTTCGAGGGGGCTGATGGCCGAGTATTCACGCTCCAAAATCGGCGGAATGGCGTTGACGCGGATGGGCTTTTACATGCGGTCTAGCTGCCGACCAGCCCCTTGAAACGGGAGTAGACCTCCTGCGAAGGCCGAATCAGCCCCTCGAAAGCGGTTTTGCCGGTGCAGAGGTGTCGTTGACTGCATCGCGAGCCGCCTCGACGTAGTAACGTGGGGCGCATGAGCGAACGTAACGAACACAATGACGGAAATACGCAAACCGCATACTTCGCCGGCGGCTGCTTCTGGGGGCTGGAGCGCTACTTCCAGAACGTCGACGGCGTCACGGACACCACGGTCGGCTACGCGCAATCCACCGTCGAATCGCCGACCTACGAGCAGGTATGCGCGGGCGGCACGGATGCGGCCGAAACCGTGAAAGTCGAGTTTAACCCGGCACAGGTCAGCCTGCGGACGCTGACATTACTGTTCCTGGAGGTCATTGACCCGTTCTCCGTGGACCAGCAGGGCGAAGACCGCGGCCGGCAGTACCGCACTGGCATGTTCTACACGGACGAGACGCAGCGCGCCGTGTATGTGGCGGCTCTGGAGCAGCTGGTCGACCGCCAGCCGCAGCGCCCGGCCGTACTGGTCGAACCGCTGCGCAACTTCTACCCGGCCGAGGCACATCATCAGGACTATCTGGTGAACAATCCCGGCGGCTACTGCCATGTACCGATCGCCGCAATCGCGAACGTAAAACGCCGTCAGAAGTACGTGGAACGCATCTGGGATCTGACGCTTGAGCAGTTCGCGGTCACGCAGAACGCCGCTACCGAGCGCCCGTTCGTCAACGAGTATGACGAGGAGTTTGAGCCCGGCATCTACGTGGACATCGTCAGCGGCGAGCCGCTGTTCTCGTCGCGAGACAAGTTCGATTCCGGCTGCGGCTGGCCCGCGTTCTCCCGCCCGATTGCCGGTGACTTGCTGACCGAGCATGAGGACCACCGCATTCCGGGCCGCGACCGCATCGAAGTGCGCACGTCGGACACACAGATTCACTTGGGCCACGTGTTCACCGACGGCCCGGCCGACCGCGGCGGCCTGCGCTACTGCATGAATTCCGCCGCCCTGCGCTTCGTGCCGCGCTCGCGCATGGCCGAGGAAGGCTACGGCGACTGGATTGCGGTTGTGGATGGGATGATCAGGCATGAGCATGGAGAATATCGCGGGCGCTCGCAAGCCCGCCAAGCGTGAGGATGAGCACACGGTCGCCGGCGAGCATCGCATGATGCGCCGTGCGGACCGCGAGGTGACCGATCCCGAGCGGATCGCCGCGATCATCGCCGCCTGCGACATCGTTGAAGTGGCCTATGCGGATGCCGAGGGCCTGACTATCGTGCCGCTGAATTTCGGCTTTGATTACGAGTACGACGAGGCGACTGGCAAGCTGACGCTCTGGTTCCACTCCGCGCCGCGCGGCCGCAAGCTCGACGCGATTCGCGCCGCCGCCGGTGGCCGACTGCCCGTGGCTTTCACCATGCAGACCGACTGCGAGGTGGTGGCGGGCCGCACCACGTGCAATTGGGGCGAGACGTTCAAGTCGATCGTCGGCAATGGCACGGCGTCACTGGTCGAGGATCTGGATGAATGCCGCCACGGCTTGCAGACGCTGATGGCACAGCAGGCGCATATGCCGAATGTGGAATTCACTGATGCGCAGGTCCGCAGCGTCACGGTGTGGAAGATTGAGTCCGACTACTTCACCACCAAAGTCCGCACCAAGCCCGCGCCCGCACACATGCATCAGCGTTAGCCGGGGATAGCGCGCCACCTCCCCACTGGCGGGAGGCAGCGCGCAGCGCCGGTGGATGGCCCACGTCCGGACCCGATAGACTTGCCGCCATGGCAGCAGTGACAGTGGTAATTACCAGCTACAATCAGGGCCCGTTGATTCACGAGGCAGTCGAGTCGTCATTGGCCCCAGACGGTTCGTCCGGAACGGATCATCATCGTGAACGATGGGTCCGATGACCACGCATCCGTCGAGATGCTGAACGCCACTCTCGACGATTGCCGGCACGGGGCGATGGATGCGAATGGTGTGGCCATCGACCTCATCGGCCAGGCAAACGCCGGTCCTTCCGCCGCGCGCAACCGTGGCATCGCCGCCGCCGAAACGCCGTTCGTAGTGGTGTTGGATGGCGATGACCGTTTGCGGCCGGCCTTCATTGAGCGCACGTTGTCGATGTTGTCCGCCGACAAAACGATGGTCGCCGCATCCGGCTGGCTGCAGACTTTCAGTGTCCTGGAATCAGTGGTCCAGCCGACTGGTGGCAATGCCGCCGCGTTCGTGTCGCATAATTGCTGCCCGGCCACGTGCATGATTCGCCGTGTCGCGTGGGAGTGCTGCGGCGGCTACGACGAGTCGATGCGCGGCGGCTTCGAGGACTGGGACTTCTTCCTGTCGTTGTTGGAGTGCGGATTGACGGTGGAAAACGATATCTGCGGTGCTGGGGTTACTGGCGGTACTGAGCATGTCGGAGGTTTTGGGAGTGCCTGGGATACAGAGAATCCCGCAAAAGACGCGGCCCATATCGGCATCGCCCCCGAGCCCCTGATCGAATACCGCACGGCCCCG
>OBLO01002323.1_pt1 | contig 14913 bp, 13 predicted proteins | sample 1519401 | NCBI WGS metagenome assembly OBLO01 (sample SAMEA2602897, study PRJEB22501) | metagenome | reverse complement strand
CATCGTTTCGTAAATAACTATACCATTCACTTGCCTGCACACTCGGATTCGCAGGCAAGTGAATGGTATAGTTATTTCGAAAACAATGTATTAGTGACGAATCATGAGGGTATGGATAAGATAGTCATAGACATCGCCATGGAGATTGCGCCAATTATCGCAGATGGCGGTTGCCTGGGCTTCATCTGTGACGTTTAATGTGATGCCGACGAGAAGTTCTTTCTTATCATGGATTTCGCAGCGAACAATATAGCAGTCCTTCTTATCTTCATAATAATCAGCGGTAACTTCATTCTCACTTCTCAGGTGATACTTGTGCTCATTGAAAAACTGGTCGATTTCAGTCTTGATCTCAGCTGGAATCTTGTGACCGAAAAATTCCAGCGTTTCTTCACCGGACTGGTTCATGGAATAGTAGGAATTGTTGTGGATATGTTCTGTTCGGATCAATTCTGTATCGGAAAGGTCGTGGAGCGCCTGCTGAAGAGTAAAATAATTCGTATAGCCCTTGTCCAGAATAAATTCTGAAATCTGAGAATTCGTCAATGGAAAATCGACCTTATTCAGCATATAGAGAACCATTAATTTATAAAGCATCAGTGTATCCTGACTCATAAAACAAAAACTCCTTTCTATTGCAATCATCAATTCCTGTCATAATAATCATTCGTCAACGGAACATAACAGCGCCCCTGCCATGCATTGCGAAGCTTCATGCAATGATGAATATGATTAAGTACCTGTTTCTTGTTGCGGCTCCAGTCTGGGGCAGCCAGCAGATGTTTGGGACCGTCACCGGTAATCCGGTGGATAATCACATCCGGCGGCATATGCTCAATACAGCGGATGAGGATATCCGTGTATTCTTCCAGTGTCAGAACATGGAACGGCCGCTGCAGATAATCAGTATAAAGATCGGTTCCTTTGAGAACATGGAGCAGCTGGAACTTGACACCCTGTATGGGCTGATGAGCGATATAATCGGCGGTAGCCAGCATGTCATCAGCAGTTTCACCGGGAAGCCCGAGAATCACATGGGTGATAACTTCGATGTCTCTTTCGTGAAGATTCAAAACAGCTGCATCATAGACAGACAGTGGATAGCCTCGCCGGATGTAAGCAGCTGTCTGAGGATGGATTGACTGAAGGCCGAGCTCAACCCACACCGGTTTGATCTGATTCAGTTCTGATAAAAGATCAAGAACCTCCGGTTGAAGACAGTCCGGGCGGGTGGCAATGGAAAGAATGGCTACTTCCGGGTGGCGGATGGCTTCTGTGTAAAGTGCCCGCAGACGATCTATGGGGGCATAAGTTCCCGTAAATGCCTGAAAATAGGCGATATAACAAGGCATCGGGGATTCCTTGCTGCCAATCTCAGGCTGACCGAAAAGCCGTTTCCCTGCAAGCAGCTGTTTGCCTTCCTCAATCTGTTCCGTGATGGATTGGTTCCTGGATGCGGCAAAATCACCGGAACCGCCCGCACTGCAGAAGATACAGCCTCTTGTATCGATCAGTCCGTCCCTGTTGGGGCAGGTAAAGCCGCCGTCAAGGGCAATCTTATAAATCTTGTGCCCGTACCGGGCCTTCATCTCGTAATCGAGAGAGTGGTAACGCTTATCTGCCCACAAAACTGCATTCCTCCTAACTACATATATGATAGCATAGCCGGCGAATTTATGCAAACAGATGTGTGGTTTGATTTGTACTCGATTTTTATAGCGTTTTCTGGTATAGTATATCATAGAGTATTTTTTGTGTGTAATTTGTAAGACTACTATTGCGTTAAAATAGGCATTGAATCAACCCGGGATAGATTTTATATTACAGGGATCAGGCAGGCGCCTATTGAGGATCCGAAGGCTTTATAATGGCGGATTGTGTTTAATGTGTATAAAGTAAAGTAAAATTCGGTCAAAAAAACGACAAAAACAGGATGCTCAATAAGTTTATTCTGAATAACTTATTGAGCATCCTGTTTATTGATTTCTAAGACCGAATTTTACTTTACTTTATTATACAATACCATGAGCAAGCATAGCATCAGCGACTTTCTTGAAGCCTGCGATGTTAGCACCTGCAACGTAGTTGTTCTCTACACCGTATTCTTTAGCAGCGTTGTCGATGTTGTGGAAGATGTTGACCATGATGTCCTTGAGTTTAGCGTCAACTTCCTCGAATGTCCAGCTGTAACGCATGCTGTTCTGGCACATTTCAAGAGCGGATGTTGCAACTCCGCCGGCATTGGAAGCCTTGCCAGGTACAAAGTAGATATGTTCCTGAAGATATTCTGTTGCATCAAGAGTAGTAGGCATGTTGGCACCTTCAGCAACAACCTTGCAGCCGTTTGCTACAAGCTGTTTAGCATCTTCAAGGAAGAGCTCGTTCTGAGTTGCACAAGGAAGAGCGATGTCAACAGGAATCTGCCATACGCCGCGGCCTTCGTGGTATTCAGACTGTGGTCTGTATTTCTTGTATTCTGTCAGACGTGCACGCTGTACTTCTTTGATCTCTTTCAGAGCAGCGACATCGATGCCTTCCGGATCATATACCCAGCCTGTGGAGTCAGAGCATGTAACAACTTTAGCACCCAGCTGCTGAGCCTTCTGAATAGCGTAAATAGCAACATTACCGGCACCTGATACAGCAACAGTCTTGCCTTCGATTGTGTCGCCTTTGCATTTTAATAATTCTTCTACAAGGTATACAAGACCGTAACCTGTAGCTTCTGTACGAGCGAGGGAACCGCCGTATGTGAGGCCTTTACCTGTTAAGACACCTTCGGATACGTTGCGGATTCTCTTGTACTGGCCATACATATAACCGATTTCACGGCCGCCTACACCGATATCACCTGCAGGAACATCAGTATCAGCTCCGATATGTTTGCAAAGCTCTGTCATAAAGCTCTGGCAGAAAGCCATAACTTCACGGTCAGATTTGCCTTTAGGATCGAAATCAGAACCGCCTTTGCCGCCGCCGATAGGAAGGCCTGTCAGGGAGTTCTTGAAAATCTGTTCAAAACCAAGGAATTTGATAATGCTTAAGTTAACGGATGGATGGAAACGGAGACCGCCCTTGTAAGGTCCGATTGCACTGTTGAACTGTACACGGAAACCTCTGTTGACCTGAACTTTGCCTTCATCGTCAACCCATGGTACACGGAACATAATAATACGTTCTGGTTCAACGATTCTCTCAAGTAATGCTTCGTTCTGATACTTTGGATCGTTATCTACAACGAGTCGAAGAGAATTCATAACTTCTGTCACTGCCTGGATAAACTCAGGTTCGTTAGGATTTTTTGCTTTAACTTTTTCGATAATTTCGTCACTGTAAGACATTCTGTTTCATCCTCCTTATATTGACCTGCCGACGGACAAAATCCGCAGCAAAGTATGTTCAGTGGAATTCATTCTTTCCATTGATGATTATAATATAGATTAAGCAATAATTCAATCTTTTTTCACTTTAATCTGTAAAAAAATAGGAATTTTGTTAAAAGTTTCCTTCATAAAAGCTGCTGTCAATTATTAAAGCGGATATAAAGCTGAAAAATATGCAGGAAATGATTGCGAAACTTTCAAATTGTAAAAAATTGTAAATGAATTGACGGTTGGTTTTAGTATAAAATTATAAAAAGAAAATAAAAAAACAAAAGTTATGCTTTTTATTTGCGTTTATTTCATATATAATGGTAAAGAAGAATTATTCAAATTTTCTAAAATATAAGACACCGACAGGTGTTTTGTTCTTAATTTTATTAGGATTGGAATTTATTTTATTAGGATTACAGAGATTTCGTAAGGATTCATTACCCAGTATAAGATATAATTTTAATATGATTCAGAATCGTTTGACAGCGAGTGTTATTTTACTGTGTCGGAAACGGTGAAAATTTGTCAGCAGATAAGGAGGTTTTTATGGCTGAACAGGAAAAGAAAATGTCTGTCGCACAGATGAGAGAAATATTGAAGGCCCAAGGCGTCAGAAATACATCCGTGATGCGTAAGGCGGAATTGCAGAAGCTCATGGCTGAAATGGGGCTTCTGGAAGATCAATCAGATGTTTTGGATAAAGACAAAGAGCAGCCGACTGCATCAGTTGAGAAAGGGTCGGAACATGAGGTGAAGAGCGAGAATAAAAAGCCTTATGTTTTTCGGGGCAGAACATCCAGGGCGGAATACGCAGGACGATCAGAGCGAACAGAACGCCCGGAGCGGTCAGAACGCACAGAAAGAACGGAGCGTCCGGAGCGGTCAGAACGCACAGAAAGAACAGAGCGCCCGGAACGGTCAGAACGCACAGAAAGAACAGAACGCTCGGAACGACAGACATATACAAATGGCGGATTGTACAGTGGCAGAAGAAATACCTACGGTCAGCGCAGCGAGAACTACCAGCGGAATGAGAATGGTCAGCGTAACGAAAACGGCCAGCGCGGTGAGAATTATCAGCGTAATGACAGCTATCAGCGGGGGGATAGTTGCCAGCGGGTGGATGTTTACCAGAAAAATGAGTATATCCAGTCAAATGAGGAAAGTGAAATCCCAGGTTATGGTCAGTTAGACAGCGGCATGATGGCGAATGGTATTTTGGAAGTAATCCCGGAAGGGTTTGGATTTATCCGCTGTGAGAATTATATGCCCGGCAATAATGATGTGTACGTGTCACCGGCACAGATTCGCAGATTTAACCTGAGAACCGGTGATATTATCTGTGGCAATATCAAGGTAAAGACAGAGAAAGAGAAGTTTTCAGCACTTTTATATATAAGAACAGTCAACGGCATGCCGCCGTATGAAGCCCAGAGACGCGGCAAGTTTGAAAATATGACACCTGTTTTTCCAGACAGCAGAATTAATCTTGAGACACCGAATGCGCCGGTTTCCATGCGGATTATGAATCTTGTTTCTCCGATTGGGCGGGGACAGCGAGGTATGATCGTATCACCGCCGAAGACCGGCAAGACAACACTTTTAAAGCAGGTGGCCAAGGCAATCCATACCAATTATCCGGACATGCAGATGATCATTCTTCTGATCGATGAACGTCCGGAGGAAGTGACGGATATCAAGGAGTATATTGAGGGCAATAATGTGGAAGTTATCTACTCTACATTTGATGAGACACCGGAACATCATAAACGTGTTTCAGAGATGGTATTGGAGCGTGCAAAACGTCTGGTTGAACATAAGAAAGATGTGGTGATCCTTTTGGACAGCATTACGCGTCTGGCCAGGGCGTACAACCTGACAGTGCCGCCGAGCGGACGTACACTTTCAGGCGGTCTGGACCCGGCAGCACTTCATATGCCGAAGAAATTCTTCGGTGCTGCGCGAAATATGCGTGAGGGAGGCAGCCTCACGGTGCTTGCTACAGCTCTTGTAGAGACAGGCAGCAAGATGGATGATGTCGTTTTTGAAGAATTCAAGGGAACAGGCAATATGGAACTTGTTCTGGACAGAAAACTTTCCGAGAAGCGTATCTTCCCGGCTATCAACATACCGCGTTCAGGAACAAGACGAGAAGAATTGCTGCTGAGCAAGGAAGAACTTGAAGGTATGTATGTGATGAGAAAGGCACTGGGCGGCATGAAGTCTGAAGAGGCGCTGGAGCAGATCCTGGATATGTTTATGCATACAAAAGATAATACAGAATTCGTCAACATGATCCGCCATACGAAAATGTGGTAAAAAATATTATGTGAAATACAAAAAAACGCTTGCATACTATAAAAAAGTATGATAAAATTTAAAAGCTGTTTTATAATGACAGAAATGGGCATGAACGCCCGATTTGAGATAACTCAAGTGATTATTCCTGGTTGGCAATCAGGAAAGAATATTAGTGAGGTGAATAAGATGAGAGAAGGAATCCATCCTAAGTATTATCAGGCAAAGGTAACATGCAACTGTGGTAACGAATTCGTAACAGGTTCCACAAAACCTGAAATCCACGTAGAAATCTGTTCTAAGTGTCATTCATTCTACACAGGCCAGCAGAAAGCTGCTTCTGCTCGCGGACGTATTGATAAGTTCAATCGTAAGTATGGCATCAAACAGGCATAATTAGACGATAGACGGGGCTGCCGCATCATTTCGACAGATCCTCTGCCATCCGGATTGTCCATATCATGGAGACCGGCGCAGAGATCAGCAGATGCGACAGCCCTGTTTTTTCATTACGGAGAATAGACATTTTCCGTTGCGGCGGGTGAATCATAGATTGTTTCATTCCGTCAGTAGGAGGAATATATGCGATATGCAACTATCGGCGGACAGGCAGTCATCGAAGGTGTCATGATGCGTAACGGCAATGATTATGCGGTGGCCGTCAGAAAGCCAGATCAGACGATAGAAGTCAAGAAGGATCAGTATATTGGCCTGAATGCCAGATGGCATATGAAGAAGATCCCGATTATCAGGGGTGTGCTGTCATTTATTGATTCTCTTGTGCTGGGTATGTCTACACTGACGTACTCGGCCAGTTTTTTTGAAGACGAAGAGGAAACTGAGAAAGCGAAAGAAAAAGACAGCAAGTCGGATGCTGTTTTTATGGGACTGACAGTGGCATTATCGGTCGTGATCGCCGTTGTGCTGTTTATGCTGACGCCATTTTTTATTTCATCTTTGTTTGGTAAGGTGATTAAGAGTCCTATGACATTGGCTGTGATTGAAGGTCTGATTCGAATTGCGATTTTCTTTATCTATATTGTAGCTATTTCACAGATGAAGGATATACAGAGAGTATTTATGTATCATGGAGCGGAGCATAAAACCATTAACTGTATTGAGCATGGCGCTGAACTGACCCCGGAGAATGCTGCGAAGTATTCAAGACTGCATAAACGATGCGGAACAAGTTTTCTGCTGATCGTTATGGTGGTCAGTATCATCTGTTTTATGTTTATCCGTGTGGATAACATGGCGCTGAAGATTGTGCTCCGCGTTATTCTTGTTCCGGTGATCGCAGGCGTTTCCTTTGAGATCATTCAGTGGGCTGGCAGAAGTGAATCCTGCCTAGTGAATATTGTGAGTAAACCAGGACTGATGCTGCAGAAGCTGACAACCCGTGAACCGGATCTGGAGATGCTGGAAGTTGCTATTGCTTCTATTGAGGCGATTTATGACTGGAGGCAGTTTCAGGCAGAGAACAGGGCAGCTGCTGATGGAAACAGTCAGAAAACGGACAGGAGCAATGCAGGAGTGAGTCAGCCATGATGCAGTGGAGTTATGATACCCTTTTGAAGTGGGGAACGGATGAACTGACAGCGCACGATGTGGAGAATGCAACTCTGGATGCATGGTATCTGTTGGAGCATATTTACGGGATCAGTCGAGTGGATTTCCTGATGCGAAGAAGTGATAGCTTTGATGCGGCACAGATGGAGAAAAGCACTGCTTACCAGGCGTTGATCCGACAGAGAAGCGAAGGGTTTCCGGTGCAATACCTGACGGGTAGCACAGAATTCATGGGTCTGCCTTTTTTGGTCAACGAACACGTACTGATCCCGAGACAGGATACAGAGGTGCTGGTGGAAACAGCCCTGTCTATGATGAAGCCGGGATGCAGACTGTTGGATATGTGTACAGGTTCGGGGTGCATTGTGTTAAGCCTTGCAAAGCTGGGAACGGTGACATGGGGTATCGGCGCAGATATTTCCGAAGAAGCGTTGAAGGTTGCTGAGAGAAACAGAGAAAATCTGGGATTATCTCAGGTGAAGCTGGTACACAGTGATTTGTTTGAATCAGTGGAGGGCGTATTTGATATGATTGTATCCAATCCGCCTTACATCCCTACGGATGACATTGAAGATCTGATGCGTGAGGTCAAAGATCATGAACCGCATTTGGCATTGGACGGAAGTCGGGATGGACTCCATTTTTATAGAAAACTGGCAGAGGAATCGGGACGGTATCTTGTACCCGGCGGTTCACTGCTTTTTGAAATCGGTTATGATCAGGGGAAAGCTGTTTCACAGCTTCTTGATCAGGCAGGATTTAAAGATATACACGTGAAGAAAGATCTGGCCGGTCTGGACAGAGTCGTTTATGCAGTGAAAGCTGCAGAAGATGGAGGTAAGTAACAATGTTTGATAGATTAGATGATATTTTAATCCGATATCAGCAGATCATGGAAGAGTTAAATGATCCGGACGTTGTCAATGATCAGAAGCATTTCCGCAAGCTGATGAAGGAGCAGAGTGATCTGCAGCCCCTTGTAGAGAAGTATACAGAATATAAGAATACAAAGCAGACCATCGAAGACAGCCTGGAGATGCTTGAGGTGGAAGACGATGAAGAGATGAAGGAAATGCTTAAGGAAGAGCTTTCTGAAGCAAAGTCCAACATCGCAAAGATTGAACAGGAGCTGAAAGTCCTTCTGATCCCTAAGGATCCAATGGATGAGAAGAACGTTATCGTAGAGATCAGAGCCGGTGCAGGTGGTGATGAGGCAGCCCTTTTTGCTGCTGAACTTTTCCGTATGTATTCCAAGTATGCAGAATCCAAGCGCTGGAAGATCGAGATGATGGATGTCAGCGAGAATGGTATCGGCGGTTTTTAGGAGGGTGTTTTCATGGTCAGCGGCGATCATGTCTATTCACGTATGAAGTTTGAATCTGGTGTGCATCGTGTACAGCGAGTGCCTGAGACAGAGTCCGGCGGCCGTATCCATACATCTACTGTAACAGTTGCCATCATGCCGGAAGCTGAGGAAGTGGATGTTGAGATTGATATGAATGATGTACGTATTGATGTTATGCGTGCCTCCGGCAATGGTGGTCAGTGTGTCAATACAACAGACTCTGCGGTACGTCTGACCCATAATCCGACAGGTATCGTTATCTACAGCCAGACAGAGAAATCACAGCTGCAGAACAAAGAAAAAGCCTTCAGATTGCTGCGTTCCAAACTTCTTGAAATTGAAATAGAGAAGAAGCATGCGGAAGAAGCAGCCCTTCGCAAGAACCAGGTTGGTACAGGAGACCGATCCGAGAAGATCAGAACCTACAACTTCCCACAGGGCCGTTGTACAGAGCATCGTATCAAGCTGACATTGTACAGACTGGGCGATATTATGAATGGTGACCTGGATGAGATCATTGACAGTCTGATCGCAGCAGATCAGGCAGCCAAACTGGCGAATATGGAAGATGAATAAGGTTGACAGCAGACTCAAAATGTGCTAGACTACTAGAATCTTAATAAAGTGACAACTGAATAGTGATGGCAATGTGTCATCAAAGGGGAGTAGTTTTAATATATTATCAACAATCGCGGCTGTTTGCAGATTTTTGTAGAGCAGTCTGGTAATATATACCATTACGGTTACAAGACTTTTGATGTATGGTAACGGAAGATTTCCGGATATCATACATTAAAGGTCTTTTTCTTTTATTAAGATTTAGGAATTAAGGTGTGAAAGAGGACAAATCGGACATCTGAAAGGAGGAAGTTTGATGAAAGAATGGTATCAGATGCGTGAGGATGAAGTGTTGGAAGCCCTTGGATCAGATGCAAATGGGCTGAGCAGTGAAAAGGCAGAAGCCTTATTAAAAGCGCATGGAGAAAATGTGCTCCGAGAGACGAAGAAGAAAAGTGTATGGCGTGTCTTTGCAGAGCAGTTTGCAGATCTTCTGGTTATTATTCTTATCATTGCTGCGATTATTTCAATGATCTCGGGAAATGTGGAGAGCACGATTGTTATATTTGCGGTTATTACGATGAATGCGATTCTTGGCACAGTGCAGCATGAGAAAGCAGAAAAATCGCTTGCAAGTCTGAAAACCCTGTCAGCACCAACGGCAAAGGTGCTCAGGGGCGGTGTGAAGGGGGAGATTCCTTCTGCACAGGTTGTTAAAGGGGATATTTTGCTTCTTGAGGCCGGTGATATGGTGACGGCGGACGGCAGAATTCTTGAAAGCTATTCATTGCAGGTGAATGAAAGCTCATTGACGGGCGAATCCACCAATGTTGAGAAGAAGACCGTGGTGCTGGAAGGGGAGAAGGCACTGGGAGACCGTATCAATATGGTCTATTCAGGAAGTCTGGTAACCGGGGGACGTGCGGTTGTACTGGTGACAGCTACGGGCATGGAGACCGAGATCGGCAAGATTGCGGCGCTTATGAATGCTACAAAGGAGAAGAGAACACCGCTGCAGATGAGCCTTGATAAATTTGGCAGCCAACTGGCCATTGTTATTATGATTATCAGTGCAGTTGTGTTTGTCTTAAGTCTGTACAGGAAGATGCCGGTACTGGATTCATTGATGTTTGCGGTAGCCCTTGCGGTGGCTGCGATTCCTGAAGCTTTGAGCTCTATTGTGACCATTGTACAGGCCATGGGAACACAGAAGATGGCCAGGGAACATGCTATTATCAAAGATCTGAAAGCAGTGGAGAGCCTCGGATGTGTATCTGTCATCTGTTCGGACAAAACAGGTACGCTGACGCAGAACAAAATGACGGTTCAGCAGGTTTATATTAATCATCAGACAATGGAAGCTGATGCACTGGACCTGAAGCAGCAGTCTCATCGGTATCTGCTCTACGATGCGATTCTGACCAATGATTCCGCTATTGTGGAAGGCCAGAGTATCGGTGATCCGACGGAAGTGGCGCTTCTGGAAATGGGAAGAAAAGCGGACATCAAAGAGGATATTCTGAAAGAGATGATGCCGCGTATGGAGGAGATACCATTTGATTCAGACAGAAAATTGATGAGCACAAAGTATCGCCTGCATGGTGTGCCGACCATTCTGGTTAAGGGCGCCTTGGATATTCTGCTGAAGCGAACGGACAGAATCCGTATCGGGGATGAAGTCCGTCCGATCACTGAGCAGGACGTAAAGGAGATATTAGATAAAAATCAAGCTTTTTCCGAACAGGGCTTGAGAGTCCTTGCATTTGCTTATAAGGAGGCACAAGCCAATCAGCAGTTGACACTGGATGAGGAAGACCATCTGATTTTCATAGGTTTGGTATCCATGATCGATCCGCCGAGAGAAGAGTCCAGGGAAGCTGTTTCAGAGGCAAAAAGAGCCGGTATCCGTCCGGTGATGATTACCGGTGATCACAAGATCACAGCAACAGCCATTGCTGAACAGATTGGTATTTTCGGTGAAGGAGATATGGCGGTGACAGGACCGGAACTGGATGAGATGAGTGATGCAGAACTGGATGAGAACATCGAAAAGATTTCTGTCTATGCCCGTGTTTCACCTGAGAATAAAATCCGAATTGTGGATGCATGGCAGCGTAAAGGCGCAGTGACAGCCATGACAGGCGATGGTGTCAACGATGCCCCGGCCCTGAAAAAGGCAGATATCGGTGTGGCGATGGGGATTACCGGCACGGAAGTATCAAAGGATGCGGCATCCATGATTCTGACGGATGATAATTTTGCCACTATCATCAAGGCTGTTGCTAATGGACGAAACGTTTACCGCAATATCAAGAATGCGGTTAAGTTCCTGTTATCAGGCAATATGGCCGGAATCATGGCGGTATTGTATACATCTCTTGCAGCACTTCCGGTACCGTTTCAGCCGGTGCACCTGTTGTTTATCAATCTGCTGACAGACTCTCTTCCGGCCATTGCCATTGGTATGGAAAAGGCAGAAAAAGATCTGCTTTCAGAGCCGCCACGGGATCCGAAACAGGGAATACTGACGAAAGACCTGATGACAGCCCTTTTCGTACAGGGCGGTCTGATTGCAGTCTGTACCATGATCGCTTTTTATATCGGTTTGTCCACGGACAGTGCAACAGCCAGTTCTATGGCGTTTGCCACACTGACTTTGGCAAGACTGTTCCATGGATTCAACTGCAGAAGCAGACATTCCATCTTCAAAATCGGTCTGGTATCCAATATTTACAGTGTCGGTGCTTTCTTCGGCGGTGTGCTGCTGTTGGCACTGGTCATCTTTGTACCTGTGATGCGCACACTTTTCTCAGTGTCACCTCTGAGCGGTTATCAGATTGGAATGATTGCGCTGCTGGCCTTTATACCGACCGTCATCATTCAGCTGTATAAAGTGATGAAAGAACATGTTCATGCATAATGCGTAACGTGTTCACAAAAATCGTCATCAGAAAAACGTCGTGAATAAAAGAACAGATCAGAAGAATGGCAGAGAGCCCGATAACGGTTTTCTGCCGTTTCTTTTGCCGGGGCATTTGGAATATTTGGCATGTTCAGAGACAACGGTCTGGTGCTGCTTATGGCACCTTTGTCGGAGAGCCATTTAATGTGCGCCAGTGTTTCACCCATGGCAAACCATTTCTGATTCGGTGAAAAATCGTTCCATGCGCGGCCTCTGGCAGACCAGCTGATCCGGCCGGCAGTCTCATAGGCAGTGCAGTCGGGATGATGGTCAATGGCGTCAAGGATTTCTTTTAAACGCGCATGATGGTGAAGGGTCAGGGCATTGATGCGATCATGAATATCTCCGTGAAATTCTCTGTGTCCCGGAAATGTATGGGAAACCTTCAGACCCTTTATTTTCTGCAGGCTTTCCAGATAGTCTGCCAGTGAGTAAGGAATATTTCGCCATACAGAGATATTCGGTGTGATATCAAAAAGAATATGGTCACCGGAGAATAAAATTTCTTTTTCTTCTATATAAAGGCAGGTATGCCCCGGTGTGTGCCCCGGTGTATGGATACATCGAAGAGAAACATCTCCCAGGGTGAGCACAGCATTGTCCTGAACAGTTGTTGCAGGAAATGGATGCTGCGGTGAGTAAAGTCTTGCCTGATTGCCCTTTTTCTGTTTTTCGATTTCTTCCATAGGAAAGCCTTCGCTGAGAAAAATCTGTTCCATGGCCTGCCATCCGCCGGAGGCAAGCTCCTGACAGAGATAATCATAATCAATGGCATTCATGAAAACAGGAACGCCTCTGGCCGTCAGTTCTTCTGTGAGGCCGCTGTGATCTCCGTGAAGATGGGTGAGAAAAAGCTTTGTATGGGCAAAATCCACTTGCAGCTCATCAAGTCCGTCAAAAAGTGCCTGCTTACATTCCGGGCGGTTAAAGCCGGTGTCAATGATCAATGTTTCACCATCTGAAACAAGAACATAGCAGTTGAGATATTTCAATGGGTTGTCAGGGAGCGGGACATAAATTCTGTAAATATCCGGGTTGTGATAAAGTTGTTCGACCATAAGGGGCTTCCTTTCTTCGTATATGCGTTGTATAATTATGCGAAATACAGGTATTGGAATTGCCGCAATAGAGACAGCGTCAATATAATCTGCAGCTGCGATTGGTTGTTGAGTTCTGAATTATAAAAATTATATCATGGATTCAATGGAAAAAATAATTGATTTTTCAAATAAAAAGTCGAAAAATATGATACAATGTTTATTAAACATTAAGCAGATACGAGGTATTGAATATGGAAAGAAATATAGATTTAAATGAGATTTCAGATGGCCGTTTCTATACAGCCAATGATATGGTCAGGGCAGATTGCCAGGGATGTGAAGGATGTTCCGTCTGTTGTCACGGAATGGGAAAGTCCATTCTATTGGATCCATTAGATGTCCATAGGATATGTACTTATTTTCGTATTCCGTTTGAAGCGCTGTTGGCGGATCATGTGGAGTTAAATGTTGTGGACGGAATGATCCTGCCGAATCTCAAGATGGTAGGTGAAGATGAACACTGTATTTTCCTGAATCAGGAGGGCAGATGCGGTATCCATAAAATCAGACCGGGGTTCTGCCGTCTGTTCCCATTGGGAAGACTGTATGAGGACAGAAGTTTCAAATACATTCTTCAGACAAAGGAATGTGTGAAAACGGATCGTCAGAAGATCAAAGTCAGAAAATGGCTGGATATACCGGAATTAGATCAGTATGAGAAGTTTGTCAATGACTGGCACTATTTTCTGAAGGATGTAGCTGCATCATTGAGGAAAGAAAATGCCAGTGACGGCACCATCAAGCAAATTAATATTTATGTTCTCAAAGAATTTTACATGCGCGGTTTTGGTGAAGAAGTCAGTTTTTATGCCCAATTTGAGCAAAGATTGAAGGAAGTCAAGGCAGTTTTACTGAAATAGGAAGTAACATTGTGCATATTTATCAAAATGAAATAAAATCCTTTCAAAAATTGGTTCTATTCTTGTATTGAAAGGATTTTGTTTTTTTGTTAAAATATAGACGAATTTGAGGATTAAACAATACAAAGGAGAGAGACGAGCATGAAACAATTCTCGGTAGCAGTGAATAAGATTGAAGACGGCATTCTGCATGTCCGTTCAGCAGGACTGATTATGAAAGAGGCATCACAGTTTGCTTCAGATGTTAAAGTGACAAAGGATGAGAAGACAGTCAATGGCAAGGATATTCTGGAATGGATGGGATTAAAGCTTGTAGTTGGCGATGTCATCACCGTTAATATTGAGGGACCGGACGAAGAAGCTGCGGCCGACAGCTTTGAAGTATTCCTGAACCGTCAGTTTTCATAATTTCATCAACAAAATGCCAGCAGTTCATCATGAGCTGCTTTTTTTGTTGTACAGGAGCGTGCGGCGCATTCTTTTTTGTACTTTAGCGCACTGTTTTTATATGTTATAATAGCATGAGCAGATGTAGATTGCAGGTAAATGGAGGGCGTCATCATGAGCACATCCGGTCAGAAGAGAATAGAATCAACAATAGATACAGCCATTGATTGTGATGAAGATGAAGTGATGGAACTGGCGATGCAGGCAGGCGAACTACTGCTGGGGGATGGGGCGGGGGATTTTTGGGGGGGAGAAAACAAGGACCGAAACTTGAAGCAGTACGGGGGTGGATTGGGCAGTCCGGTTATTTTGTTGTATTTTATAATATGGACAGCTCGGGGAGGGGATGGGGATGTGGTTTCGAAGGGTAGGGACATACCACTGGAGTGTGTTCTTCTGT
>OBLO01002313.1_pt1 | contig 14949 bp, 11 predicted proteins | sample 1519401 | NCBI WGS metagenome assembly OBLO01 (sample SAMEA2602897, study PRJEB22501) | metagenome | reverse complement strand
CAAGGGAGCCGCAAAGCGCAAGGTAATAGGCTCATTTACAATGGGAAAACCGGTTTTGTTGAAGTTAGCGGTTTCACTGCCAGCGCTGGAATCCCCGGAGCCGCCGGAAGGAGCTGCGGAAGAACTGTCTCCGCTGGGGCCGCATCCGGCAGCCAAGCTGAGAAGCATAGCTGCGGATAAGAGGGTTGCTGCGAATCTCTTTTTCATGTTCATCTTCCTTTCTTTACTAAGGGCGATTATCTTAACGGAACGCAATCCGTCAGGGTACTGAACAACACGTCAGCCTTTTACTGAACCGATCATGACACCTTTGACAAAGTATTTCTGAGCGAACGGGTACATGATCAGAACTGGCACAGAGGATACGACGATAACGCCATATTTTATAAGCTCTGCATATCGCTGGCGTTCCAAGGAATCGGCCAGCTGCCCTTCAGAGGTTATAACGTCTGTTAACCGGTTTTGAAGGAGAATCTCGCGTAGGACCAACTGTAAAGGATAGTATTCTTTATTGGAAAGATACATCATAGCATTGAAATAGGAGTTCCATTGCCCTACGGCGTAAAATACGACCATGACAGCAATAATTGCTTTTGAGAGGGGTATGGCGATGCGGAAATAAAACTGAAAAACTCCGCATCCGTCTATTTCTGCCGCTTCAAATAATTCATCTGGCAAATTGCTTTGGAAGAATGTGCGGCATATGATCATATTGTATACAGAGACCATTCCTAAAATCACCATAACTGCCGGATTATTGTTTAATCCCAACGTATTGATGACGATGTAAAGAGGGATCATGCCGCCGCCGAAATACATTGTTATGATGAAATATGCCATTAACACATTTCTGCCAGCCAAATTTTTTCGGGAAAGTGCAAAACCAGCGCTGACGGTTACAATTATGCTGAGCAAAGTTCCGACAACCGTATAAATAATGGTGTTGCGGTATCCTGTCCATATGGAACTGTCTTCGAATAATCTAGCATAACCATCTAGGGAAGGCTGAATTGGATAGATGGTAACATCGCCTCCATTTACTGCATCCGGGTCGCTTATAGAAGCGATTACGATAAAGTAAAGGGGGTATAAAACGATTAATGCTAATATAAGAAGAATAATAAAATTTATGATATCAAAAACTTTATCTTCCTTAGGTTTTCGGATAGCCATGTTTTCTCACCCTTTCGTTATGTTATGAAAATTACCATAGACTGGTTTCAGTTAAGGAACGGCTGATTTTATTAACGGCAATCAGCATGATGCAGTTGATTACGTTATTAAATAGACCAACGGCCGTTGAATAGCTGTAATCTGCGTCTATAATACCTTTCTTATAAATTTGGGTGGAAATAATTTCAGATACGGGAAGGTTGATGCTGTTCTGCATGAGGTACATTTTATCAAAACCAACACTCATAATGGATCCTACGTTCATAATAAGCAGAATCATTGCTGTAGGTAGAATGGAAGGAAAGTCGATATACAGGATCCGTTTTAATTTCGTCGCGCCGTCGACAATGGCAGCTTCATGCATTTCGGCACTGACACTGGACAGTGCCGATATATAGATGATTGTGTTGAATCCTGTGCTTTGCCAAACACCCGACCATACATACAGATGGCGGAAATATCCGATTTCACCGAAAAAGTTTATAGGTTCACCGCCCAGAGCTGTGATAATAGTGTTAAAAACACCGCTGGAGGGAGACATCATGATTTGCATCATGCCTATAAGAACGACTACAGAAATAAAATGGGGGGCATACAGGACGTTTTGCACGAATTTTTTGAACCCTGAACGACTGCACTGATTTAATAACAAAGCTATAATGATTGGCATTGGGAAACCAGCCACTAATTGATATAGGCTGATTATGACTGTGTTTTGAATCAAACTTACACAGGAGGGGGACCTAAAAAAGCGTTCAAAATGCTCCCATCCTACCCAGGGGCTCCCCGTAATTCCTAATTGCGGAAAAAATTCCTTAAATGCAATTTGGATACCATACATGGGCCAATAGTTAAAAATAAAAATATAGACAACTGCAGGAAGCAGTAACAGATAAAATGGATAATCCCTACGTAACCTTTTGCGTAAAGGCAGATGATTAAAGCCTTCAGCCTTCATTTGAGCCTTCGATTTTTTTGCCATACTAGCCATCTCAATATGCACCTCTTTCCGTTTTAAAGGCAGACTATCATGATTTTTCTTTGCGTATAGATTCGGAGATACCCTTATCTACGATTACGCGTGCTAAACTCCTCCTTTACATAACCTCCCAAAAGAGTTTTTATGAAAGGTTATCGGTTTTCATTCCCATTTAATTAAAATTGATAGTTTTCCATGTTGCTAAAATTTGTTATTGTACATTTTTGTTTCTGTTGCTTTCAATATAATATGAATACCCACAAAAATATATAGACAAATTTCATATTTTGTATGCTTATTATCACATGACTAATAATATGATAAGAATTCATATTAGATATGTGCTGATTATAACGTCTGTGCTGTATTTCATCGAAGTGAAGGCGAAAAAAAGCCTCCGGATTAAACGTCCGAAGGCTTTTTAATGCAGTGATTGGGATGGTTGCTTACAGCAGAGGTCCTCTGGATTGGCGCCTGTATTCTCCCGGCGTCATACCTGTTGCATCTTTAAATTTTCGTATAAAGCTGGATTCGTTGCTGTAGCCCAACTTTTCCACGATCATGCGCAGGGGCATGTCGGTATTGGAAAGGAAAGATTTTGCTTTTTCCATTTTCAGCCGGTTGATATATTCGGTGGGCGTCTGATTCAGATACCGTTTGAAGCGCTGGCTTAGATTATTCTGCGAAATTCCAAATTGGTCGGCCAACTGGCCCACACTGAAATTGTAGTCGAAGACGTTAGCGTTTATAATAGCAATGATCTGCTCCATGAGGTTGTTGTTGGGCTGTTCCTTTTCATCCAAATATTTCATGGTTTTTTGGGTGATATCCTCCAGAATCCGCAGGAGTTCCTCCATGGAGTGAGAGGAAGAGAGCCCCATTATGTCCGGAGCCCGTTCGTTTATGATGGAAAAGCCTTTTCCTGTTTGCAGGGTGGCCTTCAGTATTACGCTCATTACATCATAGCAGACCAATTTTCCCAGAATAAGATTGTACTGATGAGTCTTCAGCAGCGCACTGATTCGGGAAACCAGCCCTTGTAATTTTTCTTTGTTATTCTCCTGGATGACCCGGCTAAGCTCGTTAATTTCTTCATAGGGATAGAGCTGCTCAATCTCTTTATGAGAAACAATCTCTGAGTAGAACACGGGAGTATCCGGAATTCCTTTTTCTAAAGCTGTATCCAGAGCGGCAGAGGCTTCGATATACGTCATGTGCAGCTTGGAAACATCGGCTACACTGGAGCTCATGCCCATGTAAATTTCCGTGTGAGGAAGCTTCTGCTTTAAATCCAGGCAGATGCCGGGCAGTATTTCCCGGTATATAGAGTCTTTTCCGGAACTGTCTGCAATGAGGAAAACATTTTTCGCTGAAAAAAAGCAGTGATAGATCTGCTGGTTAAGAAGCCGATTGCGGAGAATTGCTAAAAGTTCTGCAGCCATGGGAGATTTTCCATCCTGATGAGGAGAGGCCCGCACCATCAGGATCCGGAGATAAGGATTCGTTATCAGCAGGCCGGAATTCTCGTAGGTGGTATTCAACTCATCTAGAGAAGAAAAGCCTCCGTTCACCGCTTTATAGAGGACCGCTTCCCGAAGGGTTTCCTGATTGACGGCAAGCTTTTCGTTGAGATTTTTGTGAACCACAGCCATATGGTTCAGAAGATGCTCTGCATTTTCAATGGCGGAACTCTGCCGGGGCAGCTCGATGGGCGGTTCCGGGTAATGCTTGAACAGAAATTCCTGTAAGGAGCGGATAGGCCGGTAATTTTTGTATGCCACCAGAAATACAAGAAGGCATTCAATCAGCAGCATAGAGGCTAGCACGCCGTAGAGAGTCCGCTGGATCTTATATACGGGCTCCAATGCGGAAGAAGAGGGGAGAATATACAAATACAGGATATCCGTATCCGGATTTCGGAGATAAGAAACCATATATTCCTGGCCATTGAGTTGAGCAATAAAAGACGACTGCTTATCATCAAACGAATATGTGTCTATAAGTGTCTGTAGTTCTTCCTCATAGGTTTCTGAACCGGCAAGCAAAACCCGTTCCTTCCCAGAAGGAAGCACGGCAGCATAGTTTGCATAATTTTCCGCATGAAAAGCTTTTTGAAGTGTTTCCGCATCTATTTTGAAAAGAACAGTTGCGTAGGGAGCGGCAGTCAGATAGGGCAGAGGATATATAAAATCCACGACTTTTCTTTCAGGACTACCCACCATCTTTTCTGTATGAGCAGGGAGGATGACTAGACTATCTGTTTCATTCAGATATTTTGTAAAGGTTTCTGGGCTGATACCGGTCATTTTGTTGACGGAATCCGCATAGGTGTCTAGAGAATAGGTGGAACTTGAAGCACAGATGGATGTGTTCCCGTGGGTATAAAAGAGGATGTCCTTTAAATATCCACTGGAAAGTTGATATCTCCTCAAGCGTTTTTGCAGGCTGATAGCTTTGGGAAGTTGATCGTCCAGATCATAGGAATAATCTTCTTCCAGTTGAATCATCTGCACGATATTTTCCATTTGGCTGAGCATCAGTTCCACCGAGTTCTGGGCAGAAAGCAGGGAAGAACTTTGGTTGGCCTCTACTTCCCGCTGGTAGGCTTGGGTAAAAACAGTGCCGAAAATGACAATGACGATCACAAGGGGGAGGGAAGCCGCCATGATATAGGAAAAGATATATTTGTATAAGTCAAAAAATTTTTTGTTCTTCAAAGGCTTGTTTTCCATTGCAGATTCCTCCTTTGAAGGAAAAGAATTGGTGGAAACGACTGGTTTTGTATTGATAATACCATATACATATGGAATTTTTCAACTATATATGCCGGATTAAATACTAAAATAAAGGGCGGAGGCATACCCTATGCTCCCGCTCTCCATTGAACAGTTTTCACTTGTATATATGGAAATTCTGCCTACAACCGAAAACCTTTGGTGTTTAAGCAAATGACTAGACTGTTGTTAAAAAGTCAGAAACCAATGGGATCTGAGGGGGATGCTTTACCATGGAGAATATCGTCGTGCAACAGCCGGAGGGTTTTATTTAAATCTCCATCCTTCAGGGCTTGGAAGATATCTTCGTGGGGAGCAGGATTGAAAATATACTCCATGCTGTGCCGGCTCTGCCAGTGGATTTGCGCATAAACACGTTTTTGAATGGCCATGCTTTCCCGCAAAGATTTAACCAGAAAACGGTTTCCGGCCAGACTTGCCAAAAGGCAGTGGAACTCTTCGTTATCCTCCCATACCGTCCATACGTCTGTGTCTCTGTTTTTCTTAGATTCATCCAGATGGCAACGCAGGGGCTTTAGATCTGCCGCGCGGATATGGGGGAAAGCCTCCTTCAGTGCGCTCAGCTCCAGGATCAGACGGAACTGCGCGATATCCCTGGCATCCCGTTCATTCAACCGGACGATTATATATCCGTATCGGGGAACACTTTTTAAGACGCCTTCGCTGCATAGCTTCACGAGAGCTTCACGCACCGGCGCTTTGCTGACGCCAAATTTTTCCACCAGGCTGCCCTCTGTGAGGACGACATCCTCCTGGTCTGAAGAGAGGCGGATCACCATATCCAGAATTTCGTCGTGAATCGTATCCGCCAGAGAGATTTTTTTCTCTGCCATAAACACACCTCTTACTCGGGGAAGGGCCCCCTAAGCTGAATTTTCACTGATATGATCAGTATGCAGTATAAGTATACCGTTTTTTGAAACGGAGTGCAAGCCGCTGCAAAATAAGATTTCTGAATCTTCTCAAAAGCGCGCCCTTTTATGTAAAAGGACGCGCTCTGAGAGAAAGTATAGAATGAAGAAAGAAGACTAAAGAATCCGGCCTGAAAATCAGACCTGGCGTGCAGCTTCAACGACCCAACGGATGCGCTCGTGATCGATATGAGATGCGATGGTGCAGTCTCCGCCCAACATCAGGCCCAGCTTGCCATAGTTCTTGATAAGTTCTCTGGTGTATTCCTGCACCTCATCCTTGCTGCCGGTGTAGAGGATGCCCTGATATGTTTTGCACTCGGGATCCAGATGGAGGGTCTCAAAGCCGCCCAGAACAGCCTTATTGCCGAAGAAGATACGGCCCTCTTCCAAAGGAAGCTTTTCAACGAACACTGCCCAGTTGATGCACTTTACGGGATAATCTTTCCAGAGTTCCACATTGTTCTGAGCGCCGGCCCAGCCGCAGCAGTGCATGATGTTATTTTCCGAGAAGCGGTTGGCATGCTCCAGAACATAAAGGTCGCTGGGAGCAATCATCTCTTTATATTCTTCCACGGTGAAGCGCTCTTTTTCGCCGCCCTGGACGCAGTAATATACGCCGTCGCAGCCGGCCTCTGTAATCAAAAGCTGACAGAGAAGAGCGTTGTCCTGAGCGATGACATCCAGCGCATGCATGACGGCCAGCTTGTTTTCACGGATGTGTTCCATTACCTTGTCTTCGGGATAACCGAAACGAATGGAAGAGAAGGGAGCGAACACGTTATAGAATACGCAGCGTTCTTTACCGATTTCTTCTACAATTCTCTTGGCTCTCCAAACCTGTTCCTGAATGAAGGGGTGGTCCTTGCCTAAGGGTTTCAGATTCCACCAGTCATCGGCACACGTAATGTCCGCCGGGATGGGATAATTGAAATAGCCGTCACACATGATCTTGACAAAGTCCAGATCCGTGTCGCGGTAATAATCCAGATGAGCCTGAACACAGCCCTCACCTTTGGCCTGTTCGCCACCAAAATGATACCAGAAACCTACGGGAGCATGGTCGACGGGCTTTTTGTTCAGCGCATTGAGAACTCTTGTGCGTTTGTCCATAATGATTCTTCCTTTCAGATATAAAATGTATGGGTTTACGTATATATGTTTGACAGAATAAAGGATCGGCAAATATTAAGTATAATCAGCGGTTGGCTACCATCATATCCAAAATGACACGATCTGTATCCGCCATGCCGTCCGTCCCCAACTGGCCCAGATTGCGAATGGTCTTTTCCACGTCAGAAGAGACAATTCCATCTAATGGCGTGGCGCTGATATTCCGCAGGGCGAGCATGGAACAACGGTAAGCGCTTGCTACGGCAGTGGCGATCTTCAGGGCGCATCCGGCTTTTGCGCCGTCGCAGATGACGCCGGAGACATCGGCAATCACATTGCGTATGGCGCATTTAATCTGCTCAAGATTTCCGCCCATCAGATACGTGACGGCACAGCAGGCGCCGATAGAGGCCCCCACACCGCAGCCACAGAGGGGGGAAAGGCGGCCGATATAGCTCTTTACGTGGATAGTGACCAGACAGCTCATGGCCAAACCGCGGTAGAGCATTTCCTCGGAAAGTTTTTTCCGCTCTGCCAGTGCTACCACAGGAAGGGTAGCGGTGATGCCTTGGTTTCCGCTTCCGCAGGAAGTCATAACGGGCATCCTGCTGCCGGACATTCTGGCATCTGCAGCCGCGCAAGTTAGCGCTACAGCGTAATCCATCACATCTTCCGTGTTTTCATCCAATTGCATGGATTCATAAATACTTCTGCCCACCTGGAGCCCATAGGGGCGGCTTAACCCCTCCTGAGCGATGCTCCTGTTTAGATCCACAGCTTGCTGCAAGAAGCGAAGTTCCTTCCAATCCACAGCTTTCACAAATTCATAGATTCCATCTATTGTAACGAGCGCTCCCCTTCCAGCGGCAGCTGCAGCGCCTTCCGAGGGGTTTTCAAACAGGGTGACACCATTTTTCATAACATATGTAATATTGGTGTGCATATCTTCGATGACCGTCTGTGCTTCACCGGAAGGACCGTACACGGTGACGCGGATAAAGAACTTCTTTTCTGTGGGCTCCAAAGCCACCTCCACGCCTTTTTCTGCCACCATCTTTTTAGCGGCGCTGACAGTTTCCTCTGTGATAGAATGCAGAACCTCTAAAGAAGCGTTTGGGTCGCCGCCCAAGGCCCCCAGAGAAGAGGCGATCTCAAGCCCTACCATGTCAGTTCCAGGGATGCCCACGCCCATAGCGTTTTTCAGAATATTCCGACTGACCTGCACCAGGATACGGGTAGGTATTTCCCCCAGTGCCTCTCGGGCCTTTGCCGAAGCATAGGCAATGGAAATAGGCTCTGTACACCCCAGGGCAGGGGCGATTTCTTCTTTGAGAAGGGAAAGATACAGTTCCGTGTTCATAATAAGTGTACTCCTTTGTTGCATAGTTCAGAAACAAAAATACACGAAGCAACATATCATATCTAAAATATTCTTTCTAATATTGATTGTAATCATATTAGCTCTTAATGAAAGGAAAGTCAATACCAAAATAAAATCTTTTCTATTTTCTTTGGCATGGAAACCGGTGTGAGGATCATGGAGTAAAGATTACAATTTTGTCGTATTATTTCTTATTTGTTGCTTATTTCTAGAGAGATGATATAATGAAGTCATAGTTCCCCATTATGGGGATACACAGTAGTTATGAAACATTAAAGGAGGAGTACATCATGCCGGCTGAACTGATTCCCATTCTAATTGTGGTTGCGGTTGTTGTTCTCATACTGATCCTATTTGGGATCGGCTATGTGAAGGCGCCGCCGGATACTGCCTACATTATTTCGGGCCTACATAAGAATCCTAAGATCCTGGTGGGCCGGGCGGGAGTGCGTATCCCGTTTTTCGAGAGATTAGACCGTCTGCCTCTTAACATCATCCCCATTGACATCAAGACGCAGGAGAGCGTTCCTACGAAGGAGTTCATCAATATCCGTGTGGATGGCGTGGCCAATGTGAAAATTTCCTCCGATGGGGATTCCCTTACCAGAGCTGCTCAATCCCTGCTGGGGAAGAATTTTGCCGAGCTGCAGATGCTGGCTCAGCAGGTGTTGGAAGGGAATATGCGTGAGATTGTGGGTCAGATGCGCCTGGAGGATCTGGTGCATGACCGTGCTGCCTTTGCCCTGAAGGTGCAGGAGAATGCGGCCCCCGATATTGAAAAAATGGGTATGGAGATCGTAAACCTCAACATCCAAAATTTTGTGGATGAAAACCATACTATTGAAAATCTGGGTATGGATAATGTGGTGCAGATTCAGAAGACTGCGGCAATTGCCAAAGCTCAGGGCCAGAAAGATATCCAGATCGCAGAGGCGGAGGCTAAAGAAGCTGCCAACCAAGCCCGCATCAATGCGGAGGAAAAGATTGCTGCCCAGAATACCAGTTTGGCCATTAAGCAGGCTGAGCTGAAGCAGCAGGCGGATACTAAGCTGGCTGTCTCCGACGCGGCTTACCGCATCCAGGAGCAGGAGCAGAGAAAGACCATCGAAATTGCCTCTGCCAATGCGGACATAGCCCGCAAGGAAAAGGAGGCCGAGTTGGCTGAGAAGGAGATTGCCCTTCAGGAAAAGCGGCTGGATGCAGAGGTGCGTAAGCAGGCGGATGCTGAGCGCTATCGTGTGGAACAGCAGGCCGCAGCTGAGCTGGCAAAACGCAAAAGGGATGCAGAAGCCGATCGCTATGAACGCGAGCAGGAGGCCGATTCCCAGAAGGCGGTGGCGGACGCCGCCATGTATTCCAAGCAGAAGGAAGCGGAGGGTATCCGGCTGGTAGGCTTGGCCGAAGCTGAGGCTATTGAAAAGAAGGCGGAGGCCATGAAGAAGATGGGCGAGGCTTCCTATCTGGATATGTATCTGAAAGTGCTGCCCGATATCGTGAAGAATGCGGCTTTGCCCCTGGCACAGACAGAAAAGATCGTTATGTATGGAGATGGAAATTCCACTAAGCTGGTACAGGATGTTATTGCTACTTCCAACCAGGTGGTGGATGGTCTCAAGGAGGCTACAGGTATTGATCTGAATTCTCTTTTGGCAGGCGTCATGGTAGGAAGGCAGACACCCCCGTCTCCCCCGCAGAACGCTGAACTTCCGGCCGAGGAATAGTACATCGCAGTAGGCAGAAAGGGCCGGGCTTTTTCGTTCGACAGTGGAGTGAGACTGCGGCTGCAAGAAATTGAAAGAAGATCCGGTTTCGGGTTATGACCCGAAACCGGATTCTTTTTATATAGCAGAAATTTTTTCTGCCAGTTCAAGAAAATCTCTATTATTTTCGCCCGTTGCAGTGAAAAAGTGATAAAATATTGTTTACGAGAATAGAGAAAAATGCTATGATACTGATGTAAAGGACGGTTCTCCCGTGTTTTCTGCAGCCAGCATTTCCCACCCAAGCGGCGAAGAGTGGCGCACGGAAGAAGTCTCCGTACTATTCTATCAGTACGGGAACCAGCATAAAAGAGGAGGCTTACGCCAATGGAACACTATTACCAGCCGGAAATCGAGTGCGCTTCCCAGGAACAGATCCGGGCATGGCAGGACGAAAGGCTTGTGAAGCAGGTAAAGCATGTATATGATAACGTTCCGTATTATCGGAACCTCATGGAAAAAAAGGGAGTCAAGCCGGAGGATATCCGTTCTGTAGAGGATCTGCACAAATTGCCTTTTCTGACGAAAGATGATCTGCGGGAAGCATACCCTTATGGGCTGCTGGCTGCGCCGCTGAAGGATTGTGTGCGCATTCAATCTACCAGCGGAACCACGGGCCGGCGCGTGGTAGCTTTCTACACCCAGCGCGACATCGATCTCTGGGAGGAATGCTGCGCCAGGGCAATTGTGGCTGCGGGCGGGACGAAGGATGATGTGGTGCATGTGTGTTATGGATACGGCCTTTTCACGGGGGGAGCCGGTCTCAATGGGGGTTCCCATAAGCTGGGTTCCCTTACCCTGCCCATGTCCTCAGGCAATACGGACCGGCAGATCCAGTTCATGTGTGACCTGGGTTCCACCATTCTCTGCTGCACGCCTTCTTATGCTGCGTATCTTGCAGAATGTATCTGTGAGCGCGGCCTTCAGGATCAGATTAAGTTGAAGGCCGGTATTTTCGGTGCGGAGGCTTGGAGTGAGGAGATGCGGCAGGATATCCAGCAAAAGTTGGGTATCAAAGCCTATGACATCTATGGACTGACGGAAATTTCCGGCCCGGGCGTCGCTTTTGAGTGCAGCGCACAGACAGGTATGCATATTAACGAGGATCATTTCATTGCGGAGATTATTGACCCTGAAACAGGGGAAGTTCTCCCAGAAGGGGAAAAGGGAGAACTGGTATTCACCAGTATTACTAAGGAGGCTTTTCCGCTTCTTCGGTATCGCACGAAGGATATTTGTGTGCTCACCCGTGAAAAGTGTTCCTGCGGAAGAACCCATGTAAAAATGAGCAAACCTATGGGCCGCAGCGACGATATGCTGATCGTTAAGGGAGTGAATGTGTTCCCCTCTCAGATTGAGACGGTTCTTCTTAATAAGGGATATCCGGCCAACTATCAAATCCTTGTGGATCGGGTGAACAATAGCGACACCCTCGATGTAGAGGTGGAGATGACTCCCGAGATGTTCTCTGACAGCGTAACGGCCGTATCTACTCGCGAAAAGGAATTGGTGGATGCGCTCAAGTCCATGCTGGGCATTTACGCCAAAGTGAAGCTGGTGGCGCCTAAGACGATCGCCCGCAGCGAGGGCAAGGCTGTCCGCATTATTGACAAGCGCAAGCTGTATTGATTGCCGGGGATATCCGTTTGATAAAAGTGACAAATTATTCAGATACGAAGGAGGAATCCAGCATGACTGTTAAGCAAATTTCCGTTTTTCTGGAAAATAAGCCCGGGCGGCTCTATGAGCTCACAAAGGTTTTACGAGAAAATCAGATTGATATGCGGGCGCTTTCCATTGCTGAGACCCCTGATTTTGGCATTCTGCGTTTGATTGTGGACGATTCCTATAAAACAGCCTGTGTTCTGAAGGATGCGGGTTATATCTGTTCCATTACGCCTGTTTTGGCGGCAGAGGTGGCCGATGAGGCCGGCGGCCTTGAGAAGATCCTGGAGATTTTAGGGGAAAACGGCATCAACTTGGAGTATACATATGCCTTTATTACCCGCAAAAAGGGAACGGCGTATATGGTTTTCCGTGTGCAGGATAATGACCGGGCTATTGAAATCCTGTCTCAGAATCATGTGCATCTTATCTGCCAAGATGCATTTTCAGATCTGTAAGCTTTGGCAACAGCACGATGGCAAGAGGCTGAAGTATTGTCTGTAAATAGTAAATACATCCCCCATTTATACTCTTTGGTTTACGAAAGACTGTGGAAAAGCCCTTCTGCGTTGCTTCTGCAGGGGGCTTTTACCGTCTGCTTTGAAAATTTAATGCTTATCAAAAAAGAGCGTGTTAATTTGTTGATTTTACTGAATGCTCTGAGAAAGAGATAAAGGGTATTGAAAATCAAGGGGATATATGACATAATTAGGTATCTGCCCTGCTGGTGTGAAGGCGGGGAATAAAATGCCGGGCTGAGGCCGGGCGGTAAACGTAGGAGGATAGGTATGGAAAAAGCAAGAAGCAGCTTTACCGGGAAGCTTGGGTTTGTCCTGGCGGCTGCGGGTTCTGCGGTAGGCTTGGGAAACTTGTGGCGTTTCCCGTATTTGGCTGCCAAATACGGCGGCGGAATTTTTCTTTTGGTATATCTAGTTTTGGTAGTGACGTTCGGCTTTGCTCTGATGGCCGGTGAAATTGCCTTGGGTCGGAAAACGGGCCTGAGCGCTATCGGAGCTTTTCAGAAGCTCAACAAGAAATGGAAGTTCCTTGGCATTCTTACATCTCTTGTTCCCATAATCATACTGCCGTATTACAGCGTAATCGGCGGCTGGGTCATGAAATATTTTTCCGTGTTTATCACAGGGCAGATGGGCGCTGCCGCTGAGGAAACCTATTTTGGGAGTTTCACCGGTGGGCTCATGGAGCCTATTGGCTGGTTTTTCCTCTTTATCGGCATCACGGCTGTGATCGTGTTCTTCGGTGTGGAAAAGGGCGTTGAGAAGGCCAGCCGCTTTATGATGCCTGCTCTTGTAGTTCTTACTATCTGCGTCACAGCGTTTGTGCTTTTCCAGCCCGGCGCGATGGAAGGCGTGGCATATTACTTTACGCCCGATTTCAGCAAATTCAGTTCAGAAACGGTTTTGGCAGCTCTCGGCCAGCTTTTCTATTCCATGTCCTTGGCCATGGGTATTATGATCACCTATGGTTCTTATATGAAGAAAGATGTGAACCTGGAAAAATCTGTAAAGCAGATTGAAATTTTTGATACTGGCTTTGCCTTCCTTGCCGGCCTGATGATCGTCCCTGCCGTTACCATATTCGGGGATTTGTCAAAAATGAATACGGGCCCCGGGCTCATGTTTGTCACTCTGCCGGGCGTGTTCAATAAAATGGGAAATGTGCTTGGGCCGATCGTAGGCGCACTGTTCTTCCTTTTGGTCTTTTTTGCAGCGCTCACGTCTTCGATTTCCCTCATGGAAACGGTGTTTTCCATTCTGCAGGATAAATTGAAATGGAGCCGCCATTTGACTTGTATTGTGGTGGCGGTAGGCGCTTTCCTTATCGGACTTCCCAGTTCCTTGGGAATGGGTGTTTGGGCTGATATTAAGATTTTTGGTCTGCAGTTCCTGGATTTCTTCGATTACATCAGCAACAGTGTCCTGATGCCCATCGTGGCGTTCCTCACTTGTATCTTTATCGGATGGGTCATCAAGCCCAAAACCCTTTCCGATGAAATCAAGATTTCTTCTCCCTTTAAAAGAGAAAAAATGTTCACCGTTATTATCAAATTTGTGGCGCCGGTATGTATTGTGGCTATCCTTGTCAGCTCTGTGTTCCATCTGGTTTGAGTACCGGCTCTCAAAACTACACAAAACTCCCGGGATCCTAAGAAGATCCCGGGAGTTTTTACGTTTGGCGGCGGTTCCGGGCAGCGGTTTTTGCACGCTTACCCGGCGGCCTGCGCTTGGATCACCTTTTCAACTTTTTCCAGATATTCCGTCATGGGCAATACTACGGTGCCTACGGATGGATCCGGCATTTTTCCTTCCTCTTCTATCATAAAATCTGCGGGTACATGAACGTTTTTATCTTCGTCTTCCGTAAGGATGCCTATATGAGGGGTTGAGCCATCGTCTCCCATAAATATAAGGGCTGTATCCCCGGTTTCCGCCGTCAGTACGCCTTTATGGACGTAGATTTTTCCATCCGGCGCCTCGCCGCCCGGCTCCCAATAGATAAGAATATCGCCTTCCCGGCAGTTTTTCAGGCCTTTTTTTACCCGGATGGTGACCTTTTTTCGATAGTCGGAGCCTGTGGCGGAAGCGGGATCCGTCAGAAATTCCGACGGCATGGATTGGCTTTTCTCCAGAATGTCGCAATACGCTATAGTATCACAGTCGTGTGCAGCGTCCCCCAGAGACATATAGGCAAACGAGCTTTGGATCTCCACCACCTGTTTTTCGTTTTGCTGCGGGGAACAGGATGACGCGGCGCAGCCAAAACAAGAACTAAGCAAAAGGGAAGCTAAGAAAAGGGAGGAAACTTTCAACAGCTTTTGCCACTGTTTTTCTTTCATACTCCATTCCTCCATATGCATCCGCCCGGTATATCCGGGCGGATATTTCTTCAGGCTGAGTATAGCGTGTTACTTATCTTCTGCTTGTGCCTGGATGACTCCCTCTACTTTTTCCATATATTCTGCCATGGGAAGTACATCAAAGCCATATGGATCTTCGGGAGTCTCATGCTCTTCTTCCACCATTAAGTCTTTAAGGACATTCACGTTTCCATCCGTATCTTCTATGAAGGGTCCGCTTAGTTCAGACTTCATATTGTCGACGAAAACCAAAACGTTATCCCCTACTTCGGCTGTGTTGATCCCTGGGTATTC
>OBLO01002289.1_pt1 | contig 15037 bp, 10 predicted proteins | sample 1519401 | NCBI WGS metagenome assembly OBLO01 (sample SAMEA2602897, study PRJEB22501) | metagenome | reverse complement strand
CGGGCAAGGGCAACTCCGCGCGCATGGAGTTCCGTGCGCTCGACCCGGTGGCCAACCCATACCTTGCCTACTCGGTGCTGCTGGCCGCCGGTCTCGACGGTATCGATAAGCAGATGCAGTTGGGCGAGCCTACCAGTGATGACGTGTGGGAGCTCACCGACGGCGAACGTCAGGCTATGGGCATTCAGCCGCTGCCGCGCTCGCTGGACGAGGCGCTGAAGATCATGGAGAAATCCGACTTCGTGGCCGACGTGCTCGGCGAACACGCCTTCGGCTACTTCCTGGACAACAAGCACCAGGAATGGGAGGAGTACAACCAGCAGGTCACGCCTTACGAGCTGAAGAAGTATCTGCCGAAGCTGTAATCGCAAGCGTTGCACATGTGCCAAACCCCGTCGATGATTGGTCATCGGCGGGGTTTTCTATGGCGTGTCGTGGTGGTGGGTAGTGGGCAGAGGTGGGAATAACGTTGTCGCTGAGTTGATACGAAAAAACGATTGACATAACCGACGAATCAGCTTGTAGTACGAGCGAGAGCACTCAAGAGAGCACCCATGACGAACGCACCTGCGAACACCGCGCGTACCGGCCGGCACTTGGGTGGCCGATACCTTTGGTTGGCGTGTCACCTTTGCCTTGGTCTCGGTGCTCACCGCCGTGCTGATGGCATCGATGGCAGTGTCTCTGCCACGCAACTCGCATCCGGCGAAGATCGGTTTCCTGAGGCAATTCCGCCTGTTCTTCGACCGCCGCATCCAGCTCGGCGTGGTGGATGTGGTCTTCGGCGCAGCCGCCTCCTATGTCTTCTACACGTATCTTTCGCCGATCATGCGCGACGAAATCGGCGTGCCCGAACGCTATATCAGCATCGGCTTGGTGATTTACGGCTGCGCCTGCCTGTGGAGCAACCTGTACGGCGGCAAGCTGGCCGACAAAGGTCATGGCGTGGAACCATTGACCCACATTCGACCGATCTACTGCGTGCAGGCCGTCTGCCTGTGTCTGCTGGCTTTCGCCTCGCTGCTGGCGGTTGGCGCCACGACCCTGCTGCGTCCATACGTCGAACGCTGACAGTGTTGGCCGAGTCCAATCGGACAAGACCGGTCAGCTGCCGTTATCAGCTTCGCGGCGAACCGAACCAGCTGGTGTAGATAAGCGCGAAGTTGCGGTTGCCATAACTGGAGCAGGAATCGCCGGTACCGTTGCCAGCGGCCAGTGCGGCGATGTTCGGCTGGTAGGGCGTATAGATGTAGAGCAGGGCGTCCCTTTTGTCCACGTTTACCTTTGCGCCCCCGCCTCTGCCCGGGTGGGGAGTATTGTGGTTGTGGTGGAGTTTGGGCGCAGTACCCCCGTACTTTCCCCCGTGCGGGAAATAGAACCGGTCCCGCTGGGCCGCCCCATCCCCCTGCCGAAAGAATCCGGCATAGGCGGGATCGCAGGCGGCGGTACCCGGACAGTTCACCCCCATCGCCGCCATAAGCTGATAGTCGCTGGGATCGACGGCAGTGACCAGATGCTGCTCCTTCTGCATCACGGTGAGCAGCACTTTCTGGCTCACCTTGCAGGCGCGGGCCGACTGGTCGATGATTGCCGCCGCCGACTCGCCTTTGGTGCCTGTATAGTCCGCGCACAGGCCTTCGCCTGACTCGTTCGATGTGTCGAAGGTCATCGCGGCCAGCGAGCCACCTTGTGTGTCCAAAAACGATTGGACTTCGGCCTGACTCATCGCCGAACCGTTGAAGAACTGACCATCCGAAATAATATTGCCCGGATTGAAATCGTATGTTCGCGTCAGTTCCAGCTGTGCCGCCTCGGCTGCGCGAACCTGTGCCCGCCAGTTTGTGAAACGAACCAGCCCGGCCACCAGCGCTACGACAACGACCACCGCCACCGTGGGAATCAGCACCATCTTGATACGGGTCGGCCAGTTCGCCTTACGCCAGGAACGCTTCAGAGCATTGATCGGACCGTGCCTACGATTGCGTTTCCTGTTCCGATTGCCGAGGCGTCCGCGCACTTGCCCACGCTGTGATGACGGCTTGCGCGTGCGCTGGCGCGTGGCCTGGCGACTTGTTTGCCGTCCGGTCACGCCAGCGCTTTCTTGATACGGTTGAGCGAAGCCGGCCCCTTGGTGCCAAGCTCCTGCGCCCATAGGGACACGTAGAACTCTTCAAGCATCCAACGGGCCTGTTCGGCCTGCTTCATCAATGCCTCATGCTTCGGGCCGGCCGGCTCCGCCTTGGCACGGGCCAACGCCTTATCAACCACCTGACGGGCCTCGTCGGCCTGCCAAGCCCACTTGACATCACGGTTCTTATCGGTTTTCGCCTTATTGAGTCGGCTCAGATCGGCTCTCAAATATCGGCTCAACGACTTCAGCGCATCCGGGGGAGTGCGCCCGATGAATCCGGGGTAGACGAGCGTGGCGATATGGTCGCGAATCGACTGCAACACCGAAAGCATCGGCAGATCAGCCTTGCCGCCAGTGGCCTTGTCGACCTCGGCATAAGCCTTGAGCACGGCGATCACGTCATGCGCCACCTGATAGACGGTGTCCTCGTACACTTCGCGCACATCGAGCACCGCATTGGCTAACGCCTCATCGTCCGAGAGCCTGTCGACATTCGGCATCAGCCGTTTGACCGTGGCCAGCTGCAGGTCTTCGACCAGATCCTTGGTGGACTTGTACGGAGCAGAAGCCAGCATCAACGCCTCGGTACCCAGCCAGCGCGACGAAATGCGTTCGGCCGGCAACCGCAGCGCATCCAATGCGCCACGCCAGAGCATCGTGGCCCGGGACTCGGTGGTGGCACCCGCCTTATGCAACAGGTTCGCCTGACTGACCAGCTTGCCCTGTTCTCCAGCCTGATCGGCCTGCTTCTTGACCATTTGACGGGCCGACGCCTCCGCCTGCGCGGCGAACTTGCGTTGCAGCGCCTTCAGATCCTTGGACACACCCAGCACCTTGATGGGGCCGCGCGCATGCCGGCGTCCACGAGGGTGCTTGCCGGCCGGCAGTTGCTGCTCCACCGAGAACGTGACTCTGAGATACGGGGAAAGACGCTCGACCAGTTCCGGCCCCAACACTTCGGGATGAATCTGCGCACCCTTGGTGGCGATGGCCGCCTTGGTGAACACATGTGCCAGATCGGGCCAGCCAACGGTCGTGCCATCCTCATCCACCGGCGGCAGATTCGGCTTCTGCTGCGAGCCCGAGCCCGGCAGATCCGGGTAATGCTCGTCGATCCAGTCACGAATCGCACGCGCGGCATCCGGGGCCGGCACGAACTGGACGCGCAGCTGCTTGGGCAGCGCCTTGATCATCGACAGGATCAGCTCATCCAACAGACCCGGCACATTCCATGTGAACTGGTCGGGCGTGATACGCGAGAGCGCCTTCAACGGCACATGCACGGTGACGCCGTCGGCCGGGTCGGCCGGATCGTACACGTAGCTCAGACGCAGGTCGATGGGTTGGCCGTCCGATCCGGTCGTATGCCAATGGTCGGGGTAATCGTCCAGACTCACCGAATCGCTGGATGCCAGACGCTCCACCTTGGCCGGGTCGAAATCAAGCAGATTCGGCTGACGGTCATGCTCGGACTTCCACCATTTCGCCAGATCGGCCACGCTGGTCACATCGTTGGGAATGACCGCGTTGTAGAAGTCGAACAGATCCTCGTCGGACACGGTATCCGCCAGCTGGCGGGTGCGGCTCGCATCATCGGCGGCATCCTCGAGAATGTCGCGGTTTTTGCCCACGAAGTCGTCGTAACTGAAACGCTGCTGAATATCGCCCTCGACCAGACCCTGGCGAATCAGGAAGTCGCGCGCCTCAAGTGGATTGATGCGTCCCCACTGCACGGCACGGTCCTGTACGATCGGCAGACCATACAGCAGCACGCGCGCGGTGGCCACAGCCGAGCCACGCGAACCCGACCAGTGCGGCTCCGCATACGTGGTGCGGGTCAATTGGCCGGCCAACGGTTCGGCCCACGCGGGGTCGATGGCCGCCGAATAGCGGGCCCACAGGCGAGAGGTTTCCACCAGTTCGGTGCTCATCACCCATGACGGGGTCTTCTTGGCCACGGCGGAAGCGGGGAACAGGGCGAAACGGGTGCCGCGTGCGCCCTGATAATCGTTCTTCGACTGCTTCTGGGCGCGTTTCATCGCACGGGCGCGCGCCGAACCGGTCAGCCCCGCGAAATCGGAGGCCTTGGGCTCGCGCACCACCTGCATGCCCATCATCGACAGCAATCCGGCGAGCATCGACTTGTGGATGCCGTCCGCATCCCACGCGCAGCACAGCGAATGCGCGGCCTGCTGATTCAACGGCAGCTGGCGGATCTCCAAGCCTGGGCGGGAGGCGGGCAGCGGGTCGCCGACCTTGAACTTCAGCTCCTTGCACATCTGGCGTAGCTGGGAGACGAGATCTTTCCACTGGCGCATCCTCAGCCAGCTGAAATACTCGGTTTTGCAGATACGGCGCAGCGCGTTGTTGCTCGGGTCGCCGTCTGCTTGGAACACGCGGTCCCAGATATTCAGGGCCGTCAGGAAGTCGGAGGTCTCATCCGCATACCGGTTGTGGATGCGGTCGGCATCCTCACGCTTGTCGTCCGGGCGTTCACGTGGGTCCTGCAAGCTCAGGAACGCCACGACCACGAGCACCTGGGCCAGAAGATTCGGCGAACCGGTTTTCGCGGCCTCGATAACCATACGTCCCAGACGCACGTCGATGGGGATGCGCGCCAGCTGACGACCGGTATGGGTGAGCGTCACCTCGCCGCGCTTGCGGCCGATGGCCTTGAGCTCGGTGAGCTCATTGAAACCGTCCGACACGGCCTTCATATCCGGCGGATCGATGAACCCGAAGTTCGTGACGTCCTCGGCCGTGCGGGCCACGCCCACCGACAGCATGTGGAGTACCACGGCACCCAGCGAGGTACGCAGGATTTCCGGCTCGGTGAAGCGCGGACGGGTCTCGTAATCCTCACGCGAATACAGGCGGATCGCGATGCCGTCGGCCACACGGCCGCATCGGCCGGACCTCTGGTCGGCACTGGCCTGGCTGATCGGCTCGATCGGCAGACGCTGAACCTTTGCGGTCTTCGAATACCGGGAGATACGGGCGGAACCGGGGTCCACCACATACCGGATACCGGGCACGGTCAGCGAGGTCTCAGCCACATTGGTGGCAATGACGATGCGCTGGTGAAGGTGCGATTCAAACACCTTATGCTGGTCGGCGGCGGACAGTCGCGCGAACAGCGGCATGATCTCGATGGCATCCGGCCGGCGCATGTCGTCGGCGCGCGGGCCGTAATGATGCCGCAGTGCGGCCTCGAACTCGTGGATGTCGCGCTCGCCGGAGGCGAAGACCAGAATATCGCGGGGACCGCGCTCGTGGGAGGAGTGAATCACCAGCTCGGCGCAGGCTCGAGCCACGGCGGTAGGCATATCGGTGATGCCGTCATCGGCATAGGAGGCACCGGACCGGCCGCGGGGCCGGTCGGAATCGGATTCCGCGATGGCGCTGGCCAGCTCGTCGTAATCGGCGTCGCCGGGGCGGGCGCCCACCGCGAATCCCGGCACTTCGCGCATCAACGCGGGCGCGGTGCCAAGCGGCTCGTAGACCACCTGCACGGGGAAGGTGCGGCCGGAAACCTCGATTACCGGCACCTTCTCATGCAAGGCGTGCTCGAAATGCTCCTGGAACTTGACCGAATCGATGGTCGCGGAGGTAATGATGAGCTTCAGATCGCGGCGCTGAGGCAGCAGTGCCGTCAGATAGCCGAGCAGAAAGTCGATGTTAAGACTGCGCTCATGCGCCTCGTCGATGATGATCGTATCGTATCGGGTGAGTTTCGGATCGCGCTGGATCTGGGCGAGCAGAATACCGTCGGTCACGACCCTCAATCGTGTGCCGGGCGAGCTTTCGTCGGTGAAACGCACCTGATAGCCGACCTCGTCACCGAGCTTCACGCCCATCTCCGAGGCGATACGTTCGGCCACCGTGCGTGCGGCGATACGGCGAGGCTGGGTGTGCACGATCTGCTTGCCGTGCGTGCCACGGCCAAGCTCAAGCAGGATTTTCGGCAGCTGTGTGGTTTTGCCCGAACCGGTCTGGCCGGACACAATAACGACTTGGGAACGTTTGACCGCGCTGGCTATCTCATCACGCGCGGCAGATACGGGAAGTTCTGCGGGATACTCATATTTCATGACGAACTTCAATGATACGGAAGCCCTTGGAGCTCGCGTATTTGCTCGCAGTGAACCCCTCGCCGAGCGCATCGTCCAGCCAGGGGATCAGCGAATCGGAACCGAGATTCTTCTGCACTACGAGATAGGCGGCACCGCCCACCTTGAGCTTCGGCAGCCAAGCCATAAGCAATGTATGCAGCGCTTCCTTGCCGACTCGGATCGGTGGGTTCGACCAAATCACATCAAACGTGAGGTCGCTCGGCACCGTCTCGCAGAACGCCGGCTGGTTCTCGGCAGGCAGGGGAGTGCTGGACTCGTCCACCTGAGCCGTATGAATGTTCGTGTGGCCGTTCGCCTGTGCGTTGGCATGGGTCAGGTCCACCGCGCGCTCGTTGACATCCACCGCCCACACGTTCGCTTCGGGCGACTCAAACGCCAATGTCAGGGCGATAGGGCCCCAGCCGCAGCCCAAATCCAGAAAATCGCCGGTAAGCGGCGGCTCGGGCGCATGCTTCAGCAATACCGACGTACCGAGGTCCACGCGCGAGCCGGAGAACACGCCGTTCGACACCTGAGCGGTCGCCTCATGGCCGCGCAACGTTACGTTCAATGTGCGGCGCACATCCTTCGATGCGGGTTCCGCAGAGAAATACTGTTCTGCCATGGTCGCTCCATTTCTGCGGGATTCGCCGCTCTCGTATGCCGACCTGTATCAGCCGGCCTATGCCGGTACGTGCCGATCTATGCCAGCATGTCACCTCATGTGATGATAATAAAGGACCATAGAAGAATCGTGAACCATTCCAACCAAACGAGGCGCACTTGACCGACAACACCCAGTACACCGACATCAACCGCGGCAACAACGACGTTACCCCTGAAGGTGTGCTGGCCGAGCAGTCCGAAGTGTTGCTCGACGACAGCCAGCGCGCGACCGGCTGGCATGAGGACGCCAACCAGGAATGGGAGGAGCGCGAGGCCCGCAACGAGCTCAAGCATGTCGCCGGTCTCGGCGAGCTGCAGGACGTCACCGAAGTCGAATACCGCAAGGTGCGTCTGGAACGTGTGGTGCTCGTCGGCGTCTGGTCGTCCGCCGTCACCACACAAGCCAAGGCCGAGGAATCATTGAGAGAGTTGGCGGCGCTCGCCGAAACCGCCGGTGCGGTGGTATGCGATGGTTTGCTGCAGCATCGCTCCAAGCCGGATGCAGCCACGTACGTTGGTTCCGGCAAAGCCAAGGAGATTGCCGGCATCGTGGCGCGTGAGGAAGCCGATACGATTATCGTGGACGACGACCTGCCGCCGTCACAGCGCCGTGCATTGGAGGACGCCGCCAAAGTCAAGGTGGTGGATCGCACCGCGGTGATTCTGGACATCTTCGCCCAGCACGCCACCTCGCGTGAAGGTAAGGCGCAGGTGGAGTTGGCGCAGCTCGAATACATGCTGCCCCGACTGCGTGGTTGGGGTGGTTCGCTGTCCCGTCAGGCCGGCGGTCGCGCGGCCGGCGCGGATGCGGGCATCGGATCGCGAGGCCCGGGCGAGACCAAAATCGAAATGGACCGTCGTGTAATTCGCACGCGTATCGCCAGACTGCGCCGTCAGATTCGTGAGATGGCCCCGGCACGTGAGGTCAAGCGCGGTTCACGCCGTCGCTTCGGCCTGCCCACAGTGGCCGTGGTCGGCTACACGAACGCCGGCAAATCCTCGTTGACCAACCGTCTGACCGGTTCGGCCGAACTGGTGGAAAACGCGCTGTTCGCCACATTGGACACGGCCGTGCGCCGCGCCAAAACCCGCGACGGACGCGCTTACGCCTACGTGGACACGGTCGGCTTCGTGCGCCGCCTGCCCACCCAGCTGGTCGAGGCGTTCAAATCCACCCTGGAAGAGGTGGCCGAGGCCGACGTGATCCTGCATGTGGTCGATGGCTCCCACCCTGACCCGTTCTCTCAGGTCGACGCGGTCAATGACGTGTTGGCGGACATCGAAGGCACGGCCTCGATTCCGCGTATTCTCGTATTCAACAAGGCCGATCAGGCGGACGAGGCGACTCGTGAACGACTCGCCGCGCTGCAGCCAGATGCGTTCATCGTCTCCGCCTATACCGGTGAGGGATTGGACGAGCTGCGTACCGCGGTCGAAAGTCTGCTGCCGGTCCCGCATGTGCATGTCAACGCTCTGCTGCCGTATACCGCTGGCTCCCTGATCTCTCGTGTACGCGAATACGGCAAGGTAGACAAGGTGGAGTACCGCGATGATGGCATACAGCTTGAAGCGGACGTTGATGCCCATCTTGCCGCTCAGGTGGTCGAACAGTCCATTGACTAACGTGATAAACATCACAGTATATTCGTGAGCGCTAACAACCGTTGAAAACATTACCATACGGTTGTCAAACAGGGTGGTGTGCCGGTAGCAAAACGTCTTAGCGGGTTTATAGAGTGAAGACGTTAGTTACAAGGCCTGCCATTCATCAGCAGACCGCCTTTGAAGAGAGGTTCATCCATCATGGCGGAAACTACCGTTAAGCCCACGAAGCTTGCTGTTATTGGTGCCGGTGCCGTTGGCTCCACCCTCGCCTTCGCCGCTGCCCAGCGTGGCATCGCTCGCGAGATCGTGCTTGAAGACATCGCCAAGGAGCGCGTGGAAGCCGAAGTGCTCGACATGCAGCATGGCTCCAGCTTCTACCCGACCGTGTCCATCGACGGTTCCGACGATCCTGAGATCTGCCGCGACGCCGACATGGTCGTCATCACCGCTGGTCCGCGTCAGAAGCCGGGTCAGTCTCGTCTTGAGCTCGTTGGCGCTACCGTCAACATCCTCAAGGCCATCATGCCGAACCTGGTCAAGGTGGCTCCGAACGCCATCTACATGCTCATCACCAACCCGGTCGACATCGCTACCCACGTGGCTCAGAAGCTCACCGGTCTGCCCGAGAACCAGATCTTCGGTTCCGGCACCAACCTGGACTCCGCTCGCCTGCGCTTCCTGATTGCCCAGCAGACCGGCGTCAACGTCAAGAACGTGCACGCCTACATCGCCGGCGAGCACGGCGACTCCGAAGTCCCGCTGTGGGAGTCCGCCACCATCGGTGGCGTCCCCATGTGCGACTGGACCCCGCTGCCCGGCCACGATCCGCTCGACGCCGACAAGCGCGAGGAGATCCACCAGGAAGTCAAGAACGCCGCTTACAAGATCATCAACGGTAAGGGTGCCACCAACTACGCCATCGGCATGTCCGGCGTCGACATCATCGAAGCCGTCCTGCACGACACCAACCGCATTCTGCCCGTGAGCTCCATGCTCAAGGACTTCCACGGCATCTCCGACATCTGCATGTCCGTGCCGACCCTCCTCAACCGTCAGGGCGTCAACAACACCATCAACACCCCGGTCTCCGACAAGGAGCTCGCCGCTCTGAAGCGCTCTGCCGAGACGCTGAAGGAAACCGCCGCCCAGTTCGGCTTCTGATAAAAAATCGCTGTACGGAGCGCCTTTCGCACCGCACAAGACTCGACCTACCTTTGTAGGCCTTCACCTTGTGCGGCACGAAAATCGCACACGTACAGCGATTTTTTATACCCTGCTGAATGCTCCCGTTGGGAGCATTTTTTATTCGTGGAGTTCGTTGGAGGAGGGGGAGCTATAGCCCTCGGGCTCGAGCTGGAAGGTGGTGTGGGGGACCGAGACCGGGAAGTGCTCGCGCAGGCAATCCTGCAGTTGGGTGAGGATTGTGGCGGCATCTTCCATGGTGAGGTCTTTGTCGACTACCACGTGGGCCATCAGAATCGGCATGCCGGTGGACACCGTGCTGGCGTGGAGGTCATGCACGGCAAGCACATGCGGCACGTCTTCCAGATGTTCGCGTACCTTATCGAGGTCAAGTCCATCCGGTGTTTCCTCCAGCAGCACCTTGACCGCGTTGTGCAGCAACTTGATGGCGCGCGGAATCATCATCAGTGCGATGACGGCACCGGCCACGGCGTCGAAGCCATTCCATCCGGTGGAGATCATTACCAGGGCAGAGGCCACCACGGCCACCGAGCCAAGTGCGTCATTCATCACCTCGAGGAACGCGGCCTTCATATTCATGTTGTCTTCGCGCTGCGAGGCAAGGATGAAAATCGAGATGATATTTGCGGCAAGACCCAGAATGCCCACGAACAGCAGCAAGCCGATATCGTCGATTTCCGCTTTGGAACCGCCGAACAGACGCATGCCGGCCTCCATCAACGCATAGATGCCAACGATGAGCAGCACCACGGCACCTGCGGCAGCGGTGAGCACCTCAAGCCTGGCCCAGCCCCAAGTACGAGTGTTGTTGGGCTTGCGGCGCATCAGTATGGCGGTGATTGTGGATGCCGCCAGCACGGACATGTCGGTGAGCATATGACCGGCATCCACCAGCAGGGCCAATGAGCCGGTTAAGACAGCCGACACCACTTCGATGAGGAAGACCGAACCGGTTACGGTCAACGTGGCAATCAGCCTACGCTGGTGCGCGGCAGGGTTTATGGATGTGGATGGTGCGGGTGCATGGGTATGAGCCATATGTACTCCTTCGCTCTATCGAGTTGAAACCGCTTCTCAATACCATTTGCGATATGGTCTGAATACGACGAAACCCCGGCGCGAGGCCGGGGTTTCGTAAGCTGTGCGTGACTATAGCACGACCGGCGCGATTCGGTGCACGCTGATCAGCTGGTGGCGAACAGGCTACAATTTGCGCAGCACGGTGACCACCTTGCCCATAATCGTGGCATGTGTGCCGTCGATGGGCGAGTATGCGGGGTTGTGCGGCATCAGCCAGACATGGCCGTTTTCCTTGCGGAAGGTCTTCACCGTGGCCTCGTCGTCCAGCAGAGCGGCGACGATATCTCCGTTGACGGCGGAATTCTGTTCGCGCACCACCACATAGTCGCCATCGCAGATAGCGGCATCCACCATGGAATCGCCATGGACTTCCAGCATGAACAGGGTGCCGGAGCCGGTCAGCCGTTCCGGCAGACGCATGACGTCGTCCACATGCTGTTCGGCGGTAATTGGCACGCCGGCGGCAATACGGCCAACGAGCGGCACATCGTGTGATTCGGCAATGGCTTCGGCGGGGAATTGGTATATCTCCGCCACATTACTGGTGCTGGTTGCCTCTTCGCTGGCTTGGGAGGGCTTTTCGGCATTCGGGGCGGATCCTGCCACCACCTCGATGGCTCGACCCTTGTTCGCGTTCATGCGGATGAAGCCCTTGTCTTCCAAAACTTGTAGCTGATGCTTGACCGAAGACGGACTTTTGAGCCCGGCGGCATTTCCGATTTCCCGGAAAGAGGGAGCGAAGCCTTGTTCGTCGATATGCGTGCGAATGGCGTCCAACACTTTGCGCTGGCGGTCGGTCAGGGTGGACTCGTCCGGCTTCTGCTTGGGGGAGAAGGGAATGGTGCTCACGTCAGGGCTCCTTTCGTTATGTCACCAGCATAACGTGTTGTTCGTGTGAAATCAAACATCTGTTCGAGTTTTGACTTGACCGTGTCGAACGTTTGTGCCATTATAAGAACAGTTGTTCGATAGAACATCTGTTCGAGAGAGGTGGTCGTGATGACTGGTTCAATGGTGATGGCCCCGGCCCGTAGCGCACGTGTAGCTATGCAGCATGCTGGAACGTCCCGCCGGAATGTGCGTGGGAAGATTATCGCAGTGATGGTCGCCTTGGCGCTGGCCTGGTGTGGTTTCGGCGCGCTTACCGTTCAGCGGGCCCAATCGGATACGGGGGCCACGCAGGTGACCAGTTATATCGTGCGGCCGGGGGATACGCTCTGGTCATATGCTTCGGCTATCACGCCTGCTGGTCATGATGTATCGGAAACGGTGGATGAGCTGATTGCGTTGAACAATCTTGAGTCCGGATCATTGCAGGCCGGGCAGCGCATTATTGTTCCGGTTGAGTAAATGAAACCCGAGCGGCATGGTTTTTCCGCCCGTACACGTTATTCTGGGGAGCATGCATTGTCCTTTTTGCCAGAACCCCGACACCAAAGTCATTGATACGCGCATTAGCGATGACGGTCATTCCATCCGTCGGCGTCGCGTATGCCCGAAATGCAGCAAGCGTTTTACCACGGTGGAAACCAGTATGCTGCTGGTCACTAAACGTTCGGGTGGCGTGGAGCCATTCAGTAGAGACAAAGTGATTTCCGGCGTACGCAAAGCTTGTCAGGGGCGGCCGGTCAGAGAAGAGGATCTGAAGCTGCTGGGACAGAAAGTCGAAGAGGATCTTCGCTCCCGAGGTCTTGCCGAAGTCACCTCAGATGAAGTGGGCAAAGCCATCCTGAAACCGTTGCGTGACTTGGATGTGGTGGCGTACCTTCGATTCGCGAGTGTGTACCAGAACTTTGCAGGTCTGGAGGATTTCCAAAGCGCCATTGATGGTTTGCGTGAATAATATGCGAATGCCATGCACCGTGATATGCGAGTGATTCGCAAACCATGGTGCGAGCCAATCATGAAGCCCAGCACTTATGAAAGAGACCCGTCGACGACGGGTCTCTTTCATATCAATCGAGGATGAGCTGCGTCAGCTGATGACACGCATGCGAATGGTGCCTTCGATGTTGCGCAGTGCTTCAAGCGTGGCGGCGCTGGGCTTTTGAGCCACGTCGGTGACCACATAGCCAAGTTCGCCTTCGGTTGCCAGCGACTGGAAGGAAACGTTGATGTTCTCCTCGCCGAGCACATGATTGACATGAGCCAGCACACCAGGAAGATTGTCGTGCAGATGGGCGATACGGCACACACCCTTGCACTCACCGAGGTTGATCTGCGGTAGGTTCACGGACAAGGAGGTAGAACCCTTGAACCAGTAATCCTCAAGACGCTGAGAGACGAAATGGCCGATGGATTCCTGAGCTTCCAAGGTGGAGCCGCCAATATGAGGAGTCAGAATCATATTGTCTTCATTGGCCAGTGAAGTCTCGAACGGATCTCCGCTCTTCTTCGGCTCAACGGGGAACACGTCGACCGCCGCGCCAGACAGATGGCCGGAATCGAGGTGCTGCTTCAGAGCTCCCAGATCGGCGACGAAACCGCGCGAAAGGTTAATGAAAATCGCGTCCTGCTTCATGTGGGCGAATTGGTCTTCGCCGAAGAATCCGGTGTTCGACTTGCGGCCATCCACGTGCAGGGTCACGGCATCGGACTGTTCCAGCAGTTCGTTGAGGGTGTCGCAACGGTGGGCGTTGCCCAGTGCCAGTTTCTCCTCAATGTCGTAGAACACCACGCGCATGCCGAGGGCCTCGGCCAGTACCGACAGCTGGGAGCCGATGTTGCCGTAGCCGATGATGCCGAGGGTCTTGCCGCGCACTTCATGCGAGCCGGAAGCGGACTTGTCCCACAGGCCATGCTTGATGTGATGCGTGTGTGCGGGAATGCGGCGCATCAAGCAGATGATGTCGCAGATCACCAATTCCACCACGGAACGGGTGTTGGAGTAGGGAGCGTTGAACACGGCGATGCCACGCTTGCCGGCATGTGCCAGATCGACCTGATTGGTGCCGATGCAGAAGCAGCCGATGGCGCTTAGCGTAGGACGCGCATCCAGCACGCGGGCTGTGACGTTGGTCTTGGAGCGTACGCCCACCAAGTCCACGCCATCCAGCGCATCGATGAGTTCGTCCTCGCTCAGGGCTCCCTTCATGGTCTCGACTTCGAAACCGCGATCACGCAGCGATTTGGCCGCATCGGGGTGAATGTTTTCCAATAACAGTGCTTTGGGCATGCTTCATACCTTAGATGTTCAGGGACTTTTCGTCCGCTTTTGTCCGAACTATAACCAGTTTCTGGGTCGGCCTGGTCATTGCCACGTACAGGTCCGAGGCGGCGACCAGGCGGCTCGGCGCGTCATCCTCGATGAGACCGGGCTCGACCACCACGACGGCATCGAACTCCAGACCCTTGACCGTTTCAGTGCCGCAGACGCTGATTTGCTCATCCCATTCGGGCTGCTCGATGAGCCTTGCGTATTCGGCCGGGTCAAGAATGACAGCCAGTTTGCGGCGCACGGCATCGCGCACCGGGGCGATGAGATTATCCGGACAGATGACGGCGATGCGGCCGGTGCCGTCTGCCGAAACGAATTGTTCGGCAAGCTGCGCCGCCTGCTCGGCCGTCGTTTCCAGCAAGGACGACATGTCGGGCACCACATTGCGGGACACCGAATCGGGGATGGTGCGCACCGCATTGACCGTGGAGATGTAGAGGCCTTCCTCCTCGGCAAATCGTGAGGCAAGTTCGGAAACTTCCTGCGGATTACGGTAGTTGATGGTCAACTCGTTCAAATCCCAGTGGCTTTCGCCGAACAGGCGGTTCATCGATTTGCTCCAGCGTCGGGTGCCACCCAGCGCCGAAGTCTGCGCCACATCGCCCACGATGGTGAACGAGCGGGAGGGGCAACGGCGGATCAACATACGCCAGTCCATGGCGGTCAATTCCTGCGCTTCATCGACCACGATGTGCCCGTAGGTCCATTCACGGTCGGCCGCGGCCCGCTGCGCGGTCAGCTCAGCGTCGTCCCCGTTCATCTGGTCGAGCAGCATCTGACTGGAGACGATGCCTCCACCCAGACCGGTCGCGGCCAGAGTGTCTTTGGCATACTGCTCTTCGGCGGCACGACGTGCGTCGGCGGCGGACTGGCGGGCCACCCCCCTGGGGGCGGGGGCCACCCTATCCATTGCTTCGTCGGGCAGCGGAGAAATGGGGCGGGGGCAAGGGGGGGCGTTTGGGGGGGGGGAGAGGGCCGGCGGCTGGTCGGGTCGCCCAACAACCCCAGCAGTTATGCACTGTG
>OBLO01002284.1_pt1 | contig 15066 bp, 12 predicted proteins | sample 1519401 | NCBI WGS metagenome assembly OBLO01 (sample SAMEA2602897, study PRJEB22501) | metagenome | reverse complement strand
TCATCGAGACCATGCGCCGCGAAGGCTATGAGTTCCAGGTCTCGCCCCCGCGCGTCCTGTATCAGATGATCGACGGCAAGAAGTGCGAGCCCATCGAACGCCTTGTGTGCGACGTGCCGCAGGAGTATGTCGGCGCAGTCATCGAAAAGCTCGGCTCCCGCAAGGGCGACCTCGCCGAGATGACGCCGATCGGCAGCCGCATGAAGCTCGAATTCCTGATCCCCGCGCGCGGCCTGTTCGGTTACCGCAACGAGTTCCTCACCGACACCAAGGGCGAGGGCATCATGGCGAGCGTGTTTGATTCCTACGCACCCTACAAGGGCGAGCTTGCCCGCCGCAATACCGGCTCTCTCGTCGCGTCCGAGACCGGCACCTCTATCACCTATGGCCTCTTCAACGCGCAGGAGCGCGGCGTGCTGTTTATCGGCGCGGGCGTCGACGTGTACGAGGGTATGGTCGTCGGTCAGTCCCCCAAGCAGGAGGACATCACGGTCAACGTGTGCAAGAAGAAGCAGCTGACGAACATGCGCGCTTCCGGCTCGGACGACGCGCTGCGCCTTGTCCCGCCCAAGCAGATGAGCCTGGAGCAGTGCCTCGAGTTCCTCGCCGACGACGAGCTGCTTGAGGTCACGCCCAAGAACCTGCGCATCCGCAAGACGATCCTCAACAAAGAGCTGCGCATGAAGGCCACCCACGGCAACAAAAAGGTTTTGCAGTAATGCAGATAGAGAAGCGACGGCTGAAAAAGCCGTCGCTTTTTGATTTTCTGCACGAAAGTGCGGGGGGGAGGGCAGCGCCGATGGCGCTGCACGGGGCAAAGGGGGAGATCCTCTCGAGAGAGAATGGCCCGCTTTTTCGCACGGGTGCGAAGGGGGAGCGGCGTGCGCGCCGCGGCACCAAAGGGGGTATTCTCTTTTCGAAGAGAATACCCCCTTTGAATCCCCCAGAGAAAGGCAAGGGGCGTCCCCTTCGACCCCCGACATTGCCGGTCTGGTGCTTGAAGAGCTGCACGCGCTGCGCAATCGGGCGCGGTGTACATGGCTTCGCCATGAATCCCTACTACTCGTTACCGCTCGCAACCGCGCCTTACTATCGTGAGGCGCGAGTGACGGTAGTTGGGCGGCAGACTGCGTGCGAGGTGGTACTGCTGCGCTCGCCGTGAGTATTAAGAAAACATCCTGCCGTGTGCTTGACAGGGCGGAATGTTTTGATATAATGAACATATAGAAAGAGGGCGCTGCGACAAGCGGTTAGCCTCTAATCAAGTAAATGTACTTAGCAAAAACTAAGAAACCGTCACTTGGCAGAGTGGCGGTTTCTGCTTTTCACAATAATAGTGACCGTAAAGTCTCTAATATGGAATGTGATCCGCATCGTCTCACCCCCTTTCGGAGATGTGACCAACCGCCTGCCGTTCGTGCAGCGCCCTGTATTTACCGTGCTACAGTTTTCAACAAGTTGCAACATCTGTTTCATCTGGCCGCGGCGAGCGCAGCAATGCCGCGTCCGCACGCAGTCCGCCGCCGTGCTATCGTCACTCGCGCCTCACGATAGTAAGGCGCGGTTGCGAGCGGTAACGAGTAGTAGGGATTCATGGCGAAGCCATGTACACCGCGCCCGATTGCGCAGCGCGTGCAGCTCTTCGAGCCACAGACTGCCAATGTAAGCGGGGTCGAGGGGCAAGACCCCTCGTCCTTTCTCTCGGGGGTCTAAGGGGGATACTCTCTTTTGAGAAAGAGAGTATCCCCCTTTTTATGCACTCCTGCGCGGCGTGGGAAGTCCTCGCCGCTCTGCGAGCGGCATTATTCTTTATTCGCTTCGGGATCGCCCGCCAGCGAATCGAGATACAGATACAGCGGCATCAGCTCGCGGAAGCCCGCGAGGACTTCGTCTTTGAGCTCCGGCGTGAACAGCACGCCTTCGGGATTGTCGTCATAGCCGACGGCGATATTTTTTGCGTTGTACCACGGGTTCAGGAGCTTGCCGACGTCGCCCTTCGGGCGCTTGAACTGCTTGCCGGAGAGCGTGAAGCGGGATTTATTCAGCTTGCGCACGAGCTTTTCAAGCCTTTTGGGGTCGGTCTCGATGCGGCGGCGGAGCTTGGCCATCGTGGCGGGGGAGGCGTCCCAGTAGCCGCAGCCATAGCTGAAGTAGTTCGGTGCGAGCTCGAAATACAGCGCGGGGACGCCCTCGAAGCGCTCGTGCGGGCGCTCGATCGTGAACCACAGGTGGTCCTTATACGGCCCTCTGCCAAAGAGACGGCGAGCGTCGCGGTAGATGCGGCAGACGTGTAATTTCAGCGACTGCTTGGGATATTCTGCGGCGATCGCGTCGAACAGTTCGCTGCCGAGCTCGCGCATCGGCCGGTCAACGAGCGCGAGGAACTGCTCCTTTCGCGGCAGGAACCACTCGCGGTTGTTGTTGAATTTGATGCCCCAGAGGAACTCGACGGCCTCGGGCGTAAAACCTTGAAACATGATCCACCTCAAAGAAAAATTTGCAACGATGGCAGTATACCACCGAAAACGCGAAAAAAACAAGAGGGATCTCGCACCAGATCCCTCTTGTCTCAGAGGAGCACCGTCCTGTTTTTACCAAAAAACAGGAACAGAAAAAAGCAAAGTTACTTTGTGGCGTGGTCGACCGAGTACATGTGCTCGATGAGGTCGAGCACCTTGTTGGAGTAGCCGATCTCGTTGTCGTACCAGCTCACGACCTTGACGAACGTATCCGTCAGGGCGATACCGGCCTTGGCGTCGAAGATGGACGTGCGCGTATCGCCGAGGAAGTCGGAGGAAACGACCTGCTCGTCGGTGTAGCCGAGGATGCCCTTGAGCTCGCCCTCGCTGGCCTTCTTCATGGCCGCGCAGATCTCATCGTAGGTGGCGGGCTTTTCAAGGTTGACGGTCAGGTCGACGACGGAGACATCCAGCGTGGGAACGCGCATGGACATACCGGTCAGCTTGCCGTTGAGCGAGGGGATGACCTTCCCGACGGCCTTGGCGGCGCCGGTGGAGGAGGGGATGATGTTGCCCGTGGCCGCGCGGCCGCCGCGCCAGTCCTTCAGGGACGGGCCGTCCACGGTCTTCTGCGTGGCGGTGACGGAGTGCACGGTGGTCATCAGGCCATCCTTGATGCCGAAGCAGTCGTTCAGGACCTTGGCGATGGGGGCCAGGCAGTTCGTGGTGCACGAGGCGTTGGAGACGAACTGCATGTCGCTCGTGTAGGAATCGAGGTTGACGCCGCAGACGAACATCGGCGTGTCATCCTTGGACGGGGCGGACATGACGACCTTCTTCGCGCCGGCGTCAATGTGCGCCTGCGCCTTTTCCTTCGTCAGGAACAGGCCCGTGGATTCGACGACGTACTCCGCGCCGATCTTACCCCAGGGCAGATCCGCGGGGTTGCGCTCGGCGAAGACGGGGATCTCGCGGCCGTTGACCACGATGCCGTAATCGTTGCTCTTCACATCGGCGGCGAATCTGCCGTGCATAGTATCGTATTTCAACATGTAGGCCAGATAATCGGCGGGGCAGAGGTCATTGATGCCCACGATCTCGATCTCAGGATGGTTCAGGCTTGCGCGAAAGACCATACGGCCAATGCGGCCAAAGCCGTTAATACCGACCTTAATACTCATAAAACTTACTTCCTTCCTGTTTATCGGAATATATCGAATGTTTGGTACATTTAGATATTATATAGCAGTAGTTTCATTTTGCAAGTCCTTTTTTGCAAAAATTCTATTTTTTTCATAATTTCCACAAATTCCTTGCTTTTTGACCGAAATTTTGCTACCCTCATACTACAACGCTGTACAACAAAACGTTCTAAGCGCGAGCTTATCGCGAAAACACCAATTCTTTCCGCGCAAACTCCGCCTCCCTGCGGTGAATGCTACCGGTAGGAGAACTTTTATTAGGAGACGCTATGCGGGATTATACTGAAGAAGAACTGAAAATGCTGTCGGATGTGCTGCCGAATATTGCATTGCAGCTGCGCACCTCGCTTTCGACGATCTACACGGCGTTCGACCGCATGGCACCGCAGGAGACGCGGGAGAAGGACCCGAAGACTGACCGCACCGCCGCGGCATTTTACCAGAGCTATTACCAGCTCTACCGCGTCATCAGCAATCTGACCGACGCGGGGAACCTGTTTGAGCGCAAGCGCTTCGAGCTCTACGATGACGACATTGTCGGCGTCTGCCGCAGCGTGTGCGCCGAGGTGGACTTCCTTTTTGCGCAGCGCGGCGTGGAACTCGACTTCCTCGCCGACCGCGACAGCCGCATCATCGCCCTCGACGCCGAGGCCATCCGCAAGCTGCTGCTGAATCTCCTCTCCAACGCGCTTAAATTTACGCCCAAGGGTGGCAGTGTCCGCGTGCGCGTGAAAACGGAGGGGAGATTTGTCAAGATCACCGTGGCGGACACCGGCAGGGGCATGGACAGCGACACGCTGGCCCATTTGTTCGACCGCTTTATGGACGGCGGGCAGAACCCCATGCCGCCGCGCGGCTTGGGACTGGGCCTTCCCATCTGCCAGCGCATCGCGCAGGGCCATGGGGGCATGATCGTCGCGCAGTCGGAGGAGGGGAAGGGCTCACTCTTCACCGTCTCGCTCCCTGCGGTAAAGGCCGGGCGCGTACAGCTCAAGGACCGCGGCAGCGACTACGCCGGCGGCTTCAACCGCACGCTCGTGGAGATGTCCGACGCGCTTTCGAGCGAGGCATTTCTGCAAAAGTATCTGGATTAAGGGACACAGATGAAGAAAAAAGTTTTGATCGCCATGAGCGGCGGCGTGGATTCCTCCGCCGCCGCGCTTTTGCTGCAAAAGCAGGGCTACGAGTGCGCGGGCGCGACGCTGTCGCTCTGCGGCAACGAGACGGACGGCGCGAAGCGTATTGCCGACGGTCTCGGTATGCCGTTTTACATCTTCGACGAGCACGAGCTTTTTGCGCGCGAGGTGATGGATCACTTCGTCAGCGAGTACCGCGCGGGCCGCACGCCGAATCCGTGCATCGACTGCAACCGCTGCCTCAAATTCGGTGCATTTTTGGACCGCGCGCTGGAGATGGGCTTTGACTACATCGCGACGGGGCACTATGCCCGCGTCGGCTATGACGAAGCGAGCGGACGTTACCGGCTGCTGCGCGGCGAGAGCCGCGCGAAGGACCAGAGCTACGTGCTCTATCAGCTCACGCAGGAGCAGCTCTCGCATCTTCTGCTGCCGGTCGGCAGCTTTGAAAAACCGGAAATTCGAGAGCAGGCGGAGGAGGCGGGCCTTGCAAACGCCCATCAGGCCGATTCGCAGGATATCTGCTTCATCCCCGACGGGGACTATGTGCGCTTTCTGCACGACTATGGCGGCGTGACGCCGCAGCCCGGCGACTTTGTCGACGAAACGGGCCGCGTGCTCGGTCGCCACCGCGGTTTGGAGTGCTACACGGCGGGTCAGCGCAAGGGTCTCGGCGTGAGCGCGGACCGCCCGCTCTATGTGATATCCAAAAACGCCGAAAATAATACCGTGCTGCTCGGCGACAATGAGGAACTGTTTTCCGCAGCGCTGCTCGCCTCGCGCGTGAACTGGATCGAGGGGGAGACGCCTGCGGAAAAAGTCTATTGCACCGCCAAAACGCGCTACAGCCAGAAAGAGTGCGACGCCGTCGTCACACCGCTGGAAGGAGGCTGCGCGCACGTCGAGCTCCTCACGCCCCAGCGCGCCGTCACGGCAGGACAGGCTGTCGTCTTCTATGATGGCGAAGAGGTCCTCGGCGGCGGCACGATCGAAAAGGCGTTATAAAAGTGAGAAAAGGCTCCGCGAAAGCGGAGCCTTTTGGCATATTATCGTTCGCTGACATGCGCCTCGCTGCCGAAGATCATGTCGTCCACGTCGCCATGACGGATGTTGTCTTTTTCCTTCATTGTACCATTCCTTTCAGCTTTTCTCTCACCCGGCTATTATATGCGCGAGCAAACGAAAAGTTGTACGAAAAAGGGCAATGGGAATAAAAGGCGTCGCAGACTTTCACGTCCGCAAGGGGTATGCGGCATCCGTAAAGCAGCAAAGCTGCTAACGGCTGCCCAAGCGTCCGCAGACGCGAAATGATCTTAATCGTAAATTCCGACGTCACCGTCGCGGCATTACGATTCCCGCGCCCGTTCGGGCGCGCCAATCGTGCCAGTTCCTCGAAACCGGCTCGCTTCATCCGCCACTGGCGGCGCTTCGCCGATTTCCATGTGCGTCAGAAAAAACGCCTCTCAGCCCGCAAACGTGCGCGCCTTCGGCGCGTGCACTGCCGCTGGCTGCAATCCCCTCAAAAAGATGGCTCTGCCATCTTTTTGAGGTTAATATCGCTTGTCGAGAATTTCCACCACGTCCGCCAGCGCGCCGTCCTTGCAGTGGCAGACGATGTGCGCACCCCATTCCTTGACCTCGGGGATGGCGTTTTCAGGCGCGAAGCCGATCTCGGAGACCTCGAGCATCGGAATGTCGTTGTTGTGGTCGCCGATGCAGTAGATGTCCTTGCGCGCAACGCCGAGGAGCTTGGCAAGCTTTAAGATCATGCCGCCCTTCGTCGCGCCGCGGCGCGTCAGCTCAAGCAGGTGATCGCTCGAAAAGATGAGCTCGTAGCGTTTTCCCCAGTCCCGAGAGACGATAAAATCGCGCACCTGCTCCAAAAGCGGCTTTTCCTCTTCAAAGAGCAGTTTGATGATCGGCAGATCCACCTCGCGGAAGTCCTTGACCTCCTCGGTCTTCGCGCGCGTCAGGTGTTCGTGGTTGCGCGTGTAGTCGTTCGGGTGCAGGACGTGGATGCGGCGGTCGTCGTGGTAGATCTCGAAGCACAGGCCGGGGAAGCGCGCGAGCAGCGCGTCGACGTGATCGTAGATGTCCGCGTCTAAAAACGCGGTCTCCACATAGCAATCCTTGTTGAAGTCATAAATGGCCGCGCCGTTGGCGATGACGCAGGGGGCATTGCAGGGCAGATCCTTGGCGTAGCGGGCAAAGGCGGGCAGCGCACGGCCGGTGGAGATCGAAAAATAGCCGCCGTTTTGAATGAAATACTCAACTGCCTCGCGGTTGCGCGCGCTCATCGGCGGGATGTCCTCGCCGCGCTCCAGCGCGCCCTGCGTATAGACGAGCGTGTTGTCAAAGTCGCTGGCGAGCAGCACCTTGTTGAATTTCAGCATGGTTGATCCTCTCTTCTTTTCTCGTTGTTTTTCGGCAAAAGTATAACACGGCGCGGGAGAAATGAAAAGGGATGTTTTGCGTAAAGATATCAGCCGATGATGCCGAATTTTCCTTTGATAAAATGACGGTAGTCGGGCTGCTTTTCGGCATTTTCGTATTCATGTTTCATGGTTTGCCATATCCAGGCGCGGAACGGATCACCGGTCTGCGCATAGTGCAGAATGCGCAGCAGCCCCTCCCGCTCTGCGCGGAGAATGGCTTCATAGGCATCGGGGACGAACTCGCACGAGACGACTGCTACCGCCTCTTCGGACGTGACCGCGAACGGCACGTCGGAAACAGGGGCGGTATTTGCCGGTTCCGCGCCGTAGATATAGCCGGAGACGCCGGCATAGGTCTCCTCCAGTGCGTTGGGGTAGTATTCCTCCAGCCGCTGCACGCCGTCTAAGTCGAAGCCGTAAGGCCCCCATTTTTCCCACCGGCCCGTGTGGACAAAGCCGGTGTCGCGGCAGTATTTTTCAACGGCATTGCTCAGATAGACCAGCACATTTTCCCGTTTCTTCGAAAAATAGACGAGCGGGTGGCCATGGTTGGAGACGTGCGGCGTGAGGACGGTGAGACCGCCGGTGGGGGAGGCATGGTACAGCATGGAAGCAATTCCTTTCCGCCTTTTGGCAAAACCGCCGCGAAACAACTGTGCTTCGCGGCGGTTCTATTTCTTGTTTACGCTTCGTTCTTCGGCGCGGGATTTTCGCCGCCCTGACCGCCACTTCTGCGGCGGCCTCTGCCGCCGCGGTGGCTGCGGCGGCGCGGCTTGTTCTCGCCGCCCTCAATCGCGCCCTCGGCTTTCGGCGGGCGGGGCGGACGCGGGGCTTTCGGCGCGTCGGGAGTTTCGCTGTTCGGCTTGCTCTGGCGCGGGGCGCGGCGCTCGCCGTTCTTGTCGGGATTGCGGGGTGGACGTTCGCTGCTCGGCTTATCGCCGCGCGCGGGGCGTTCCCTTCGCTTTTCGGCGGGCTTGTCGCCACCCTTTTGGGGCATGTTTTCACTCTTCGGCGCGGCGGACTTCTCGCCGCCTTCACCGCTGCCCTTGCCGCGGCCTCTGCCGCCGCGATGCCCGCGGCCGCCGCGGCGGGAACGGCGCTTTTCCGTCTCCTCCTCGTCAGCGGCGGGGGCGTCCGCTTTTGCGACGGGGGCCGTCCACTGTTCGGGCGGCACGATGGGCTTGGCAGACGAGAAGAAGTTCAGCGTCAGCTGCGGCTCCTCCTCCTCCGGCGGCTCCTGATAGCGCTCGGGGAGCGTCGTGGGGAGCTCGATGCCGTCGCGCGAGCCCTTGCCGTTGCGCAGCACATGAATTTCGCAGGTGCGGTAGCGCTTGGGGCTCTCGTTCTGCCCGTCGAGACGCACGAGCACCTGCTCGCGCAGAATGTCGACCGAGCTCACGTTGCCAAGGCCGTCGGGCGTTGCGACAAACGAATCCTGCTTCGGGCAGCGGCGCACCGCGTCCTCGTAGGCGTTCTGCTCGTATTTGAGGCAGCACATGAGCCTGCCGCACGTGCCGGAGATCTTCGTCGGGTTCAGGCTCAGGTTCTGCGTCTTGGCCATCTTGATCGAAACGGGGACGAAGTCGTCCAAAAACTGCGAGCAGCAGAAAGGCCGGCCGCAGATGCCGAGGCCGCCGAGCATCTTCGCCTCGTCGCGCACGCCGATCTGCCGCAGCTCGATGCGGGCACGGAACACACCGGCTAAGTCGCGCACGAGCTCGCGGAAGTCCACGCGCCCATCGGACGTGAAGAAAAAGATGATCTTGCTGCCGTCGAAGTTGCTCTCCACGCGCACGAGCTTCATGTCGAGCCCGCGCTCGGCGATCTTCTTCTGGCAGACCTCGAAGGCGTTCTTTTCGCGCGTTTTGTTGTAGGCGTAGGTGCGGTCATCGTTCTCCGTCGCCACGCGCACGAGCGGGCGCAGCGGTTGGACGACGGAATCGTCCTCCACCTCATGGTTGCCAGAGACGCACTGGGCGTACTCGAGCCCCTGCGCGGTCTCGACGATGACGAACTGGTTGGGTTCGACCGTGATGCCGTGCGGGTCAAAATAATATTCCTTGCATCCGCCGCGGAAGCGGACTCCGATTACTTCTGTCAAAGGGTTTCCTCCAATTCAACGGCGAAGCCGCCCAGCGTGGGCCCGACGCCGACGTTATAGGTGCATTTATTGCGATAGTCCTGCAATAAATCTATTGTGCCGAGTAATTTGGCTTTTGTCAAGCGCGAAGCCAGTGACCGCGCGATGCGAAGATCCCTCTCCGGTACGCTCACGCCGTACTGCCCCAGCAGGGCGGACGAGAGCAGAAGCCGCGTCCCCTCGAAAAGCGAGGACAGGTCGTCGCGCGTGACCTTCTGCGTTTCGAGCTTTGCGAGGAATGCCGCGCGGGACGCGCGCGACCCCTCGGCGATGAGCCGCGCGAGCTCGAGCGCGCGCTCGTCAGGCGCGCCGCCCTCTTCGACGGTGGGGGAGAGCTTGACCTCCACGCAGCGCGAGCGGATGGTCTGGAGCAGAACCGCCGGATTTTCCGCGCAGAAGAAGAACGCTGCGTAAGCGGGCCCCTCCTCCACGAGCTTCAAAAGCACGTTCTGGTCCTTTTCCGTCAGGATGGTGCAGTCCTCGAAAATGTAGACCTTGCGCGCGCCCTCGTTCGGGCGGATGAACGCGTCGGCGCGCATCGCGCGCACCGTGTCGATCGAGAGCTCCTTGTGCTCTGCGTCGCGCACGAACGTGACGTCGGGATGGATGTCCTGCATCACCTTGCGGCAGGCAGGGCAGGCGAGGCAGGGCTTGCTTTCCGCTGTGCACTCCATCGCCGCGGCGGCATAGCGCGCAGCACTCACGCGGTCGCCGCTGCCGCTGAAAATGAGTGCGTGCGACAGTGCGCCGCGCTTTGCCGCGGCGCGAAGACGCGCCGCCGTATCGGTTTTTGCAAAATCCAAAAGCTCCATTGCCCGCTCCATGCTCTGTACTCTGCGCGCATTTTCAGCGCAAATCTAAAAATAGTATATCGCAAAAGTGCGGCGCTTGCAAGAAAATCCGCGCCCCGCGACGGAAAAACAGAACGATTTTGCGCCAAATTGCGTTTTGTGGGAGAAAAACTGCGGAAAGTCGACAAAAATTTCACAACTTGTTATTGAAAGTCGGGGATTTTCTGTCTATAATAATATGGCTTGATAATGATCACACAGCGATACATTTTTAATGGAGGAAAACCAATGAGCAAAAAGTATGTCTACCTGTTCTCGGAAGGCAACGCTACCATGCGTGAGCTTCTGGGCGGCAAGGGCGCGAACCTGGCCGAGATGACCAACATCGGTCTGCCCGTGCCCCAGGGCTTCACCATCACGACCGAAGCCTGCACCCAGTATTACGAGGACGGCCGCAAGATCAACGACGAGATCATGGCAGAGATCATGGAATACGTCGCGAAGATGGAAGAGATGAACGGCAAGAAGTTCGGCGATCTGAAGAACCCCCTGCTCGTCTCCGTCCGTTCCGGCGCGCGCGCTTCCATGCCCGGCATGATGGATACCATCCTGAACCTCGGTCTCAACGACGACGTCGTCGCCGCCATGATCGCGGGCAACCCCGACCCCAACTTTGAGCGTTTCGTTTACGACTCCTATCGCCGCTTCATCCAGATGTTCTCCGACGTCGTTATGGAAGTCGGCAAGAAGTACTTTGAGCAGCTCATCGACGCGATGAAGGAAAAGCGCGGCGTCAAGCTCGACATCGAGCTCACCGCAGCCGACCTCAAGGAACTCGCCGAGCAGTTCAAGGCCGAGTACAAGCAGCAGATCGGCGAGGACTTCCCCTCCGACCCCAAGACCCAGCTGTACGAAGCCATCCGCGCCGTGTTCCGCTCCTGGGACAACCCGCGCGCGAACGTCTATCGCCGCGACAATGATATCCCCTATTCCTGGGGTACTGCCGTCAACGTCATGCCGATGGTCTTCGGCAACCTGAATGAGAATTCCGGTACCGGCGTCGCCTTCACCCGTGACCCCGCCACCGGCGAGAAGAAGCTCATGGGCGAGTTCCTGACCAACGCTCAGGGCGAGGACGTCGTCGCCGGCGTCCGCACCCCGATGCCCATCTCCCAGATGGAAGAGAAGTTCCCCCAGGCTTACGCCGACTTCGTCAAGGTCTGCGACCTGCTCGAGGATCACTACCGCGACATGCAGGACATGGAGTTCACCGTCGAGAACGGCAAGCTCTATATGCTCCAGTGCCGCAGCGGTAAGCGCACCGCGCAGGCTGCTCTCAAGATCGCCTGTGACCTCGTGGACGAGGGCATGATCGACGAGAAGAAGGCCGTCTCCATGATCGACCCGCGCAACCTCGACACCCTGCTCCATCCCCAGTTCGATGCGGCTGTCCTCAAGAAGGCTCCCGCCATCGCCAAGGCTCTGCCCGCCTCCCCCGGCGCCGCCTGCGGCAAGATCGTCTTCTCCGCTGAGGATGCCAAAGAGTGGAAGGAGCGCGGCGAGAAGGTCGTTCTCGTCCGTCTCGAGACCTCTCCGGAGGATATCGAGGGCATGAAGGCCTCCCAGGGCATCCTGACCGTCCGCGGCGGTATGACCTCCCACGCGGCTGTCGTCGCGCGCGGCATGGGCAAGTGCTGCGTCTCCGGCTGCGGCGAGATCAACATGGACGAGGAGAACAAGAAGTTCGAGCTCGCCGGCAAGACCTATCACGAGGGCGACTTCATCTCCATCGATGGTTCCACCGGTAACATCTACGACGGCATCATCCCCACGGTCGACGCCACCATCGGCGGCGAGTTCGGCCGCGTCATGGCTTGGGCCGACAAGTATCGCCGTCTGGGCGTCCGCACGAACGCCGATAACCCGCATGACACCGAGCAGGCCGTGAAGTTCGGCGCTGAGGGCATCGGCCTCTGCCGCACCGAGCACATGTTCTTCGAGGCTGACCGTATTCCCGCCATCCGCGAGATGATCTGCTCCGACACCGTCGAGCAGCGCGAGAAGGCGCTCGCTAAGCTCGAGCCGATGCAGCAGGGCGACTTTGAAGCCATGTATATCGCGCTCGAGGGCCGTCCGATGACCGTTCGTTTCCTCGATCCCCCGCTGCACGAGTTCGTTCCCACCGAGGAAGCTGACATCGAGCAGCTCGCCAAGGACATGGGCAAGAGCGTTCAGGACATCAAGAACATCATCGCCTCCCTGCACGAGTTCAACCCCATGATGGGCCACCGCGGCTGCCGTCTGGCCGTTACGTTCCCCGAGATCGCTGCCATGCAGACCCGTGCGGTCATCAAGGCTGCGCTGAACGTCAACGCCGCGCATCCCGACTGGAACATCATCCCCGAGATCATGATCCCGCTCGTCGGCGAGGTCAAGGAGCTCAAGTACGTCAAGGACGTCGTCGTCGAGGTCGCTGACAAGCTGATCGCCGAGGCCGGCAGCTCCATGAAGTACAAGGTCGGCACCATGATCGAGATCCCGCGCGCCGCTCTGACCGCGGACGAGATCGCCAAGGAAGCGGACTTCTTCTCCTTCGGCACGAACGACCTGACCCAGATGACCTTCGGCTTCAGCCGTGACGATGCCGGCAAGTTCCTCGGCGCGTACTACGACAAGAAGATCTACGAGAGCGATCCGTTCGCCCGTCTCGATCAGGCCGGCGTCGGCAAGCTCGTCTCCATGGCCGCCAAGATGGGCCGCGAGACCAACCCGCACATCCACCTCGGCATCTGCGGCGAGCACGGCGGCGATCCCACGTCCGTCGAGTTCTGCCACAAGGTCGGTCTGGACTATGTCTCCTGCAGCCCGTTCCGTGTCCCCATCGCCCGCCTCGCCGCCGCTCAGGCTGCCATCAAGGAAATGTGAGCGATCTTTTGAGCGTTCACAAAGCGGCTCGAAACTTGCAAACCTTTGATGTAACTGCCTTTGCGGGCATCATTGGCTGAAAACAGACAAAAATCCGGTATTGTTCCGTTTGGAGCGATACCGGATTTTTTGCATCTTCTGCGGGGCAGGTTGAGAAAAACTGCGCCATGGAGAGATTCCGTGTGCCGCCGGTACTCGGAATGGCACTCTGAATGGCACGCGGAAGCGGCACTTGGAAGGGTCGGCGGCATCAACGAAAGCGATGCATTGCCTTTGGCATGGTTGTGCGGTACAGTCCGTGCAGAGGTGATGCAGCATGAGGTTTTATTACAGGCGCGGAGGAAAGGGCGCAGCGCCGGAGGGTTTTGACAGAGTCTACACGGAGGTCGATGGGGACGGCAACGTCCTGCGGGAGCTGCTTGCGTATGTGAGAGCGGACGACAGTGTAACCGTGGAGATGGGTGGTGAGCTGGGCGGCACAGCCGGTGCGTTTGTGGAGATGGCACTTGCCCTCTATCGACAGCAGGCAACTTTGCTCTGCAAGTCTCCTAAGATTGACACGGCGGCAGGTCACTGGCAGGCGGTGCTTTCCGACCTTGCGCTGTTGACAAGCAGGGACACCGGAGATGCGGCGCGGCTGTCTCGGTTTATGGAGGGGCTGCACCGGTGCTTCGACCTTGTGGAGAGACGACAGATGACCGTAGCGGAGGTCTGCCGGAAGATGAGCATTGGGAAGACAACCTACTACCGTTATTGGCGTAAGATCAAGAGTGCCCCGCAGAGGGAGCGTCACACAGAGCTTTTTGAGGAATTGCGGACCAAAATAGAAGCAAATGAGTTGAGTATTTCCGCAGCTTGCAGGCAAATGAATATCGGTGCGGGAACGTATTACAGAATGAGGGATCAGTATAAAAAAGAACGCAGCGTTCCAAATGTTCCAAATTCAGAATGATGTGGTTTTGCAGTCAACAGGAGATAGTGATTCGGCAAATTGGGGAGGTATGGAACGACACTATAGGTGAGAAGCCCTCTTACGGTCGGAAATGGAGGGCAGGAGATCAGTGCGCGGCTGCTTCAATGAGAGTAAACATACATTTTTCTGATGCTGACAGCGGCACTGCTGGCATTGCTGATGAAATGTCTGTACAGAAGGCTGGAAGCCCTGGTCACAGAGATCATAGTGAAGGCAGCACAACAGACACAGCAGAACCCGCAGGAGACATAGTTCCAAATATATAAACCGCCCACCCTACTATAATGGGCGATGAGGCGGTTGTTGTCCAGATAATCCGCCAAATCTGTGATCTGCGCGAAGCCCTCGCATTTCATAACGATAAAAGCACAGACCATGGCTTCTTTGGGGAAGCCCCGCCCGGTTGCCGCCCTGGGCAGCGTGAAGTCCAGACTGCTGAAAAGCTTGTCGTAAAACATGGCGGCGCTTTGGGATGTAAACAGCGTCACATCCTGAATGATTTCCTGTCGGTAGATAGCGGCCAGCCCCTTTCCGGTTGGCGTGTTTCACAAATCCATTTTACCAAAAAGGGGCTCCGCTTTCTATATCAATGGAGTGATTTTCGGCTTCAGCCATGGCCGGGAACCATTGCAATTACCGCGTTTCTTGCGTTTTGCTCATGGCGGTGTTATGATTATTTCGTGAGGTGATCCTATCCGGTTCCCGCGCACGAGAGGACTTCCGCCGCACAAGCGACGGCACACGCCAAATGCCGGAAATGCCAGAAAGGACTTTACTTATGCGGCGCAGCCCTGTATAATCGTTTAAGATAGAAAATCGTCGAAAGACTATGCTGCAGGGCCATATGTCTGAGCGGGAGAGCCCCTATGATCGACCGACCGCACTCTTTTAAGGAAACACCGCGCAGTGAAAGCTGCGGTATTGCCTTAGCAGGACTGCGGTCAGTTTTTTTTCTCTGCGAAAGGAGGGAGCATCGGTGAACCGCGTGTTCCGCGAGGAAAAGAA
>OBLO01002274.1_pt1 | contig 15147 bp, 17 predicted proteins | sample 1519401 | NCBI WGS metagenome assembly OBLO01 (sample SAMEA2602897, study PRJEB22501) | metagenome | reverse complement strand
CTCTTTGCGGGTATGGCGGCGGTGCGCCCTCTCACTTCTGGTTGGCCGAAAGGACGGGCAGGGCGTGTGCCACCAGTGTGGTCGCGGAGGAAAGGGAGCGCAACGGCAGCGGGTCGTTCAGTTACGAGGGCGTTTTGGATTTTCCCCGCCTCAGCACACAGGAACCGCAGAAGCTCACGCTGGTGAATTTCGTCGGTCTGGAGCCCTATGTCAAGGGCGTCACGCCGTATGAAATGAGCAGCGGCTGGCCGCTCGAGGCGCTCAAGGCGCAGGCGGTCTGCGCGCGCACCTATGTCGCTTCCCACATGAACGGCTCGCCGGCCTACGGCTTTGACGTCACGGCGACGACGACCAGTCAGGTTTACTTTGGCACACTCGACGCCTCGGCCAACAGCGACCGCGCCGTGGATGAGACGGCAGGGAAGTTCGTCCGCTATGAGGGCAAGCTGTGCGAAACGTTCTACTTTGCGGCGGACGGCGGCGCGACCGAGGACTCCGAAAACGTCTGGGTGACCAAGGTGCCATACCTGCGCGGTGTCGTCGATCCGTATGAGAAGGACATCGAATTTTACTGCAAGAGCTGGAGCACGACCATCTCCCGTGCAGCCGTCGGGGACGTCTCCATCACCTATACGCCCATTGGCAATGCCATGACCGTGACGGTCGGCGGTAAGACCTACAGCAAGGACGCCGTGCGCACGTTCCTGACAAGTGTTTGCGGCCTGCGCTATAACAGCCGCCACTTTACCGTGGAGTATGACGCTGCCTCGGACACTTATTCTGTCGTCGGCGGCGGCTATGGCCACAACTGCGGCATGAGTCAGTGGGGGGCCAAGGCCATGGCGCAGGAACACGGCAAAACCTATGAAGAGATTATCAGTTTCTACTATACTGGAGCTTATGTAGCATGAAAAAATCGGATTTTTATTTTGACCTGCCGGAGGAGCTCATCGCGCAGACGCCGCTCGAGCGCCGCGATGCCTCCCGGCTGCTGACGCTGGACAAAACGACCGGCGCTGTCGCACACCATCACTTTTACGAGCTGCCGCAGTTCCTGCGTCCGAACGACTGCCTTGTGCTCAACGATTCGCGCGTGCTTCCGGCGCGCCTGCTCGGCCACCGCAGCACCGGCGGCGCGGTCGAGGTGCTGCTGCTGCGCGACCTTGGCGACGGCAAGTGGGAGTGCCTGACCCGGCCGGGCCGCAAGACCCAGCCCGGCACCGCGCTCTCGTTTGGCGACGGGGAGCTCACCGCCACGGTCGTCGATGCGATCGCCGACGGCAACAAGATCGTACAGTTTCACTATGACGGCATCTTTCTGGAGGTGCTCGAGCGGCTGGGCAAAATGCCGCTGCCGCCGTACATCAAGGCAGAGCTGCAGGATCAGGAGCGCTACCAGACGGTCTATTCCCGCGAGCTTGGCAGCGCCGCCGCGCCGACAGCCGGCCTGCACTTCACGAAGGAGCTGCTGCAGCAGATCGCGGACATGGGTGTGAAGATCGGCTATGTCACGCTGCACGTCGGCCTTGGCACGTTCCGCCCTGTCAAGGAGGACGAGATCGAGGATCACCCGATGCACTCGGAGTTTTGCATCATCCCGGAGGAAACGGCGCGCATGGTCAACGAGACGAAGGCCAATGGTGGCCGCGTCGTCTGCATCGGCACGACATCCTGCCGCACGGTCGAGAGCTTTGCGGATGCGGACGGAACGCTCCGCGCGCAGTCCGGCTGGACGGACATCTTCATCTACCCCGGCTACAAATTCAAGTGCATGGATGCGCTCGTCACGAATTTCCACCTGCCGGAGAGCACGCTCATCATGCTCGTGTCGGCGCTGGCCGGGCGGGAGCACATCCTCAACGCATACAAGATCGCCGTCGAAAACCGCTATCGTTTCTTCTCGTTTGGCGACGCCATGTTCATTGCCGATGGCCTCGATGCCGGCGGCGCTGAGTAAGAAAATGAAAAAACAGGCTCGCGGCCGCGAGCCTGTTTTTTGCTGTATCGGTTCAGTTTTGCGCAGCTTCAAATGCCTGCTGCAGATCGGCGATGATATATCGGTGTCTTCCAGACCGACCGCCAGACGGATCAGGCGATCCGAGAAGCCGGCGGCCTCGATCTCTTCTTTCGTGCACATGGAGTGCGTCATGGAAGCCGGATGCTGGATGAGCGTCTCGCAGTCGCCAAGGCTGACGGCCAGCGCGCACAGATGCACGTGGTTGAGCACCTTCTTGGCTTCCTCGAAGCTGCCCATCTCGAACGAGACAACGCCGCAGAATCGCGTCATTTCGCGGACGGCCACGGCGTGATCGGGATGGTTCTCCAGACTGGGATAGAACACTTTCTGCACATACTTGGAGCCGGTAAGGAAGTCCACCACTTTCTGCGTGTTTGCGCAGACGGCGTCCATGCGTACCTTGAGCGTCTTGAGACCGCGCAGGATCAAAAACGCCTCCTGCGGCCCGAGCATTGCGCCCGTAATGTCCTTGAGTCTGACCATGCGGATCTGGTCCATGATCTCCTTGCGCGCCGCCGAGAAGCCCGCGACCACGTCGCCGTGGCCGTTGAGATACTTGGTCGCGCTGTGCACGACGACATCCGCGCCCAGCTTCAGCGGCTGCACCAGCAGCGGCGTGGAAAAGGTGTTGTCCACGATGACGAGACAGTCCGGATTCTGCGCATGCGCGTAGTCCGCGACGGCGCAAAGCGCCTGTATCAGCAGATCTATGCGCAGCTGCGCGCACAGATCTTCTCCGGCGAGATCGCAGCCGGACAGTCGCTGCCGTCGTATCGGTTTATGAGCCGGAAATACCAGGTCAACGTCGCCACGGTGGAAAGGCGTATGATCTGCTGGAGGCCAACGGTTATATCCGCCGCTGTCAGGGCAGCGGGTGTTGTGTCCTGCCGCTGGATAATTTCAAGTTCTTTGCCGACGGCGTGGTGCTCGACAGTTTTCAGGCCGGGCAGTCGGAGACCGGGCCGGTCTATGATTTTGCCACCAGCACGCCGCTGGCGACGCGGGAGGAGACACGGCAATTTGTCGCGCTGGCCGACGAGCTCGCGCAGCAGCGGCCGGATGCGCTCCTGCGCTATCCGCCGACACGCAGGCGCTGCGGCAGCATCTGGCAGCGCGTAGCATTTGCTGCGCCTGAGCTATGTCGGCTGTCCGCTGGAGCAGATACCGGAAGGGATACACTGTATCGACTGGGAAATCGACTGGCTGCTGGAGCACCAGACGGCGGCGGAAATTTAGTTGAGGTATCTTGTTGCATATTTTGTGAACAAACATAGCGCCTTTTGTGAACGTTAGCACTCACCTCTTGACAGTGCTAAAAAGCGTGCTATGATGAAGACGATCGATGAGGGAGGGCCTCCAGAGGGTCTCCGGAGATCAGGCATTGTTGTACAAACGGTAACAGAGTTCGCCAACGCGTGGAGTTTTTCCCCAGCGCCTACGAAAGGTATGAATGGAGGAATGACTTATGTTGCCGAGCATTTTTGGTGAAAACCTGTTTGATGATTCGCTGTCCGATTTCTTTGATTTCGGCCGTATGATGCCGCAGGTCAGCAGTGAGCTGTATGGCAAGCACGCCAGAAATCTGATGAAGACCGATGTCCGCGAACTTGACGGCTCGTATGAGCTGGACGTGGACCTGCCGGGCTTCAAGAAGGATGAAGTGACGGTCGATCTGCAGGACGGTTACCTGACGATCAGCGCTGCCAAGGGTCTGGACAAGGACGAGTCCGATAAGAAGGGCAAGTTCCTGCGCCAGGAGCGTTACGCCGGCTCCATGAGCCGCAGCTTCTATGTCGGTGACGATGTGGAATCCGCAGATGTCTCCGCGAAGTTCGAGGATGGCATTCTGAAGATCAGCGTCCCGAAGGCTGCGCCGAAGGAGCTTCCGAAGCACACGACCATCACGATCGAGTAATATGCAGCAATGCAAGCGCGCCCCGGCCAAAATGGCCGGGGCGCGCTGCTTTTTAAAGGGATATCCCCGCCGATGCCTGAAAAGGCATCGGCGGGGATACGTCTGTTATGAACAACGGTTTCAGCTGCGTTTGCTGCGCAGTTCCTTGACCTTGATCCTGGCAGCACGCTTGACCATGTAGGGGAGAATGGCTTTCATCTTGTCCTCGGAGCGGATCATCTTGGTCGCTTCCGGGTGATCGCGGCCAGGTGGATGGCGTCAAACTCGCATCTGGTCGTGCACACGCCGCAGCCGATGCAGCGGTTGGTATCGACGACGCTCACGCCGCAGCCGATGCAGCGGTTGGTATCGACGACGCTCACGCCGCAGCCAAGGCAGCGGGACGCCTCCTTTTTGACCTGCTCTTCCGTGAACGTGCAGCGCGGGTCGCGGAACGTCTTGCGCGCTTCCGCGCCGGAGAGCGCCGCAGGCACCTGCCGTACCGGCGCGTCGAAGCACGCCGTCGGCAGGGCAACATTGCGCTTGTCCAGCTCGGGATACACGCGGCGGTTGCGGCCGATCGTCAGGCTCTGGCCCTCGTGCACGTAGCGGTGCAGGGAAATGGCGGCTTCCTTGCCGGCGGCAATGGCGTCGATCACAAACTTCGGCCCGGTGGCCACATCGCCGCCAACAAAGATGTCCGGCTGTGCGGTCTGAAGCGTGAGGCCGTCGCAGATGTGGCCGCAGACGGCGGGGAAGGGGTTCTCTTTTTTGATAAGCTTGAGCGCGTCCATGTAGCGGCCTTCGGCAACCATGCGGATATAGCCCTGGACGGCAATATGCGCCGGGCAGTTGCTCTTGCAGGGGGCGGTGCCGGTGTCATAGCAGTTGGCGGACGGATTGTCGTCTCGGTAATTTTCGTTCCACATTTCCGGGCCCCATTTGGCCTCATCCGGCAGCACCTGCTTCGGATAGACGATCGGCCCCTCCTTCGTACACAGCTTCTGCCCGAGCTTGGCGGCACCCGCCGGGCACACCTTGGCGCACTGACCGCAGGCAACGCACTTTTCCGGATCGACATGCGCGCGGTAAGCGGATGCGGACATATTCGGCGTGTTGAACAGCTGGCTGGTGCGCAGCGCGTAGCAGGAGCAGACGCAGCAGTTGCAGATGCTGAGGATCTTGTCCTTGCCGTCAATATTCGTGATCTGGTGCACAAAGCCGTTTTCCTCGGCGCGCTGCAGGATCTCCATGCCCTCTTCGCGCGTTGCAGGGCGCGCTTTGTTGGTCTCGATGGCGTAGGTCGCCATGTCACCGACGGTAATGCACATGTCCTCTTCCAGATGGCCGCAGCCCTCATCGCGCACTCTGCGGGACCGGCGGCAGGAGCAGGCGCCGACCGCATACTTGCCGTCGTACTTATCCAGCCAGTGCGACAGATGCTCCAGATCGACCGACTTCTGCTCCGACGGGATCGCCTTTTCGAACGGGACGGCACGCTTGCCGAGCTCACGTTCCACACCGACTGGATGCGCTATGACTGCTATGTAGACCTCAGCGGCGCCGTGCTTGGCGCGTTTCGGGAAAACTGGCTGCCGTTTCTGGGCGGCCTTGTGCTGGTCGTCGGGCTCTCGGCGCTGCGTTTGTCCGCGCTGGTCAACGACCTCGGCTTCGGCATCGGCACGGCGCTGTATGCGTTTGCGGCCGGGGCGCTGGCGATCTCGGCGATGGGGCTGCCGGGCATCTCCGGTTCGTCTCTGCTGATGTCGTGCGGACTCTGTCTGCCCGTGATCGCGGCAATGAAAGACCTGCTGCAATTTCAGTTCGGCCAGTTCCGGCTGCTGGCGGCGGTTGGGCTGGGCCTGCTCGCGGGCTTTGCCATTGCTCCGCATTGCATCCGCGGCTGGATGCGCAAAGCGCCGGGCGCCGTCACCTATGCCGTGTTGGGCATGATGCTCGGCTCTCTCTATGCGATCATCGTCGGCCCGACGACACTGAAGGTGCCGCAGCACGCTATGACAATATCTGATTTTCACCTGATTTTCACCTCCTCTGGTTCGCGCTCGGCATTGCCGTGATGCTGGGCCTGGAGGCGCTGAAAAGGCGTGTGCAGAAGGCGCTGGCACACTAATACGCAAATCTTCCGGGAACGCTTGACTTGATGCTGCAATCTGTTAGAATAAGTAGGCAATCCAAACAGAAAGGCAAGCAAACTATGTTTCAACTGATTTGCAAAGACGGCCATGCGCGCCGCGGCGCGTTCACAACGCCGCACGGTACGGTGCAGACGCCGGTGTTTATGAATGTCGGCACGCAGGCGGCCATCAAGGGCGCGCTCTCGGCGGAGGATCTGGAGACGATCGGCTGCCAGGTCGAGCTGTCCAACACGTACCACCTGCACGTGCGTCCCGGCGACGAATTGATCCGCGACCTGGGCGGCCTGCACAAATTCATGACCTGGGAAAAACCGATTCTGACCGACAGCGGCGGATTCCAGATCTTTTCGCTGGCGCAGCTTCGGAAGATCACGGAAGAAGGCGTTGCCTTCAACTGCCATGTGGACGGCCGGCACATTTTCATGGGGCCGGAAGAGAGCATGCGCATTCAGGCCAATCTTGGCTCGGATATTGCAATGGCGTTTGACGAGTGCATCAAGATCCCGTCGCCGTACGACTACGTGAAAAACTCCTGCGACCGGACGTATCGCTGGCTGCAGCGCTGCAAGGCGGCGCTCACGGATTACACCGGCCGTGACGATGCTGTCAATCCCGGCCAGGTGCTCTTCGGCATCAATCAGGGCACCATTTTTCACGATCTGCGCATTGAGCATATGAAGAAGATCGCAGACCTCGATCTGGCCGGTTATGCGATCGGCGGCCTCGCGGTGGGGGAGACGACGCAGGAGATGTATGATACCATTGCTGCCGTCGAGCCCTATATGCCGGCCAACAAGCCGCGCTACCTGATGGGCGTCGGCACACCGGGGAACATCATCGAATCCGTCGCGCGCGGCGTGGACTTTTTCGACTGCGTCATGCCGGCGCGCAACGGCCGCCACGGACATCTGTTCACGTGGTCAGGCATCATCAACATTAAAAATGAGAAATATCAGCGCGATGAGCAGCCGATCGACCCGCAGTGCGACTGCCCGGTCTGCCGGCGGTATTCCCGCGCCTATCTGCGGCACCTGTTCAAGGCGGAAGAGATGCTGGCCATGCGCTTTGCCGTGATGCATAATTTGTATTTTTATAATACGCTCATGCAGCGCATCCGCGCGGCGATCGAGGCGGGGGAGTATGAGGCGTTCCGGAAAAGTTACACATCCGTACTCGATATGCGCATTTAATGCTTGCATTTGCATAGGAAAGCAGATATAATATCTTTATCTTTATACGGAGGTAAAACCATGGGAAGCTCTGGCGGATATTCATCCATTATCATGATCGTTCTGATGCTTGTCATCTTCTATCTGTTCCTGATCCTTCCGGAGAACAAGAAGAAGAAAAAGCTCAATGAAATGCGTTCCAATCTGAAAGTCGGTGACGATATCGTCACGATCGGCGGTATGATGGGCAAAGTCGTCCACGTCACGGACGACAGCGTGACCTTCGAGACCAGCGAGGATCAGGTTCGCATCCAGGTTGCCAAGTGGGCCATTTCCACGAACGCCCGCGCCGAGGCGCAGGCTGCCAAGGAAGCTCAGGATCGCAAGGCTGCCAAGCAGAAAGCAAAAGAAGCGAAAAAGGAAGAGCCGAAGCACGAGGAGCCGAAGGGCCCCGAGGTGTAACGCTGCTTTCGGAATGATTCACCCCCTGCAGGAATATGCTGTGATGCATACGTTCTGCAGGGGGTGTTTTTTTGAATACGGAACAAAAATGGCTGCCGATGCTCTCGCGCGCGGCGGCGGCCGGCCTGGCCGGACTTGGACTCGCGCTGCTCTTGAGCTGGCTGGCTGCGCTGGCCATGAATCACGATGTGCTGCCCGGCTCAGATGTGCGCCTTGCTGCGTTGGTGTGCTGCGGGCTTGCGTGTCTTGCTGCCGGCGCGCTCTCGCCGCGGCCGGAGCAGGGGAGGGCACTTGGCGGAGCGATGACATGGGCGGTGTGGGCGATCGGATATCTCATCCTGAAGGCGGCCGTTGGCGCGCAGGTTTTCTGCGCCGCTACCGCCATGACGCTGCTGACCGCGCTGGCTGCTGCGATCGTCGGTTCGTGCATTTTTCATAAAAAGTTACGAAATAGAACAAAGAAGAAAAAACGGAAACAGAAGAGATATTACGGTTGGTAATCAGGCAGAAGGTTTACATAATCATCGTTTGATTACCTATATATTGCGTTAGATACGCAATGATTACCGAAATATAGTCATATACCGCTGGAAATACTGGGCATCTCTTTCTGCTCAGTTACGTGGTTTACATAATATTGTTAACATAATTTCTTGTCATAATAAACAAAAATGAACAAATTCTGACGAACTACTTGATAACATTTTCGATTTGTATTATATTATGTCTACAACGCATTATGTAAATTGTCATGTTATGAGCGCATGTTCATAGGCTGTCAGTGGTGATGAATGTGCGACATAACAGATTGCGTGTGCGCCGGAAACCGGCCGTCTCCTGCTTTCCGCTGCCGCCGCTGCTCGCGGTCGGTATGGCGGCGGGCTATGTGATCGGCTGCTGCTTCGGCGCCAATGCTGCGCTGCCGGAGCCGTCAAATCCGGTTCTTTCCTTTTTGAGCAGCAGCGGCGCGGGTGGGACGCTGTACGGCGGCTTGCTGACAGAGCTGTGCGTCTCGTGCGCCTACGGTTTTGCGTTTTTGCTGCTGTCTACGTCGTATCTTGGTTTTTTGCTGATTCCGGCCGTTTTCGGGATCAAAGGTTTTTTGTCCGCCTGTACGGCGGCCGCCTTCCTGAATTCCGGCTGCGACCATGCGTTTTGGCTCTCCTGCGTCGCAGTCGGTCTGCCCGGCATTTTTCTTGTGCCGGCGCTGTTTCTACTCGGAACGCTCTGCGCGCAGATGTCTGTGCGTCTGCTCGAGCAGCGGCGCGGCCTGCCAGTCCCCGTATCATCGGAGCGATATTCCCGGGAGCTGGCGCTTGTGTTCTGCCTGCTGTTGGCGGCTGCGGCCGCCGCGTGCTATGCAGTACCGTTTTTCACACGGCTTATTCTGTGACCTGTGGTCACTGTGGATGAAATCTGATTGGAAAGGGGGAAGTCGTCATGCGGGATTCCGACGGAATGGAATTGTTCGAGTCCTACCTGCGCGATGTCAAGCGCTCGTCGCAAAATACGATTTCCTCATATCTGCGGGATATCCGCCAACTCAGCGAATATCTGCACGCACACACGGATGCCGATCTTGGCTCCGCGGAAGAGGAAGAGCTGTGTGAATACATCGACTGGATGCGCAGTAACGGCAAGTCCGTTGCCACGGTTTCCCGGGCGATCGCATCGCTGAAAAATTTCTATGGGTTCCTGCTCAACAATCACTATGTGCAGCACAATCCGACCGGCAAGCTCGTACCGGACAAGGCCAAGCAGAAGCTGCCGCAGATCCTCTCGAGCAAAGAGGTCGAGCTGCTGCTGGCGCAGCCGGAGTGCACGGACGCCAAGGGCTACCGTGACCGCGCCATGCTCGAGCTGCTGTATGCGACCGGTATCCGTGTCAGTGAACTGATCTCGCTCAACATTACGGATGTAAATCTGTCCGCCGGTGTTATCCGCTGCCAGGGCCGCGATAAAGCGCGCATGATCCCCATGTATCCGGCGGCTGTCCGTGCGCTCACGGAGTACATCAACTTCATCCGCCCGCAGATGATCGCAGCGCCGGATGAACAGGCGCTGTTCGTCAACGTCAGCGGGGAACGGATGTCGCGTCAGGGCTTCTGGAAGCTCATCAAGAACTATCAGACCAAGGCCGGCATCGAAAAGACGATCACACCGCACACGCTGCGCCATTCCTTCGCTGCGCATCTGCTGGAAAACGGCGCGGATATCCACGCCATTCAGGAAATGCTCGGCCATGCGGACATCTCCTCGACGCAGATCTATTCGCACCTTGTCAGCAAGCAGCTCAAGGATGTCTACAACAAAGCGCACCCGCGTGCGTGACATACGTGTTTTCAAGCGCTCCGAAACGACTCGGGGCGCTTTTTCTTTTCCCGGCAGTTGCCTACGGGGCGAAAATATGCTATATTTATTTAATTGGAGTGATGCATATGCGGATCCTGGGCGTTGACCCCGGCATTGCCACGGTCGGCTTCGCGGTGCTGGACGCGGAAAAGCGCAGCCAGCGACTGCTGACCTGCGGCGTGATCACGACGCCGGCCAAAACGCAGCTGTCCAGCAGGCTCGACCAGATCTACCGCGACCTGAATGAACTCATCGCGCAGTTTCACCCGGAAGTGATGGCGGTCGAGGAGCTGTTTTTCAATACGAATATCACGACCGGCATCGCCGTTGCCCATGGCCGCGGCATCATCCTGCTCTCAGGCTATCAGGCCGGGCTGCAGATCTATGAATACACGCCGCTGCAGGTCAAGCAGGCGGTCGTCGGTTATGGCCGTGCGGACAAAAAGCAGGTCATGGACATGGTGCGTCGCATCCTGTCCCTGCAGGCCGTGCCGAAGCCGGACGACGCGGCGGACGCCGTCGCTATCGCGCTCTGCCATGCGCGCAGCGCCACATCTTTGATCCATCAACAGGAGAGATTTGATCCATGTTCTACCATATAAACGGAGTCGTTACCGATATCGAACCGAATCTGGTCGTGCTGGAGTGCGGCGGCGTGGGCTATGCGCTCAACGCCAGCCTGAACACGATCAGCAGCGTCAGAACGGGCGAGCGCGCCAAGCTCTATACGTATGAGTGCATCCGCGAAGATGCACATGATCTCTACGGCTTTGCCAGCAAGAGCGAAAAGCACTGCTTTGAGTTGCTGCTCGGCATCTCCGGCGTTGGACCGAAGGCGGCGCTGTCGATCCTTTCGTCCAACACGCCGGACGGGCTGGCGCTGGCGGTGCTCAACGGCGATGAAAAGGCGCTCACGAGCGCGCCGGGCATCGGTAAGCGCATTGCGCAGCGCATCCTGCTCGAGCTCAAGGACAAAATGGCCAAAGAGAGCGCGAGCGTGGACTTTGCAGACCTGACGCCGGCAGTGCCCGCGTCGGACGCGGCCTCGGCCGCGCGCAGCGATGCGATCGCCGGCCTGTCCGTGCTCGGTTACAGCATGCCGGAGATCAATGCGGCGCTGCGCACGCTGCCGTCCATCGAGGGCATGAGCGCGGATCAGATCATCAAGGCCGCGCTGCGCGCCATGATGCAGCAGTAAGCAGGGGAGGGAGCGTATATGAGTATCAGTTTTTCCGAGGACGCCCAGCAGGAGGTCGTCACCTCTTCCCGCGTGCTTCCGGAGGATTCCGGCGAGGGCTCTCTGCGCCCGCGGCTGCTGAAGGATTATACCGGTCAGGAAAAAGCGAAAGAGAACCTGCAGGTCTGCATCGACGCGGCGCGCCTGCGCGGCGAGCCGCTCGACCACGTGCTGCTCTACGGCCCTCCGGGGCTTGGCAAGACGACGATGGCCGCCGTCATCGCAAACGAGATGGGCGTGAACATGCGCATCACCTCTGGCCCGGCGATCGAAAAGGCCGGCGATCTGGCGGCGCTGCTGACCAACCTGCAGGAACATGATATTCTCTTCGTGGACGAGATCCACCGCCTCAACCGCGCAGTCGAGGAGATCCTTTACCCCGCCATGGAGGACTACGCGATCGACATCATCATCGGCAAAGGGCCGTCGGCCAATTCGATCCGGCTGGATCTGCCGCGCTTTACGCTCATCGGAGCGACCACGCGCGCCGGACAGCTGACCGCGCCGCTGCGCGACCGCTTCGGCGTCAATCTGCGTCTGGAGCTCTACAGCCCGGCCGAGCTGCAGAAGATCGTAGAGCGCAGCGCCGGTATCCTCAAGGTGGAGATCGACAGTGCCGGCGCGTATGAGATCGCCTCGCGCTCGCGTGGCACGCCGCGCATTGCCAACCGTCTGCTCAAGCGCGTGCGCGACTATGCGCAGGTGCGCGCCGACGGCGTCATCACCAAAGAGGTCGCCAACGCCGCGCTGCTGCGCCTAGAAGTGGACGAGATGGGCCTCGATGCGACGGACCGGCGGATGCTGCGCAGTATCATCGAATTCTATCACGGCGGGCCGGTCGGCCTGGAAACGCTCGCGGCGACGATTGGCGAAGAGGCCGTGACGCTCGAGGACGTCTATGAGCCGTATCTGCTGCAGCAGGGCTTTTTGACGCGCACGCCCCGCGGCCGCTGCGTCACACGCCGTGCTTATGAGCATCTTGGCCTGGAATACATCGGTCAGCAGGAGATAGATCTCTGAAAAAAGCGCTGAATGTCCCCGAAATGTGCATTTTGTACAAAAATGTATTGACTTTTCAACGTTTTTAGTTATAATTTGTTTTGAGTGGTATTGGAGTTTTGAAGGTTATGAAGGATGATTCCAAACTGTCTGATGCAGAGCTGCTGGCACTGGTGAGTGCCGGGAATGCCGACGCGGAGGAAGCGCTCGCAGAGCGCTACAGCCGCCTGGTGCGCATTTGCGCGCGGCCGCTTTTTCTCATCGGCGGTGACAGCGAGGATCTCATTCAGGAAGGAATGCTTGGCCTGCTCTCTGCCATCCGGCAGTATGACCCGGCGTCCAATGTGCCTTTCAAAGCGTTTGCAGAGGTTTGTATCAGCAACCGCATTTACAGTGCCATCAAGTCCGCTTCCAGACAGAAGCATTCTCCGCTTAACAGCGGCATTTCCCTAGACAGCATCCTCTCAGAAGAATCACAGACCCAGGCGTCCAGCTATCCGGAAGCAAATTGTCGTGTTACTGAGGAGCAGGTTCTGGCCAGAGAGAGTGAACAAGAGCTATTGTCCGCATTTACCCGGTATTTGTCAGCGTTTGAAGCGCGGGTGCTTCGGCTGTATCTGTCCGGCCTTTCCTATGCCGAGATGGCGGCCGAGACGAACAAACCCGAAAAATCCATTGACAATGCCGTGCAGCGGATCCGCCGCAAACTGGCGCGGCTCCCCAATTTCAGCGACTTCAGCAAGAGCTGAACGCAATATAGCCGAGAGGCAAGTTTTTCAAAAGAGAGGATTTATCATGTTCGAAGACAAAACGTTGAAGTGCAAAGAGTGCGGCGCAGAGTTCGTTTTCACCGCCGGTGAGCAGGAATTTTATGCGGAAAAGGGCTTCCAGAATGAGCCCCAGCGCTGCAAGGCCTGCCGTGACGCGCGCAAGAACGCCGCCCGCGGTCCCCGCGAGTTCTTCACTGCTACCTGCGCTGCCTGCGGCGGCGAGGCCAGAGTTCCGTTTGAGCCGAAGTCTGACCGTCCTGTCTACTGCAGCGAGTGCTTCGCGAAGATGAGAGAGCAGCACTAATCAGCAGATAAACTGGTTAAAATGATTGGGGCGCTTCGTGCGACCCAATCATTTTCTCACAAGCAAACTACCGGAGGTAAAAAGATTATGTTTGAAATTTCCAGAGATACGATGATTTCGGAGATCCTGTCCAATGCGCCGGAGGCCATGCCCGTGTTCCAGAACATCGGCATGCACTGCCTCGGCTGCGCCATGGCCAGTGGCGAGACGCTGGAGCAGGCTTGCCTTGCACACGACGTGGATCCGGACGAGTTCCTCGAGCAGCTGCGCACCTATCTGGAGAGTCTGTAAGATACAGACATGGATCAAAAGCCGGCGGTACGCCGGCTTTTGGCGTTTCCGGAGGAGTAAGTATGGATTCCATTCATCTATCACCGCGGCTGCAAATGGTCGCGGACTTCGTGCCGCCGTGCGCCTGCGCTGCGGATATCGGTACAGATCACGGATATTTGCCGGTCTGGCTGCTGCAAAATGGAGTCGTTCAAACGGCCATCGCGGCCGACATCCATGTCGGTCCGCTTGCCAATGCGCGGAAGTCCGCCGCCGCTTACGACTTGGAGGAGCGCGTTCGGTTCGTGCAGGCGGACGGTCTGCAATTTCCGGACGCGCAGGCAGCGGATGTCATCACCATTGCCGGCATGGGCGGGGAAACGATCTGTGCGATCCTGGCGGCCACGCCGTGGCTGCGGCAGGGAAAACGGCTCGTTTTGCAGCCGCAGAGCAAAGTGCAGGAACTGACGGACTGGCTCTGGCACAACGGTTTTACGATCGAGGACGCAGCCCTCTGCCGCGATGCCGGCAAGCGCTATCTTGCCCTGCGCGTGCTTGGACAGCCGGCCGGGCAGACATACACGGTGGAGCAGCTGCTGCTTCGCCGCCGCGATCCGCTGCTGCCGGAGCACCTCACAGAAGAGATCCGGCGGCAAACGCGCGCACGCGCCGGCATGGCGCTTGCAAAGCAAACGCCGGCGGCGGAACTGGCAGCAATCGACGTGCGGCTCTCGCAGCTGCAAACCTGCCTGAAGGAGGTACAGACATGGTGATCATCAATGACATCTACACTTTCTTAAATGAGATCGCGCCGGTGCGGTATCAGATGGACTTTGATAACGCCGGCTTTCTGGTCGGTGACGGCGGCGCTGCGGTGAAAAAAGCACTGCTGGCGCTGGACATCACAGACGCCGTGATCGCAGAAGCGATCGAGCTGCGCGCGCAGCTCATTGTTTCGCACCACCCGCTCATCTTTACGCCGCTGCGGCACGCGACGACGGATGATCTCGCCGGACGCAAGGTGCTGGCCATGGCGCGGCACGGCATTTCCGCCATCTGTATGCACACGAACCTGGACATTGCCGACGGCGGCGTCAATGATGCGCTCATGGCGGCGCTGGGCGCGGAGGTCACGGGCGGCCTGGAGCCGGCCGGTACGGCGGCCGACGGGCGCGCGCTTACCTGCGGACGTGTAGGGAAGCTTCCGAACCCCATGACCATGGCGGAATTTCTGCCCTATGTTGCCGGACGTTTGCACGCCAACGGGCTGCGGTATGTGGACGGTGGCCTGCCAGTGGAAAGAATCGCGGTTTGTGGCGGCTCCGGCGGGGATATGCTGGGGGTGGCGGGGGGGGAGGGGGGGGACACCCTCGTGGCGGCCGACGGGGAGGAAAAACCCCTCCCCCCCGCCAAAGGGCGTGGGGTCAAACCCGTCGACGCCGGTCACCCTTCCTCAGGAAAAAAGGGGATCCCCGTGCTGCCCGGGGAAACTCTGCAGCAGGTGCCCCACGTTCACC
>OBLO01002265.1_pt1 | contig 15202 bp, 16 predicted proteins | sample 1519401 | NCBI WGS metagenome assembly OBLO01 (sample SAMEA2602897, study PRJEB22501) | metagenome | reverse complement strand
ATCAGAATTGTGCACAGCGACGCCCCAAAAATGAGTATTTTAAATTTTCCCCCTTTCCCCGCCACAGCCAAAACAGGTTATAAGACGCCCCTTCGCAATCTCTTCCGCAGTTGTTAATATTTTTTCCAACCCATCTGGTGTATGTGCATAATCTACGACGACGGAAAAAGATTGCCCTTCTTCAATAAGTTCAAACCGTCCTGCCACTGATACGAAATCAGAAAGAGCAGCTTGTATGTCTTTGATATCCACACCTTCTGACAAAGCTGCACCAATAGCTGCCATTACATTATATACGTTGAAACGGCCGATAAGCTTAGTTTTTATAACGTATCTTTTTTCACCAAGCTGAATTTTGAACGATGAGGATTTTCCACTAAAATGAACATCACTTGCTTTTAAATCGGGATTACCATTAAAGCCATAAGTTGATACTTGGCAAAAATCCGGGTCTGAAATTGCGTTACTCATTACGGCTGCATATGGATCATCACTGTTAATCCACGCCGATTTCCCATCTTTAATCTGATCTTTGCCAGAAACCATTTTGAAAAGGATGGATTTTGCCTTGGCATAATTATCCATAGTCTTATGATAATCCAAATGATCTTCTGTCAGATTTGTAAAAACCGCTGTATCAAACTCACATCCGATAACACGCCCCATAACTAATGAATGAGAAGATACTTCCATACAAACATGGGTTACATTTTCTTTTAGCATCTGATACAAAATACGCTGCAGGTCTATAACATCCGGTGTTGTATTATGTGTCGGGATCTCTTTATCCCCAATCAAAGCATGCACCGTTCCAATGACACCGGTTTTATATCCGACATGATGCAGGATATGGGATATAACATGGGTTGTTGTAGTTTTTCCATTTGTTCCCGTCAAAGCAATCATTCTCATTTTTTTAGAGGGATAGTCAAAAAAATATGGAACTATATCTTCCATCGCTTTCCGTGTATCGGCAACATAAATAATTGTAACATCTGAGGCCACATCGATTTTCTTTTCCGCAATAATAGCTGCCGCTCCATTTTCAGCCGCCATATTTGCAAAATTATGTCCATCTACGTGTTCTCCACGCAAACAGAAAAATAAACTTCCTGTTTCTACCGCACGGGAATCCGCAGTTACATCAATTATTCTAACTTGGGAATTACCTTCCATTCTCTCGATAGGAGTTGCCTTTAATAAATCAATTAATTGCTTCACACCAATACCTTCTACTTGTCATCATAATCCTGTACATTGCCTTATATAGTATAACAATTTATATACAAGCACAATAGCGGTCCTATGAGGGCCGCTATTAACTCAATCTCTTATTTTCTGCTTTCCGCCTTCTGTCTCCATACGTCCATAAATAGCACTTGTAGCAACTTGCATACCAAGTTGTGTTTCCGCAATATTTTGGATTCTTGCCGGTGCTTCAAGCTTGGCAACATCCAGCTGTAAAGTTGCATTTTCTTTTGCAATAGAAATTACTTCAGAACGAAGAACTTGCATTTTATATTCTTGCTGTGCATTCATTCCCGAAAAAAAATACAATGCCAACACAGGAATAAATAATAAGGAAAGGCTTATAAATACTTGATAAAAGTTCCTGCGTTCAATGACGCCACTTTGTCCTGCTACTGCTACGTTTTCAGATATATAATTCATCATATTCACATTCTGTGATGTCATTTGAACTTCCCCTATCCCTTATTACACTTTTTCCACCACACGAAGCACAGCGCTTCGTGCTCTTGGATTCTCCTTAACTTCTTGCGGGGACGGCCTTATTGCTTTCCCCACACTTCTGACCTGTCTTCTGTGATTACATATACAAATCGGAATTTCCGACGGACAAATACAGTCTTTAGACATGTCCCTAAAGGTATTTTTGATAATACGATCTTCCAATGAATGAAAAGTGATGACTCCTAACCGTCCTCCCTTATTCAGGTGATTTATGCAATCCTCCATGGCTTTTCGCAAAATACCAAGTTCATTATTTACTTCAATGCGAATGGCCTGAAAAGTCCTTTTCGCTGGATGCGGTCCATCTCTTCTTGCCGCAGAGGGGATTGCCGCTTTAATGACATGGACAAGTTCTTCTGTAGTAGAGATTGGTCTGCGCATCCTGGCTCTATCTATAAAATCAACAATACGACTCGCCCAACGTTCTTCCCCGTAATCACGAATAATATTTCTTAAATGCTCTTCCGTATATGTATTTATCACATCATATGCAGTCAACGAGTTCCTTTGATCCATTCTCATATCAAGTTTTCCATTATTCATATATGAGAATCCACGGGCTCCATCATCCAACTGATGCGATGATACCCCTAAATCAAAAATAAAACCATCAACTTTTTCTATTCCATTCTCTTTTAAAATTCCATTGATATTAGAAAAATTGTCTCTTACTGATATAAATTTACACTGGGCTCCACGGAGCCGTTCTTTAGCCGCCTCAATAGCCTCCCCATCCTGATCTACACCAATTATGCAGCCAAGATTTGAAAGCCCTTCAGCAAGAGCCAAAGAATGGCCTCCACCGCCCAATGTGCAATCCACATAAGTACCGTTTGTATTCGTCAATACATGACTAACCATCTCATTTTGCAAAACAGTAGTGTGGCTAAATTTCATAGATACCTCTTATATCAGAAATTCAGAGGAAGTTCTAACGATTCCGCCAAATCGGTAATAGATTCTTCTTCATTTAAATCCCGATCAAGAAGCTCAGGATCCCATATTTCAATCGTGCTTCCCGCACCAATAATTCTTGCATCTTTTTTTAAATCAGCAAGTTTCCTTAAATGTGCAGGAATCAATATCCGCCCCTGCTTATCGCACTCCATTTCACTTCCTTTTCCAATCAGATATCTTTTTACCTTTCTTACATTTTGATGTGTTGCCGACATTTGCTCAAACTTAGAAATAAGATTATTCCAATGTTCCATCGTATAGATGCAGAGACAGGAATCCAACCCTGGAGCTAAAACGAAATGATCCCCCAATTCTTCGCGAAATTTGGCAGGAAGAATCATCCGCCCTTTCGAATCTATACTGTGCGAATATTCTGACATAAACATGATTCTTCCACCTCCCTCCACTTTTAGCCACATTCTACCACAATCCCCCACTTATATACAATCCGGAACATTTATTCTCATATAACTATTATTTACCAATATTTCCTACCATCTCTTTCTTCGCTTTAATAAAGCCAGACATTTTTAACTCCCACTTTGTCTTTATACTGTGTAAAACAGAATAAAATTCACACAAAAAAACGTGATGAAAATCTCTTTCATCACGTTTCCTATTCTGCTACGATATACGCACTACCCAGCCTGGTACATGTATTAAACGGAATATTTATCAAAGCCGCCCTCGCATTTACAGACAGTGGTGTTTTCACTGCGCCAGACCAGTATAACATCCTACCTATAATCTCGCCAGGTGACTTCCCGTTTGCCCTCAGTTCCCGGATGGTAATTCCGCCTTGCCTCTTAGACAAACGTATACCATACTTATCTACCAGCAGAGGTAAATGTCCGTATAAGGGAATTTGATAGCCAAGCTTTCTCAAAAGATAAATTTGATAAAACGTTGAAGGCAATAGATCATTTCCTCTGAAAACATGAGTTACCTGCATTATCCCGTCATCCGCAGAAGCCGCCAATTGATATGATACGGCACCATCTGCCCGAAAAATAATAAAATCATCTTTCCCCTCTTCTAAGGTCTTTATCTGATTCCCGCAGAACATATCACAAAAAGAAATTTCTTGCTTTTTCATGCGGATTCTCCAAGATGGCTCTTTGTCGGTTTGCCCCCGTTCTGACCATGATAAGTTTCGACAATGCCCGTCATATACAGGTTTGTTTTCCCCTAAATGAGGAGCTGACGATATATTATGTATTCTTGCCCGCGAACAAAAGCAAGGGTATATGGAATCTTCAGCTTCCCACCGCTTCTTAATACCCTCATATATAGAGAACCGTTTACTTTGTATAGGCTCTCCATATGCATATACATGTCCGGGCTCTTCATCCCAATCTAACCCCAGCCAAGATAAATCTTCTTTAATTGCTGAGATATAGTCTGCCCTGCACCGGCTTTGATCGATATCCTCTATTCGCAGAATAATTCGCCCTTTATTTTGCCTCGTCCATAACCAGTTTAAAAACGCCACCCATACATTTCCCAAGTGCAAATAACCTGTTGGACTTGGTGCAAATCTTGTTTTTATCCCCATCACTTCGGCATAGACAGAATAGATGTGAATAGCGCTTTATTTTGTCTTATTTTTTCTTCGTTTCCCATTACACAAATATAAGGATCATCCATCACACTTCTGACAAGCGGTGCTAAACTTCTGATATTGTCAATTGTACAGTTAACAATTTCATCCCTTATTTTCATTCGGCTTTCTCGTGTATTCCCTGTCAGGTAGTATGCTAAAGCTCTTTCTCCCTTCATAAATGGTGTCAATTGAATTTCTTCAGCAGCCATCGTCCCAATAACATACTTGGTCATCTCGCGTTCAGATAAGACGAGTGCGCTTAAATAGTCAGGCAATTCTTCATAAACTTTTAAAGTTTCCGCTAAATTAGGATCACGGTAAGAACATAAAATAGCATTACCATTTCGCATAAACTGGGTAAACGCTCCATATGCTCCACCAAGGACTCTCACTTTTTTCCACAAATACTCATACCGAAGGATAGTTTCCATTACCCGGAGTGCTCCAGTATACGCAAAACCATGTCTTTTAAAATTTCCGCCTTTTGCCACATACTGTACTTTACCTGCTGTTTGAAAAGCCTCATTTATTACTACATTGGAGCAGGTCGTTTCTCGGTTGGCAGGTCCCAGCTCGTCGGGCATTTCTGAAACCATTTCAGGCAAAAACTTATTGACTGCCGTTTTTTCTTCTTCAGATCCAATTGTATGAATAAAAAGATTATGCCGTGTAAAAATTTGTTTTGCCAGCCATTGCAAGCAAGAAATCATTTCATCGCTAATTGCATCAAATCTTGCAACCACATCACTCAAAAAATAATAATAAGACAACCCTGTCGTCTCTGAATATCTACCTGCTTCAGAAAAATAAGATAATAATCGGCTTATACAAAGAGTATGTCCGCGGGCAAACGCTGTCATATCCCAATTTGCTTTTTCTTCCATTAAAATCTCTCTTAACCGAATTTTGTCAGTATAATCAGTATGCAGGATCACCTCTTTCAGCAGTCGAACCATTTTGTCTGCGTTAGATACGAGTGCTTTTCCTTTTACGATTAAATACGGCGTGCATTTTTGATCTGAATCGATATTACTGATCGACCCCACTTGAAAGTTAATTCCTCCAGTATACGCATTAGACTGTCTAACCAATTCAGAATATTCATAATTTACGGTATTCATCGATAATAGCAGTCTTGTCAATATATTGGCATAAAAGATATCCTTTTTTGACAATCCTTCTAAATTAAAATATAAATTTAGATAAACAATACCGTTTGAATTGATGTCATAGTGAAAATGACGGATTCCCTCAATTCTGCCATTCTCGATTTCATCATTCTCAATTTCACGATTTAAATCTTCCCGTCGAAGGAGAGGAATAGCAGTCAAAGCCTCTTCTGAATCCACAGATGCCTGTCGCTCTTTTAATACCCGTGTCTTTTCTATGATATCCGTAATCTGATTCTCTGAAAGGCTTTTTTTATAGGCGTCCAGTTGTTCCGCAACTTCAATTCTTTTCTTTTCATCAATCCCTTTTTTAGCTTTCATGGTAATCAATACCTGATGAGAATTCTTAATAAGATATTTTAGAAGCAGGCCTTCAAAATAATCCGTTTCAATAGCTTTCCTTAATCCATTTATATCATCGTAATACCGCAGAGCTTCTATTGGATCACGGTCATATAGCCACATATCCATAGCCCGTATTCCGTAAAACAAGCCTTTAGGCCTCCCCTGATAATCGTTTTCTCTTAAAATAAATTCCGTACGATTCAATGCGGCAGTCAACATCTTTTTATCAAGCCCCGTAAGCGCAAGTTTTCTAAGTGTATGATCTACGATTTGTGAGAATTCTCCCTGCCGTTCAGGTTCCGAACCGGTCACAACAATAGACCAGACCGGCTGTTTATAACTATCCTCGTAAGCTCCCGACACATCACTTCCAACACCCGCATCAAGGAGAGCTTTTTTTAACGGAGCGCCATCCATATCAATCAATACATAATTTAATATCCGAATGGCCAATGACTCTTTTGTTGTCATACAATCCGTCATAGCAGCATATAAAGCATGAATCGCTTTATTAGCGATATTCTCTCCATCTGCTATGTTGTAATTCTTTTCTGTTATGACACGTTTGGCAAACGCTTTCTGTGTTCCCACCTCAGAATAGACACACCGTCTATCGAAAGCTGATAAATACTCTTCATCAATATATTTTAAGGTATTTTCTATATCCATATCCCCATATAAATAAATATAGCTGTTTGACGGATGATAAAAACGACGATGAAAATCAGTAAACTCACGGAATGAAAGAGTAGGAATAACGTCTGGATCTCCCCCTGACTCTACATTGTATGTCGTATCAGGAAAAAGCTTTTCCATCGCAGCGTTGTTCAATAATGCATCAGGGGAAGAAAGTGCTCCCTTCATTTCATTATAAACAACCCCATTATAGGTAAGTTCTCCATCTTTCTTATCAAGTTCATAATGCCATCCTTCCTGCATCAGTATTTGGGGATTCTGCAAACAGTCCGGATAAAACACCGCATCTAAATACACATCCATCAGATTATGAAAATCTGTAGAATTTCTACTGGCAACAGGATACATAGTTTTATCAGGCCAAGTCATGGCATTTAAAAAGGTATTCAAAGAGCCTTTTGCAAGTTCCACAAAGGGTTCTTTTAAAGGGAACTTTCTTGAGCCACAAAGAGTAGAATGTTCCATAATATGCGGCGTTCCTTTTGAATTGTCCGGTGTCGTGCGGAAACAGATATAAAAAACCTTATTATCATCTGCTGAATCTAAATACATTAATTTTGCACCGGATTTTATGTGCTCCATCATGTATACATCAGAATTTACCTCTTCAACATGATCCACTTTCATAATATTGAATCCATGCACTACATCTCCATTATTCCATTTCATGGTCAACCTCCATATTATTTCATCATTAATAGAAAAAGCGCAGGCAATTTTATCCTGTGCTTTCTAAATAGTCTAACGATCAGGCCGTTTTATTTCCCCAAAACTCTTTATGGATAGCCTGTATAGCTTTTGCCACATCGTCCCGGTTAATCAGACAGGATACGCTAATTTCTGATGTACTAACTATCAAGATATTAACGCCGACCCTTCCCAGTGCGCCGAACATTCTTGCAGCAACCCCGGGCGTACCGAGCATGCCTGCACCCACAATAGATACTTTCGCCATATTATCATCATAAATAATAGTCGTCAATTTCTCTTGCGACTGCAATTCGCCAAGAACACGCCTCGCATCCTCTAAATCCGTATCGGTAATAGTAAAAATAATGTCGGTCAGATCATCATTAGACCGCTGCACACTTTGTACAATCATATCAACATCAATATGTTCATCAGCAAGAGCTTCAAACACCATATGCGCAACACCGGGAACATTTTTCACGTTCAATACAGAAATCCTGGCCGTATGTGTATCTTGCGCAACACCTTTAATAATTTGGCGTTTTCTTTCCATGACGCATTCCTCCTGGATAATTGTTCCCTCATCGTCCGTAAATGTAGATCTGACATGAATTGGTATGTGGTAATGCATCCCTAATTCAACACTGCGCGGCTGCATAATGCCTGCGCCAAGACGTGCCAATTCCAGCATTTCTATATTCGTGATTTCCTGCATTTTTACAGCATGCGGACAGTATCTGGGATCCGCCGAATAAACACCATCTACATCAGTGAAAATTTCACACACATCCGCATGCATTGCACCGGCTAGGGCAACTGCTGTTGCATCGCTCCCACCGCGCCCCAAAGTGGCAACATCTCCATTCGGCAACACCCCCTGGAAACCTGCAACAATGACAATATTCCCTTTCTCTAACTCAGAAAATACTCTTTCCGGTTTTATATCGTCAATCAGCGCCTTGCCATGTGTCCCGCTACAAAAAACTCCTGCCTGCATCCCCGTCAAAGATATTGCAGGTGCTCCTAAGCTTTTGAAGGTCATCGCCAAAAGAGAGATCGAGACCTGTTCTCCTGTAGACAGCAACATATCCATCTCTCGGCCATGTCTCAATGATGGAACCTGACCAGCTAACGCCAGCAAATCATCCGTACTGTCACCCATGGCGGAAACTACTATAACAATCTTATCATTATCATGTTTTTCGCGAAGAATGCGCGATGCTATATTCTTCATTCTTTCTGTTGTCGCAACAGATGATCCGCCAAACTTTTTTACATAGAGTGCCATTCCGCATCCCTCATTTACTTTTATATTTATTTAGAGATTTTATCATGCATTTTAATCTATGTAAAGGAATTTATCTTGCTGCAGCCGATTTAAAATTCTATACCTTTGCGTGCATGTATCCCATTTTGAAAAGCATGTTTAATTAAAGTCATTTCGGTTACCGTATCAGCAGCTTCAATAATCTCCGGCCTGGCATAGCGCCCGGTTAAAATCATATTTAACCGCGGAGGCCGTTCTTTAATAAGTTTTAAAAGTTTTTCCGGTTCAAGCATCTCAAAATGAATCGCATAATTAACCTCATCTAAAACAACCAAATCCCACCTATCACTCATTACTTCATCAACAACAGTTTCCCAAGCCCTGGCTGCCAACTCTTTTTTATTCTGATAAGCAGCTTCATCCTCTTTGCGATTGTGAAACACAAAGCCATCACCCATAGGTCGAATCTCTATATTTCCATTACATGCTTCCAATGCTTCAATTGCTTTAAGTTCACCATATTTCCATGCACCTTTAATAAATTGTAAAATAAGAACTTTTTGTCCATTACCCCAAGCACGGATTGCAGTACCTAACGCCGCTGTGGTTTTCCCTTTACCCGTTCCTGTATTAATAAGGATCAAGCCCTTTTGTTCTGTCATTTTCCCTCCTTGCTACAATGATAACGCTCGCAGGATTCAATTAACTTTTCTCCAGCTTTGGGATTCCCATCAAAAGAAAGGTGCAGATATGATGCCAATATGTTTTTATTGCTATATCCTTCCAAATGCCCCTCTTTTTGTCGGGATCCCTGAAGATTATATGCCCAGGGAAACCCTTCACCGTATTCTAAAGTAGAAAAATGAAATTCATGCCCTTTCAGAGTATCACCCGCATCAGCAATAATACTAGATAAAAGCGTTTCCCCTTTCACATAGCCAATGCGCTGAAGACTCTTCTGCATTTTACAAACAGCCGGCACAATTCCCGCCATTTCATAACATTCTCCATTAAATCCCTGTATAGCCTTGCAAAGATACATCAATCCGCCGCATTCCGCATAAATCGGCATTCCTCTTTCAGCACACCGGCGTATAGACTCCTTCATGGAAATGTTCCCCATTAATTGCTGCAGAAACATCTCCGGAAAGCCGCCGCCAAAGATTAGGCCATCCGCTTCCGGTACAGTTTTATCCCGAAGAGGACTAAATTCAATAATTTTTGCTCCATTTTTTTCAAGATATTCTAAGCTTGTCGGATAATAAAAAGAAAACGCTTCATCTTTCGCCACGGCAATACAAACCCGTTTCTTAGCTGAAAAATCATTCCGTACGTCTACAAACATAGAAGGTGCCTGCTGCGCTGCTTTCAGGAAGGCATCCGTATCTACCCATCTACTGACAGCCTCCCCCATATGCTTAATTAACACTCGTGTTTCTACTTCCGTAACAGGTGTCAGTCCCAAATGGCGTTCCGGCGTTTTTAATGCATCATCCCGATGGAACGCGCCAAATACAGGCATATGAATTTTTCCCATAACTTCTCGAACCATCGCCTCATGGCGGTCGGAACCAAGGCGATTCAATATGACCCCGACGATATTTATTCCCTTATCATATTCACGGAAGCCTAACGCTGTAGCCGCGATACTGTACCCAACGGATTTACAATCCAATACCAATATGACCGGCGCATTTAACTGTTTTGCAATGGCGGCAGTACTGCTAATTCCATCCTCCCCTCCATCATAGAGACCCATAACCCCTTCTATAATTGATATATCTGCATTTTTAGATAAAGCAATAAAGGTCTCATTTAACTTATCTGGAGGGGTCATCCAGGTATCCAGGTTTTTAGAGCTATGTCCTGCCGCTTCCGCATGAAACCCGGGATCTATATAGTCAGGCCCCACTTTAAAGGGCTGGACTCTGTACCCCTCTCTATTAAAATATGATAAAAGGCCGGTCACTATCGTTGTCTTCCCGACACCGCTGTTCGTACCTGCAACGATAATCCGAGGTCGTATAAACTCCGTCATATCAGTTCCCTCGTTTGGCAATAATTGTACTTAAATAATTCGGTCGATAATCTGAAGGCAAACTATCCAGATCCCGCTCTATTATTTCATCAGGCAAACCCGCGCGTGATACCATGACCGCATTCTTTATCATGTGATGCTTACGCAGTTCTTCCTGGATAAATGCAAACTTCTTATACACCTTCATAATTACCGCATTGTCAGCAGCGGAAAGTGCTCTGTCAATTTTTTCAGGATCTGCAGTTGCAGGAATGATCAGTACGTTTTCTTCCCATTCGGTCACCGGCATTCCGATATAAGAAGCAATTCCTAAAAAAGCAGGAATCCCCGGAATCGTTTTCACAGTATATTCTGTTCTTTTTAATGCCCGGAAAATATACATATATGTACTATACAGCATCGGATCACCTAAAGTAAGAAAAACCAGATTTTTTCCTTCATCTAACTTTTCTTCAATAATTCTTCTATTTTCTTCCCACTGTTTCGATACAACTTCCATATCAGTTACCATTTGAAACACAAGAGGTAAGATTTCCGCTTTTTTTGAAATATAGGGAGTTGCAATATGATAGGCAACAGAGTCTTCTTTTTTTTCTGTTTTTGGTGTAATAATCATATCCGCATTTCGAATCGTTTCTACCGCTTTTACAGTTAAAAGTTTGGAATCTCCCGGTCCCACACCGATTCCATATAACTTCCCCTTTGACATAACTATCCTCCTCATAAAAATTTTAGAATATACTATACGATTCCTATTCTATCATCTATTTTAAAAAAAATCTGTGAAAATATGAAATCTCCACAGATTAGTTCCTACACTTACCAAAACCATATATAACAATCACTTTAGTGTAAATGATACTGGGACTCGTGATTGCGCTTCAACAGCTACTCCATTTTGCTTTGCAGGAACAAATTGCCATCCGTAAACGGCATTCACCGCAGTTTGATCAAGTATGCTGTTTCCTGATGATGATTCAACCCAGGCACTTGTCACATTACCATTAACGCTGATGATAAGACCGACCACCGTCGTTCCCTCTACATTTGACGCACGAGCCGACTCAGGATAAGAAGGAGATGGTGCGCTTAATATTTGCGGGCCCATAGTGACGCCATCATTTCCATCACCATTACCGGTTCCTGCTCCTGAACCATTTCCACCACCGGAACCTGTACCGCTGCCGGAACCCGTACCTGACCCCGTTCCGGTGCCATGCCCAGATCCATGACCGCCTCCGGAACCCGTACCGCTGCCAAACCCATGATTTCCTGAAGATTCCCCTTCTCCGGAAACCTGCTTCCCCATATTGTCTTTTGTTGCAGCCTCTTTAGATTCTGTTACTGAATCAGCAATTTCATGAATATCATTCATGGCATCTTCCGGCATATCTTCTGCCAGAGCCGGAGGAGGCGGTGCAACTTCTGTCGGTTCGGCTGAAGGTGGCGCTATGGCAGGGCCATTATCTGCATCAGGACTTCCGCCGCCGCCACCGCCGCCGCCAGATAATGAAACCAAATCTACCTGAATAGGTCCTTTATCAACGGGAGTAGAAGGAAATAGTGCCACAACCACCCCAATCACAACAAACACTACAACGTGACAAGCAATAGATGTTCCAAAGGCAGCCATCCATCTGTATTTAGATGTAAACATAGCGCCGCCCCCCTTTATTCCTTACTCTGTGATTTTGCTTCCGTTGCAATACCAATCTTACTAATTCCCACTGATTTCAATTGATCCAGAACAAATACGAAATCCCCATGTTCTGATTTCGTATCCGCCCGAAGAACAATACTCAAATTCGGATTTCTATTTTTTTCAATTTCCATTCTTCTGCGGAACGTTTCACGGGGAATCTTTTCCTGCTCTACGTAAATCTGCCCATCTGAAGTAACCGCTACCGGTAAGGCCTTTTCTATATCCAATTTCGAAGTCACCGTTTGCGGTAAATTTAAACTAATTGATTTTTGCACCACCATGGTTAACATACTCATCATAAAGAAAACAAGTAAGAAAAATATGATATCAATCATGGGGATAATCATTATTTTAGGCTTTTTATCTACATCCAGTTGTTGTAATCTCATTTTTCTTTACCTTCCGCTATTGCAAGATAAACAGAAGATAATTTTTCTATAGAAGAAATATAGTGGCTAACTTGCTGGGATAAGTAAGTATAAGCAATTAACGCTATAATGGCAACGAATAAACCCGTTGCCGTACACACCAATGCTTCCGCAACACCACCGGTAAATACCAAAAGGCTGCCCATCCAAACTGGACAAGCCATCAAAGGATCCTATCTTTCCGATAACATTGCCAAGCAATCCCATTAAAGGGTAACGTGTCACAATAACATCCAGAAAATTCAGGTAATTTTTCAAAAGACCTGCCGCATGTGCTGCAGCGCCTTCAATAATTGTCGCCTGATGTGCTTTAGTTCCATATACATTGACTGCAGATAGAAGAACCCCGGCCGGAATTCCACCATCAGCTTTTAAAGCGTCTTTTAATCCTTCTATATCTCCCCGGTCCAAGCTGTCAGTCATCACCGCTGACAACCTTTCTGTATCAGAACGATGGGAAGAATAGTATCTATATCTTTCAAAAAAAATCGCCACAACTATAATCGAACAAAGTAAAAGCGGGTACATCATAAATCCGCCAGCATGAAATAAGTGCAAAAAATACATAACATCCTCCCAATTCACATTTTAGCAACCATACACTTTATTCACAAATTAATAAAAGAGTATATATAAAACTTATTACAAAAAGAATAGCATTTACATATATTCTAGTCAAATATTTTCCTTTTATATCATAATTTCTATCATTATAGATTAATGTAAATTTTATATAAGTCAAGAACAAATGAAAAAAGGAAGGGACTAAGCACCCCTCCCTCATTATTAATATTTATTATTAATATCATTAATATCCGTTTGTCTGGCTTACCACACGAAAATCATCTACACCAAAAGCTTCGCAAATGGAACTCCAAAACTTCCCCATAAGCATGGAACGATACATTTCACTCTTGCTGATCATCATAAGCCGATCGCCATCTTGTGTAATACGGATTAATCCATTATTAATATATTTCTCGAAATCTTTTTCTTCCATAATTCCTTGTAACTTAATGAGTCCCTCACGTTCCGGTCCAGCTTGATACTCACTCCTTTCCAGTACCGGCATGAACTTTACTTCATAAATCTTATCCGTATACCCTTTCGTCTCCGCGGAATATTTCTTTTCATTTTCCCTATCTGCCATAATATGCACTCCTTTAATTACAATTCTTAAACTATGTTTTCTATACCAGTCCATTTTTGTTTAAACTGGCAAATTCTCCATCACCGATTATAACATGATCTAATAACCGTATATCAAAAAACGAAGTAGCCCTTCTAAATTGTCTCGTTAAATTAATATCCGCATCTGAAGGTTCCGGATATCCTGACGGATGATTATGTACGAGTATAATACCGTGGGCCTTAAAGCGAAGAGCCCATCTCATAGCCTCCTTTATATCCACAGGCGCAGCATCCAAACTTCCCACACAAATTTCTTTATATCCAAGCAATCTGTTCTTGGTATTTAAAAAGCAGACAATGAAATGTTCCTGATCTTCATGTCTTAATTTTTCCATAAAATATGATGCCACTGCTTCGGGGAAACTAAAATTCTCCAACTGTTTCTTATTATGAAACTGCGCCAGCCTTCGCCCTAACTCTACTGCTGCACATACGGTAATCGCTTTATCTTGTCCAACACCCTTCACAGAGATTAAATCCCGCCAATCCAAATTATCAAATCCATTGACATCCGTGGACAACCGAATTTGCTCTACCACTTCCTGCGCCATATCCATAACAGAACACCCATGGCGACCGGTTCGCAACAGGATAGCAACCAAATCTACCATGCTAGCCGTATCGGGAGCCTTGGCAAATCTTTCGCGCGGTTTATCTTCGCTCCGCATTTCTTTAATCATCATTTATAGCCCCTCCTTTGATCGGCCAAAATAACATAATATAGACCGGGTAATAACAATAAATTCATTAAAATCTTTTATATACCCAAGCTGCCAAAAGTATCCCGAAAATACTAATTAAATTGGGCGCAAACCGGATACCAAAATGAACATCTATGACCGCTAAATTCAAATAAATATCCTTAAAATCAAAAATCTCATATGTTTTCGTCAAATACGGTATCATTCCGGATAAGCTGACCTGGCTGAGCACTTGCCCAATAATCCCACCAATCAAAGCTCCGCATACCAAAAAGAGTAACAAAGAAAATAATCCGTGTCCACCGAAACGCATCACATTTCCCCCATTTCCTAAAATACTGCCCCAATCTGTATTCTCCCTGCCAGCTGTGCGGAGAGTTCTCTCCCAATCGGATCTTCTGTCCGATATTGGTAAATTACACGCCAAATAACTTCATCCTGTAAAAAAATATATTCATTAACCGTTAGTGCGGTCTTCTCCTCTCTTGCTTTTTCCACATAAGAGAATCTCAAAACTTTAGCGTCTTCATTATTAAATTTATCGTCGGCTTTTTCTACCTTCAAATTAGTAACTCGCTTATTGTTCCGCAAAAGGGTTTCTGCACTTTCTGCCGCAGCAGATATGCTCTCATTTATTGTATTCTTATCCCCCATAACAAAGAT
>OBLO01002242.1_pt1 | contig 15274 bp, 13 predicted proteins | sample 1519401 | NCBI WGS metagenome assembly OBLO01 (sample SAMEA2602897, study PRJEB22501) | metagenome | reverse complement strand
TAGATTATTTCTTTTCTTCCCACTTATTTAATCCATCTGGTTTCACGAGTAAGCCTTTTCTTGCAAGAGTAAGCAGAGCTTCTTTTACTTCGGCACTCCCGGCATTAGCAGAAGCAATCTTAGATAGGTTCGGTTTTCCTGCGCCAAATCCTCTATTGTGCAAGAACTCCGTAAATGATTTAACTGCTGTGTTCTTTAAAATTCCAAAATATTTCACTCCGTCAATCCTCTCTTTCGTATAATCTTTCTGAACGGCTGTAGATGGTTTTGCTTCTTCAACCTTAACAACTTTAACAGGAGTAGTAAAAAGCTTCTTCTCGGCTGTTCTGCGGCGTGTAAGCCCTCTATATACACGACCACCCGCTTTGTTGTATTCCAACATCTTTTTTGCGATTATAGATCGTGAGCGAGTACCGTTAGCTGTTAAGCCTTTAATGCTCCCGATATTATATGCAAAGCTAACAAGTGCATCAATTTCATTCTGATTCCATTTGTAATGGTCATTATATTTCATAACGAGAGGAAGGTATTTTTGCGTCAGAGATTTTTCTAGCCAAGATTCGGCTGTAGCTTTACTAATTGTTAATCCGGCTTTAATCGTTGTTTTAGTGATCGCTTTGTCGGAATTAGTAATACCATATCCGATTGTCCATACACCAACTTCATCTCTGTAAGCCTTTAAATAACATCCTTCAAATTCTTTAACCAAGTCTAAACAATTCTTAGTAATTTTCGCCATCTAAATCACCATCCTCAATTTCATCATCTACATCATCTTCTGGTACTTTTTCAATGTCATCAAAATCTGCTTCTGTATCCAAATCTGTTTCAGAATATCTCGCAATAAAATCCTCTAATTCGGAAATAGTAATTCTTCCGTCTTTAAGGATTTTCATAATATCATCAGCTACCTGTGCAGGATGAGTAATACTCTGATTTTTATACCAAGAATAAATAATGCCGACAACGCCAACAATAGCAGTAACCCATGCGGCAATTTCATTTTCGTTGATATTGATTACAGGTTTCCCCATGATATTTAACACATAATTCACCATCGTAAAAATAAGAACAACAGCACTAACATATGTACTTGCCTTAATATCTTTTACATTAATCTGTTCTAAAAAATTCTTTACTTTATTCATGATAATTCCTCCTAAAAACAAAAAAGAGAGTAGTAAACTCTCCTCGAATAAATAACAATATCTTTATATCTATGCTCTCTTCACAATCACATAACCAGCTCCATGAGCCGCTCCCTTCCACCAATTAGCCTGATTATTTCTGCCAGCTTTACCATGTAATACCGTCTTAATAAGCCAGTTCATAGTAACCTTTTTTGTTGTACCGTTTGTTGCGACAACATATTTACCGTCAACACTTCGCCCGATAATTACATTTGTGTGAATTGGATTTTTCTGCTCAAGCAATACGATATGCCCGTCATGAATCGCTTTCTGAATATCATTTCTAATCCGCTTATTTGCATCCGTTGGACAACCTTTCCAAGTAGCAATCTTTTTTTCTGCAATTTTATTAACCACTTTTTCAATGCCGAAGATAGTCAGTTTACTTCCTGTATAACCGCCCAAATGCTTTTTCGCATATTGATGTACTTCCGCAGGAGATTTCAAAATTCCTCTAAATTGCAAAGCGATAGTAGCAGCAGCCATAGAACATCCATGTTTCTGACAGAACGCACCGAATTTAGTTTGCTGTGGAATCTTAATCCTTCGTGAAGCTCGTCCAGATGCAATAACAGCTAATTTAGGATATTTCGCATTATCTCGACCTTTTACCTTTAGAACCAAGCCTCTAAGATATCTGCCGTTAATAAATCCTTGCTGTCCATTATATGTCGCTTTTACAAATGGAACATTATCTTTCCAAATAATCTTAATTCCGATAATTGTAACATCTGTATTTGCAGGAACAACACATTTAACAGGCGCAGTTTTAGAAGCCGACTGTCGGAGATTAATCCGAGAAATTGTTTGCAAAACCATAATAATCACCATCCTTTATATAATAAAAAAGACTCCACCGAAGTAGAGTCATAAGTTTTTTAATCATTGTTATTTTTAGCATCAAAATCTTGAAAGTCTATGTATTTTAGAGGGAAGTTTTCTCCATCATGTTTTCTATATCCAACTCTTTCAAGATCCTTTACCAATTCCTTTTTCACATCTTTCGCAATCTTCTGTATGAATTTATTCCACAATCTTTTCAGCATACCCACATCACCTCCATTTATATCTCGGTTTTTCTTCACCAAACCATTTCCATCTAACAAAATCATCAATAACAATAGCAATCGCACTTAACGGCAAAAATAATAATGCAAATTGCGGACAAGTCTGACCCAAAATATTCCCTGACAAACCGCTATAGTCCCATACATTCAATCCAAGCCAAAGATTTACAACACACCCTGTAATGAACTCAGCACTTAATATGAACGCTTCAACTCTTAATACTTGTTTCCAGAACGGATAATCCCATTCAACTTGTTCGTTCTGTAATCCTGCATAGATAAAGCAGATACCGCCACATATAATCATGCTATAGTGGGAATATCTACGCCAGATGATTTCAATGCCGTAATATGTATAACCACCAAGCAGAAAGAGTACGAGATATTTAATAAAGATTTTAATATTATACGTTTGAATCACCTTCTTTCGTTTTCTTCTTGCCAATATCTTCTTTTACATTTATAATATAAATAAATGTTTTTTATTCGTCATAAGGCGAGAGAGGAGAAGAATATGAAGAGAATTAAAATGTTGCTTGTTGCAATGCTATGTGTTGTTATGGCATTTGGTGCAACGAGTGTTCCTGCGAGTGCGGAAATTACGGAAGTGGAGAAACCAAGAGAAATTACTGTTAAAGAAATAAAACTCGATAAGCCTGTGTATCGAATAGGTGAAAGTCCTATTTTAATGGTTAAATTTAATGATCTAAATGATGTCGATATATCTCAAATAACTTCTATTTATGTTTATGGGCAAGGTAGTATTCTTTTCGCATTGAAATATAATGAAGACAACGGTTATTTTCAAGGAAGAATAAATTTAAAAGCAGAAGAAGAAGGTAGAAGATGGATTGATATTTTAAAAATTAAAGTTAAAAAGAATGACGGAACAATTTTGGTTACAAAGAGATTCCGAAGCGTAGAGTTTATTACAAATAATAATTGTGCAGATGGGAACCATACTATATATAAGGATAACTGGATAGAAAATAACACACCTTTCCCCTGTACTAAAAGTTGGGATAAAACTATAAGTTGTAATATTTGTCACCAAGTTGTATATCGAAAAATCATTCCTGCTCTTGGGCATGATATTAGCGAATGGATATTGATGAATAAGCCTACATTTTCACAGAATGGACTTGAAGAAAAAAGATGTAAAAGATGTGGAATTGTTTTGCAATCACGAATTATACCTAAATTAACTTCTACACCCAAGCCGAAATTAACACCTACTTCTAAACTTAAATTTAAGAAAAAATCTATTACAATTAAAAAAGGAAAATCCATAAAACTTAAATACACAAGAAAACCTGTAAATGCTCAGGACGTATTATCTTGGAAATCATCAAAACCTAAAATTGTAAAAATTCTTAAAAATGGTAAAGTTAAAGGTCTCAAAAAAGGAAAAGCTGTTATCACATTAAAAACAAATACTGGTAAAAAAGCTAAAATTACAATAAAAGTAAAATAAAACAATAAAGATTTAAGCCTCATCTTTTGATGGGGCTTTATTAAACGCCTATTACCGCTCTAAGGACACAATAACTATTATCATAAGTAATTCCACCCTCAGTTCCAGTTGTTCCATTTATATTATTCCCAACTATTTTATCATTATATACATAAAAATATTTGTCTATATGGCGATAAGGATCAACAAAAGCATGACCAGCACCGTTCATGTATTCCACACACCATTTTGGGATAAATTGAGTGTGAACATCTCCATTACTTGGTTTGTTATTTGATTTGTTAAATCCACTCCAAACCAAAACAATACCACTAAACTGTTCTAATACTGTTTTGTTAAACGTAATAGTTTGATCTCCACTCATATAATTTGCTCCACTCCATAAAATATTTTGATCTGGAGTAATCCAAACTCCATTACTAAACTTAATCCCATTATACCAATATCTAGTGTTTTCTCCTGATATATTATCCTTCATTTCCAATCCATTTATAGCACTTAGACTAAAGCTATAATGTTTTTCTTCATTTTCTTCTGGCCCGTATACTGTGTTTCTATCCCGACCTCGAATTGAAGATTTCGTTAAGGATAAATAATTTTCTCCGACTGCTGTACAATTTTTTGGGTCAGTATGGTCTGAAGAATTAGGGTAGGTTACACTAGTATTGGTTAAATCAATACTAGCAGTTTCAGATAAAATATTTAATATATTATTATTATATGTGGTTGTGAGTTCATCTGTATCACTAAATATATAATCTGATTCAATCTTATTACTACCTATCTTCCATCCCCCAATACTACCATCCGTAGAATTAATAGTTCCCGAAATATTCGCTTTAGAAGCATACAAGCTACCATTATAACTAACATGAAACGGCGCACTGTTACTATCTTCACTACCTGCCCAAAATGCGTGAGTTCCTCCCATTCCAGTGCAGACAGAGCCACCTCCAGTAGTAAGACAACTATCGGTAATAGTATATTTTCCAATCTTACCTGAAGTAGCATACATTGCCCCATTTTTTGTAACACCAAATTTACTTCCTGCTGTAAATGTCCAACCATTGATATTACCGGAACCACCAATCGAAGCAGAGTTATTTGAACCAAGACACATCATTACACTTCCGTCTTGTCCAAAAGTGCCATTTTGAATACTGTCAGTAGATAAAGTAAATCCACCAATTGTACCGGATGTAGCAATAATCGTACCCTTTAAAAAAGCATTATCTGAATACAAGCCATATCCTGTAGGAGAAATATTATTAACTTTTGGTGTACCATCTAATTTGCCGAGTACGACTTTAGGATCTGTGCCGCTTCCGTCAAATATATTTATGACTGGTTTTTTATTTTCAGAACTATAGCTTTCCAAGTAAATACCAAGTCTATATCCAGACGCATTACGAAACATCATGAGCGCAAGTTTAGATACTTGACTACCTGAATATGTTGTGTTAACAGTAAAATTACCGACAGCAGAAGAGCCGACATCGACTTTTACAGTAATAGTATGGTTATTTGTATCTACACTTTTTGTAATCGTACCTGTAGCATTTGCTAAGATGGCATTTCCAATCTTTCCCGATAGTTTAATCTGAGAATTAAGAACCCAAGAAGCTGTTGCGATTTCTGTTTTTGTGAAAGTAGCATTATCTTTAATAACAAAAGTTACCTCAGAACCACTTATTGCAGAAACAGTTACAGACGTACTTCCTTCTGTACAAATAAAAGAAGGAGAAACCATAAAAGTTCCTCCCAAATTTTGTACATGGTCTAATTCATATTCTTTTGCACGAAGAGTAGATAAAACAGTCAGTTCATTTAATATTGCTGTTGCGTCAGCACCATCTATTTTAGGTAATGTGTTTCCATTTTTTACAAATGAAATAAGATTAGAAGAAATAGTAGGAGAAATAAGCCCTCCATTATGAGCTGTTCTTTGTGAAAACGCAGATGGTACATTCACATCAAGAGAAGATGAATTAATTTTAAAATATTTCCCACCATCGCCAACTTGAAATGCTTTATCTGTTCGCACATCGCTGCTGCCAAAATACACACCACTTGTAAAATTGGTTGATGTATCATTAATTCTTAGCCAAGAATCTACTCCTCTTATAGCAATCTTCTTATTAAGGTATAATAGTGCATTTGATGCTTTATTCGCACCTATATTAAGTGTTCCATCTGTAGAGATATCGCCGCTAAAAAAGCTCGTACCTGCAATAGAAATGTCTTCAAAATACACCTTATTTAAAAAACGAGAAGAACCTTTTACAAGCAAATTTCCTAATTGAGCCAACTAATCACCTTCCTTCCATAAAGAAAGATATTATTCTTCCTCATTTTTTTCTTTGTTTACATCCATAAATGTTAACATATTAAGGTCTTCTAAATCGAGTTCTACATCATCTGCAAGACTATCTACAAAAGTATCTAAGTCGAATACTTTAATTAAATATTCGTCTGTATCTACAGCAATTTCCTTATATTTAGCGTCTGCATCTTCTAATTTGTCTTTAAAATCCTGCTCAAATTCTTCTTTGATTTTTCTAACATCTGTCATAACTTCTTTTCCGTCTTTATCTAAAACAGGATTTCCATCTTCATCAGTTTTCACTTCTTTTGCTTCATATGATTTTTCATCATTTCCAAAAAATTCTTCCTGAATATCTTTCACTAATTCCTCACGGAACTTCTCAAGACTTTGAGCCGCTTCAGCAAGTTTCATAATATTACGCTGTAAGTCAAATTGGATTCTCACTGGTAAAACTTTATTTCTCTTTTTTTCAGAAAAATCTTTATACCATGCAACAATATTTAAAGTTTCTAAGTTCATTAATTTGATAGTTTTTGTTTTGCTCATAAAATTATTTCTCCTTTATATCTTGTAAAATTATATAATGTAATGAATTAACTATTTATCAGAAGTTTTCTCTTCTGTGTTATCTTTCGCATTAGGATTAGTGGAACTCTCTTTTGGCTGATAACTCTCCATAAGCTTTTGCATAACAGCCATACTTGTTGCAACAATATTATTAACATTTTCTTGCGCTTCTTCGGGAAGTTTCATACCATAAGTAAAATTCGTGATTTCTTCTTTAGTAGCTGCCTGCTTGATTAGAACATTAATTGCGTTTGTATATGTCTGAATTTTTACAGAACGCATAAAAAGTGTAAAATAAATTGTAATAATATCAATAGGAGAGTAGAACTGACAACTTTGACCCGATGAGTGATATGGCAACTGAATCAGAGAGCTATCTTCTTGTATAGCCATTAATTTATCAATGATAGCAATACTGCTTGTAAGATTCGCTTGATCTTCCATCTTGTAAGTAAATTTTCCGTTTGTTCCATCAGAAAGAGTGATTACATCCCCAGCATAAATATCTTCCTGTGCTGACTCTGAAATCTGTGATAAAATATAATCTCTATATTCATCCACAGACATTTCTTCAATGTCTACAACTTTATTAATCTGCTTGCTTAATTTATCTACTTGCTCTGAAATATTATTTTTTATAAGAGAGATTTCAATTACATCTACAAACCTATTCTCTGTTTCATAATACTGGGAATTAAAGGAAACAGAAGATGCCATTGTATCAAAAACAGAATAAGTGGCAAGCAAATTTTCTCCGCTATAAATTTCTAACTGTTTTATATCTGTAAAATCATTTTTAACTGACTGGTAATCAGATGTTATTAGTCTTAAAGTAGGACTGGATTTAAAACTTTGAGGTGTCCAATCCATCAATCTATATTCATGAGTTCCATTAACCTTCACTAAAAAAGCCATTGAAAATCTCCTTTCTTTCTAAATTAAAAGAGCCTGAATAAATCAAGCTCTAAATTATAATTCTATAATTTCATTGCACGATACAAAATCTTCTGAGAATCGTGCCTTTATTTTATCTGATACATAATATCTTTCCGGGACAATAACAACATCAGAAATAGATACTGTTCCTTGTCCGTTTGAATAATCCGTTCTTATACCTAATCCCAATCTTTTTATCTCTGGATCCGTATTAATAAAAGAAGTTTTATAACGATAGCTTCCAGAAGAAGATGATAAAACAGCCGCCTTTGGTCTTTTAATTTGATTTAATGCCACAGTCATTGGATTTGAATAAGTCCAAACTCCATTATTTTGACTTCCTTGAAACCACATATCAAACGTTCCCCTAGAGTTTGATTTTGTAAATCCATTCCATGTGAGAGTACATTCAATGTAGTATTTTACATTTGGAATTACTGTTACAACACGTTCAGGCATACACGAATTTGGTCCTGTGTTTGGTGTATACGTAATACTATTTTGTAAAGCCATTCCATTTCCATCGACAAAAATAGACATTGCTTTGCACTCATATAAATTTGGAACAATAGCATTTCCATTCTTTTTAATCGTTGTCATGATTCAACCACCTCACCTGCTAACATAACTTGTCCAGTCGAAGTGATAGATGCTGAATTTTGATACAATGCTTTAACATCGTCTGCACTAAGTACCGTAGTAAACATTCTAAAATCAGAAATCCATCCACAGAAATTTGTATTCCATTGTATTCCTGAATAAGAGTTTCCCAATGCTAAATATTCCATATCTGCATTGATATAATTTAATGTAGTATATTTTGTAATATCACCTTTTCTTGTACCATTAAGATACCAATAAACACTTCCACTATCAAAAACATATGTGATCATATACCATGTATTTAATGATAAACCTTCATTTGACATACCTCGCCCATACTGAGGTGTATTACTCCATATATAGCTCCAAAGACCTGAACCTTCTGTATTTACAGCTAACCAAGGGAAATTACTTGTAGGAGTATTTAAACCTGATAGGATAGTAGCATATTCGCCACATCCACTATTGAGTTTTACCCACATATTAATAGTCAGACCATAAATTGTCTTTTTAGCATAAATTGGATTTGGAAATTTAAGATATGATTTTGCAGAAAAATAATAACATGCGTCATAACGTGGAGATTGTACGCCAATATCAACCGATACGTTGTTAGAAGCTAATGATAAAGTTGTATCAGTAACACTCGCATTTTGTACAGAAAGAGTAGTATCACCTACGCTTACAGAAGAATCATCTAAAATATTTAACGATGTATCAGATACAGAGCGTTGTACGCCAATACCAACCGATGCGTTGTTAGAATATCCAGATATGTCCGATACAGAGTAAGTTACCATTTCATTTGCGATAAACGAATATTTTTGCCCTTCTGTTACTTGGATATCTTTTATATCTACATCAAAAGTATAAGATATACCATCAGTACTCATATTATTGGTATAAAATTCCACCCACGGATTACATGTAACTGTACTACCTCCTCTGTTAAAATTTGCATTTATAATTTGAGAAACAGTATATTCATGCCATTGTCCATCCGCGTTTAAAGTATCTACCGCAGTCGTCTCCCAATCATTATTACATCTAGCAGCTCTTAAAAATAACTGAATGTTAGACTTAGAATGACAACGTACTTTACATGAATAATAATATGTCCTTCCTGAGGTAAAAGAGAAATGACTTCCTATTGTCAAAGATTTCCACATATTTTTTCCTGTACCTGTGTATGATAGTTTATATTTATATCCACGTTCATTTGAAAGTTTTGTTCTAGTGATATAATTGCCATCATAATTCAAAGCACCTTCCGCAACATCACCAAAATATTTATTTGTAATTCCGACTTCATAAATATTATTTAAAGGATAATGAATGATCTGCAAATTATAAATACTTCTTATTTGCTTTTGTGAAATAACTTCATCATATATACGAAGATCGTTCATTAATCCATAATAATTTGTACTACCAATTTGAACATAACCTGTGAGATAACCACCATTACCTACGTCCGTTCCAATTAAATTTCCATTAGTATATGATTTAAGTTCTGTACCGTCATATGTGACACAAACATGATACCATGTGCTATTTGAAGAACCTAAAATTCTACTTCCAGCAGTGATTGCATTTTTATCATTATTATGAAAAGAACATGCACGAGGATAAGTTGTGCACGATTCAAAACGAAAATAACTTCCATCAGAACCATCAGTCTTTTTATCGCCTAACTTCAACATTTGATTCCAGTCAGTTTTTGTGCTATTATCAGCTAATGTCCAGAAGCACACACTGAATTTTTTCGCATTAGCTAATCCATCTGCTGTAAAACTAATAGGTGAAGAATTTGGGACATTTAAACACTTTCCAAAAGTGCTACATGTTCCTTGTACATAATTTCCCGAAAGATTTGATAAATTACTTAGCCCTTGATTATTAATATTTCCAATCATAGGCATCCATACTATTAATCCCAAAACGACCTCCTTTCTAATTTTTGAGAGAGAAGATAAGCTATGACACCCATCTTCCCTGTATTATGAGAATACGAAGTTCAAACATTGATTTGAACTGTCATATTGTAAAGCACAGTGATTATCAACATGTACTTGACTAGCATATAAATGAGGTACGTCAAAATATTCATTACCTTGATTTCCCCTCATTGCCAATCCCGCAGGATTCCTTACAGAATCATAATCAGTGTACATTAGTTCAACTATTTGACTTCCATCTGAATTTACAAACTTAATCTTCGGATTATTTGCGCCATAAGCAATAGGTGCAGATGTAGTGCCTTGAAGATGAAGTAAACCAGATTTTATTCCACCATTATGAACAGACATTGAAGAAAATGTCGCTGTTTTCGAAACTCCTAATATGCTTGTATTAACAGTTGATGCAGATAAGTTTGCATCTATTGTTGCTCTATCAGTCCCGTTTTGTTTTCTAAAATAGAAATTTCCATCTGAGTGAAATAATAATGTTGCAGCAATTCTATCAGCCCAATGGAATCCTATTGATGGAGCATATGCTATGTCAGATTGTTTAGATTTAACACAATCGTTTTCACGAATTTGTAATCCTGAATGAAAATGTCTATTTTCAGCAGTGGTGTAACTACCATAAACTAATGCCTGTCCTGCTACATCACTTGTTCCATTAAACGGTTTACCGAAAATATTTCTGCTAGTTTCTAATTGAGCTGCACTAGAAGCATTTCCAGAAAATGTTCCAGTAAACACACCACTAGCAGTGATTCTCGCAGTTTCATTTCCTGCACCATTTCTGATGCTTAATCCATTTGAGTCGTCATCTCCAAATTGCAATACTAATTCAAGATTATTTGCGGTTGTTTCTTGAGAAAATAATTTGATATAATCACTTTGTCCATCCCATTGTAAACCACCACGGTTTACAGGAAATGTAACATTTTTATTACTATTATCCCAATTTCCAGAATCAGCCCATTTAATGAACGCCGTTCCTTCCATTGTTCCACCAGAGCGTTTTAAGTAAGTGGAATTAATTGCATTTCCATCTGAATCTTCTGTGGCTCGATTGACTGCTGTAGTTCCTAATTTACTTACTATATTAGCCGCAGTAACACTATAAGCACTTGCACTTGTAATATGACCAGTAGAATCAACTACAATCTTAGGAATCGTAAAATTGTTTGTAGAATCAGCACCATAAGTTCCTGCTGTAACACCAGAAGTATTATGAGAAAGTATTGCTACACCTTTTGCTATAGTAGATTTAATATATCCAGTACCTTTAATGCTATTTGCTCCAACTGTACCAATATCGGAAACGGTAATAGAATCAAGTTTTGATTTATCCGCAGCTGACATATATCCATTTACTGAACCTGATGATGCACCTATAGCAGTTAATAGTTGTTCTCTACTTACTGTGATTTTATTTGATGTAACAGTAAAATTCGTTCCATTTAAACTCAATGTTGAAACATAATTATGCGTATGTCCGGTACCAGACTTTCCATTAAGAGCAGTAGTAATAGCATTCTGTGTCATAGTACCATCAGTTGCAGAACCTGTAGAAGTATAAAGTTTTGTTATACCGGAAGAAGTTGATGTACCTGTAGAATAAGTTTCATGTGAATTGTGAATAATTATAGGCATTTTACCACTTCCTTTTCTTTATTTGACTATATCTATTCTAGTTCCATTAAAGTCTGTAATAAACAATTTTCCACTATCAGTTATATATAAAGCATTTGATAAATAACTTTTATCGTTTTCTAATTTTTTATCAGTTACTCTACATATACGCAAATAACTGTTTGATGGTTCTTCTCCTCTAATAACGATATTTTCTTCATTTACATCGTATAAGTACATTCCTTTTATAGATGCCTTAAAGTACTCTCCAGAGTTTGTTTTGCATGTACCTGATGTATTTGTAAAGTTCATATAACCATTAGTAGTAGTTGCCTCTTCTGGAACCGTAAATATAAAGCCGGGTCTTTTATCGTTATAGATAGATGATTTAATAGAGAGAGTTTTAGGAATCCATTGTTCATTTTTAGGATAAAAAATTCGAAAAGCTACATTAGCACTTCCGCAATTATTCTCATAGCTGTCAAATCCTAATTCATATGTATGTCCTGCTTTAAATGTACCATTAGGAAAATCCCATCTAAGTCCTGACCAATCCACATAATCTGTTTCATTATTCCAAATTATATCAAAATTGTAATCATCTATTTTATTTAATGTATAACAAAGTTTTAATCCGTTATTATTTGTCGCATTATTTAATGTCGGTATAAGATTTGTATACCATTCTTTTGTGATATCATCTTTATATTCATCGACATCTACTACATAGAAATTTGATAAATCAAAAACTTCTCCAGTAGAACCATTAAAACAAAGTCTCACTTTCCATGTATCTTCTTCTGCATCTTCTGGTATAATTTCTGTTCTTATACATCCATTAAAATTGTCTCCATAAAATGATGATTTTTGCGTAGTATTTAAATTTGTTCCAATGGTTGTCCATTGTATAGAACCTGGTGCATATGTATTAAATCCCCAATTAGTTTGATTAGTGACTTCGTTTACTGTAAATCCAAACTCTATGGTATGACCTTTTTTATTTGTAATATCTACCTCTACATATGCATTAATCTGTGTATTATTTAACCTTGTTAACCGAATGCTATTTGTGTCATAATCAACCGTATTAACAGTTGCTATTCCTGTTTTTGCAGTCGATTCCAGATTTCTTATGAAATTTGTTGTAGAGACATAATTAGTTAATACTAAATTTTTATTCCAATCATCTATCATCATACGATGATAAATATTTGCGGTGGATTTATACGATGATTTTATTGTTTCTACTTCATTTTCTAATACGTCTAATCGCTCATTTGTCTCAAAATTAAAACTTGAATTTTCTTTGAATAAATTTTTTATACGTTTTTTATCAATATAAATAAAAATTTTATTTAAAGTTTTTAAAGAGACAGTTTCACCTTGAGTTAATTTTTCACTGCGTATAACTTCAAGCGTGTGACCATTAGCATAGAGAATATAATGTCCTTTTTCAGGTCTTTCTATGTTATAGGCTTCATCGTTAGGTATTAAAAGTTGTTTAAAAAAATCAGGCAAATCATATGTTAAAAATCCGTTCATATCTATATAATGAGCGCCACAACATAAGCTGTCACAAATTAGATATGTTGCAAGTTGTTGAAACTCTTCATCAGTTAAAGGATCACCAGTTCCGGTTCCGTAAAGATAATCATTAATAACAACTTTTGTACCTATTTTATCATACCATTTTTTATAATAGTTATATATACCATCTGTGCCATTTACATGTCGCCATAAAGGTCTCTTTTGAAAACCAACTTGTGAATGACAGCTTTCTATTAGCATATAATCATTTTCACCAATAGCAGATCTAAGTCCTCCCGGATTAGCCTTACTAACAGCATCGGAATACCATTCTTCTGAAAACTGGTTTACAAACGCTGATAACCCTTTAGAATGAGTAAAATCAACTAATTGAATATATTTTTCTCTTAAAGCCAAAGGAAATCCTTGATTAACCCTTCCTTCGTCTGTTTCCATTCCTGCGTCATCATAAAAACATCCATCAAATTTGATTCCACCTTCATATAAATCAATATATTTATCTTCAGTGTGTTCTACTCCGTCATCATCGATCCAAGTATAAGTTTCAATAAATTGTTTTTCTCCTGATTTTTTACCTCCAATATGGCAGGTATATTCCAGAAATTGAAACAATTCCCACTTAGTATGGATACGTACTGCTCCGTTATGTTTTGCAGCTTCTTCCTCATCCCAATATCCGCCTTTTCCTAGAATATGACTCCAGTCGCCATCTTTTCTCCATGAAGCAATTGTCATATAATAAAATAATTTAAGGTTAGGGTTAAGTTCTTTTGCTTTATTTATAATTTTAATTTGTCGATCTTTGTCGGCATCAGAAAAATTTCCAGAATATAATGATCCTCCTGCGGTTACTAAATCATGTTGGGCTATCACAGCCGCAGCTTCATCATCGTTTTCCCCAAAATCATAAAAATTATGATACCATAAGCAGCATTTACCAATTTGGTGTTGTTTATTTTTATATATATCAAGTTTGTTAATATTATCTTTCATGGAATCAAGCTCAACACCTAACTTTTTTCCATTATAAGTAATATATTCAGCATCACTTGACCCGGAAGCATGAACACCAGTATCTTCCCCATTTATGATCCAGTTTTTATTTTCTTTATCAATCTCAATTGTGGGAGTCTTTCCGGCTCCCGCAATGCATATATCACCTTTATATATTGCCATTCTATCGCCTCCTTTTAGTCATTTCGTATAATAACAGTAATAGGAATGTTGATAGCTGGTAATATATCAGCTAATAAAATTCCTTGTCCTTTTGATTGTCCACCATCTTTTAAATAAGCTTTTTGATAAGCATTTATTTCATCGGCTGTTGCATTTGGTGAATAATTAATTTCAATAATATTAGCTTCGGTAATTTCATTTACAGATAATACATATTGATATTTATCATTTTTTTTTACCCATTTTTGAGATTCAAGTGTAATATTATATGAAATACTTTTTTTCGAATATACAGAATCTATTTTTGAACTTGAAAACACTTGATTAGAAGAAATGTATTTATCATTTATAATACCAATAGAATCATAGTCATCTATAATATTATAATAAGCAGACATATCAATTTTATTGTTTTTCTTTAGGTCTTCATAATCTGCCTTTGTAATTTCGATAGGATTATTAACACCCATTTGAGCAAGAGTAATATCAGAAGATCCATCAAAAGATGCGTTACCAATTTTTCTAGGTGTGGATAATTTAGATGCTGTTTTTGCATTACCTTGAAGGTTTCCATAAATATTATCAATATAAGCTTTTGAAAAATACCATGTATCAGCACCTAATTGACTATGACCATCACCAGCATTTCCAGATTGATATGGAATTAAACCATTTACAGTTGATCTTATCCAATCAGAGTCATTTCCATCAGGACGGGTTAAGCCATAAAAGCCATTTGCATTTTTTGTTCCAATAACACCAAGATTTGTTCTTGCACCCGAAGCGGAAGTAGCACCTGT
>OBLO01002239.1_pt1 | contig 15279 bp, 8 predicted proteins | sample 1519401 | NCBI WGS metagenome assembly OBLO01 (sample SAMEA2602897, study PRJEB22501) | metagenome | reverse complement strand
GTCTCATTCCGGGGGACGGGGAGTCCCGCTCCTGGTTGTTGATCGATGTTTGTGAGAAGTAGGAAGAATCCAGCACCCAAATTGGCCTTAATTTCCTTTCAGAGTTTGCTGAGGAACGAGGAACCCAGATCCTTTTTTTTACCTGCCACAGGCATCTGGCTGTTATGGCCGAAAAAGAAGGAGCGTCTGTGTGCTGTATCCAGGAGCGAAAAGAGGCGTAAAGCCTATTTTGCCTGATAAAGAGAATACTGTTCAAAAAAAGAAGACGGCACTTGCTAAAGTGCCGTCTTCTTTTTCATGCTTTATGTAGTTACATTTTCTGGTTGTATTGGGCTGTTTTGTGAGGCATGAAACGATTACGATAAACTGCCGTGATGATATACGTTTCAAGCAATGAAATTATTTATAATTTAGAATGCGGTGCGAGCTGGAATTGCGATAATCTGTGGGGGTCATCCCCACTATCTTTTTAAAAATTTTCATAAAATTGCGGCTGTCCCCAAAACCGAGCTTTTCAGAAATTTTCTGCACGGAGTCATTGGTATCAGAGAGTAGAAATTTGGCCTGCTCAATTTTCTGTTGCAAAATGTACTGCTTTAGCGGAATGCCAGCCACATTGCTGAAAAGGTGTGAAAGATACTTTTCGTTGTAGCCGAAATGCCGGGCAATATCCTGCACTTTGATGTCTGTATGGAGATACCAGCGGACATAATCCACAATGTCGTTATACATCTGCTGTTTTTTCATATCCACCCGGCTTTTCTGTGGGTTGAAGCACTGGCAGTTTAACTCGCAGAGTACGGAAGTGGCGAGGTAATCATTCTGAACAGGTGAATTATAACGGCGGATGGAATCCTGCATCTGCTTCATCAGAATTACCAGACGGTCCACATTGGGTAAATTAGCAAATTTTGGAATGAGTATAATGTTAGAGGAAGCGTCCGGCTGTTCAGAGGGTCTGCTTTTTAGTTGCATGCCTGCTTGGGCCCCCATAAAATGGAGCCAGTAAAAAGAGCAGGCAGAAGGTCTCCACCCAAACTGATGGCTCCCGGGTGGGATCAGCAAATATTCACCTGTGGATACCTCGAATTTGCCGGAATCATCCCCCATATACAACGTGCCGTTGGTGACTACCATCAGCTCAAAATCTTCGCCCAGCCAGCGGTCCAGATGCATCCACTCCTGAGAGGGAGCTTCAAATTTGCCTGTTGCCACATACGACAAAGGTTTTTCCAGAGAAAATGAATAAAAGGTGTTGTTATCCATACTGTTCATATACATTGATACAGGCCTTCTGCCTGTTTCCTCCCCATTGGTGTTGGAAGTATTGTGGAATAGGCTATGATAAATTGAAACAGTGTTGAGAAACCTTTCCATCCCTTTCTACTATACGGTTTTCCCGCAGGGTTTGTCAATCCGAAAATGAGAGAAAAGCAATTATGTTTCTTATGCAGCTGCCACAAAGGGGGTTTCGGGATGAATTTTTTATGTGTAAAAACGTTTGAAAAGAAGGCGATTGGGTGGAGAATTAGTACCGAAAGTAGGAAAAAGAAAGAGTTTTTTTAATTGATTCATATCTACTTTTGCAGAGAACTGTAAAAACGGTTTTTTGGAATGTTTTTCATCAAATTTTGCAATTTCTAATTTATATCCTGCAAAAGAACAGGCAAAAAGATTGTTAAGTAAAAGAGCAACAGGCATTTTCACATATTTTTTGCAAAAAACAACCTACAAAATACCATTGAAAGGCATACTTGATTCCTTTAATATAAAATTTACACTAAAAACGGAAGTATGAGAATTTTCGTGCAGGAAAGGATGCGGGGCTGTTTTCAGAACGGCGGAACGGAATGCACGCGGAAACAAAGGCTTCGCCTGCGGGCATTATGGCGCGGCCGGTTCGGACTCATGCTTGCCGGAAGGGTATGAACAAGGATTTTGCATGAAAGGGGAGTTTTTCCATGCAGCAAATCAAGTGGATGTGGGAAAAAATGCAGGGCTTTCACGGCCGGTATATTTTCTGCATTTGCACGACGGCGCTTCTGCAGGTGATGATGCTAATTAACCCCATCATCAGCCAGCAGATCGTGGATCAGGTTGTATACAAGCTGCCGGAATATGAAGGAAATCTGGAGCCGCTGATCCACACGTTGGTGATTCTGGTTCTGACGATGATCGGATTCACCCTGTTCCGCACAACGTTGCGGTATATTTCTATGGTTACATATGTGGATTGCGGCCAGAAATTCCTTTATGGTGTAAAGGGCGAACTTTATGACAAGCTACAGACACAGGATATGGCTTTTTATTCCCAGCACCGCACAGGCGACTTGATGACCCGCCTGACCGGCGATATTGAAATGGGGAAGCATGCTATTGAGTTTATCACCAGAGGTTTTCTGGAGTGTTTCTTCCTCTTTGTTTCCACCTCTGTGTATATGTTCGTGACCAATGTGGAGCTGACTCTATCACTGATTGTTTTCACGCCGTTTATCTTTGTTGTGACACGCCTCTTTTCCAGAAAAGTAGGGCCGCGTTTCCGGGTGCTACGTGAAAAGCTCTCTATCCTGAACAGCAACGCCCAGGAAAATATTGAGGGAAACCGTGTGATCCGTGCGTTTGCCACAGAAGAGTATGAGATTCAGAAATTTGATGAAAAGAATAAGGATTATATGAATGCCAATATCAAGGCCAGTCTGACTTGGTTTAGGTATTTCCCGGCTATTGAAGGACTTTCACAGGCGCTTTCCATTTCTGTGCTCCTGGTGGGCGGCTGGTTTATGATGATGGGGCGTATCTCAGCTGGAACCTTTATGGCGTTTAACTCTCTATCTTGGACTCTTTGCCAGCCCATGCGCATGCTGGGTATGCTGATGAACGACACGCAGAGGTTTTTCGCCAGCATCAACAAGGTTATTGAGCTTTACTACAGCCAACCGGATATCAAGAGTCCGCCGGATGCCGTGAAGAAGGAAGAGCCTATCCGCGGCCGCATCCGCTTTGAGAATGTTTCTCTCAATATGCATGGAAGCCCGGTGCTGAAGAATATCGACCTTGATATACAGGAAGGGGAAACGGTGGCCATTATGGGTGCCACAGGCTCCGGAAAGACCACTCTTATCAATTGTATCCCACGATTTGTGGACGTTACCTCTGGCAGGGTTCTGATCGATGGGGTAGATGTGCGGGATTACGAGCTCAATACCCTCCGAAAGAACATAGGTCTTGCCAGCCAGGATGTTTTTCTTTTCTCTGATACTGTGGATGGAAACATCGCCTATGGCAACCTTGAACTTTCCGAAAAGGAGACGGCCCATTTTGCCAAGTTGGCTGCAGTAGACTTCATTGATAAGATGACCGACGGCTTCGATACCATCATTGGTGAAAGGGGAACGGGGCTTTCCGGCGGCCAGAAACAAAGAATTGCTCTGGCAAGAGCCCTGGCTGTGCGGCCTCCCATTCTAATCTTGGATGATACCACCTCGGCTTTGGATCTGGAAACAGAAAAATACATTCAGCAAAGCCTGCGGGAGCTCGATTTCCCGTGCACAAAAATTATGGTGGCCCAGCGTATTTCCACAACTCGCCAGGCTGATAAGATTGTGATTCTTAACAACGGCCGTATTGCCGAAATGGGAACGCACGAAGAACTTCTGGCGCAGAAGGGATATTATTACGATGTGTTCTGCCTGCAGAACGGCATTCCCAATGAGAAGATGGAAAAGGAGGGAGCATAAATGGCCAGAAACCGGTTTGATGTGGATGAAAAGTTTGAATCCTATAATATAGGCCATCTGCGGCGTTCTATGGTGTATATCCGCCGGCACGCCAAAATCATGATTATCTCTCTTATCTTTTCCGCTATTGCAGTTATCTGCTCGCTGATCACTCCAAAGATCGTGGGATATGCAGTGGATAATACCATTCCCAATAAGGATGTGGCGCAGCTCTTCCTACTGGCCGGATGCATGGCGGTGCTCATCGCACTCAATATTCTCTTCTCCCTGCTTCGTTCCAAGCAGATGATAAAGGTAGGCCAGCAGATCGTATACGATATCCGCAAGGACTTGTTCCAGCATCTGCAGAAGCTTCCTTTCCAGTATTATGACGACCGGCCTCACGGAAAGATTCTGGTGCGTATCATCAATTATGTAAATAACGTATCCGATATGCTTTCCAACGGTATCATCAACTTCTTCCTGGAAATCTTCAATATTATCTTCATTGTGGGCTTTATGTTTAGCACTCATGTTCAGCTTACGCTGGTGGTTCTGGCCGGTGTGCCTGTGCTGGGAACTATCCTCATCATTCAGAAACCCCGGCAGCGGAGGGCTTGGCGTGCGGTTAACAATAAAAGCTCCAATATGAACGCATATTTTCAGGAGAGTATCGATGGCACAAAGATCACCCAGAGCTTTACCCGGCAGGAGGAAAATGCCAAGATTTTTGAGAAACTGAATTCTGACAACAAAAGGGCAGTTATGCATGCTTCCATGCTTTCCAATACGGTGCCTTGGTTTGTGGATAATATCTCTGTTATTGTAATCGCACTGATGTATCTCACCGGTATCGCCTGGTCTTCCCCTGCTGTTACCTTTGGTGTTCTGGTAGTAATGGGCGACTATGCCTGGCGCCTTTGGCAGCCTATCCTGAATATTTCCAACCTGTATAACCAACTTATCAATACTCTGGCTTATCTGGAACGCATCTTTGAAACTATGGACGAACCTGTCACGGTGGATGATCTACCCGGTGCTACGGAGATGAAGCCTATTGAAGGCAACGTACAGTTTAAGGATGTGACCTTCTCCTATGACGGCGAAGTGAACGTGCTGGAGCATATGAACCTGGATGTGAAGGCGGGCCAGAGCATTGCCCTAGTGGGCCCCACAGGCGCAGGTAAAACCACTATCGTGAACCTGATTTCCCGTTTCTATAATCTGACAGGCGGCGAGGTAGACATCGACGGCACCGATATCTCCACTGTTACACTACATTCGCTCCGCTCTCAGATGGGCATCATGCTGCAGGATAGCTTTATTTTCTCCGGCACTATACTGGATAATATCCGCTACAGCAAACTGGACGCCACAATGGAAGAAGTAAAGAAAGCCTGCCATATCGTCTGTGCGGATGAATTCATTGAAGAGATGGAAGATGGTTACAATACCCAGGTTCAGGAAAAGGGCAGCAGGCTTTCCCAGGGCCAGCGGCAGCTGATTGCTTTCGCCCGTACGATCTTGCGGGATCCCAGAATCCTGATTTTGGATGAGGCTACCTCCTCCATCGATGTCAAGACGGAAAAGCAGCTGCAGGAGGGTCTGCAAAACATGTTGAAAGGTCGAACCTCCTTTATTGTGGCTCACCGTCTTTCCACGATCCGAAACTGCGACAGAATCTTGTATATTTCTGATAAGGGAATTTTGGAGAGCGGCTCCCACGACGAGCTTATGGCAAAGAAAGGGCTTTATTATAAGCTCTATCTCTCTCAGACAGACGAAGAGGCCAAAGCTGCTGGCTAAAATATGTATCGGCCAGTATTTTTGGTTATTCATAGTGGGTTTTCATGCTTTTTCTGCTGCCGGTCATGAAATGTCCGCTTTGGTTTTGCACTCTCTAGGGCCTATTCTTCTATACTGATACTATTTTTATCGGCGGTTGCCTGATTTTGGCAGCCGCCGGTTTTCCTTTGTGTTGCCGGCTGAATATTGGAATTTTTCTCTTCTCGGGTGCAAAAATTGCTTTCATAAGAGAGGAAAGGATTGCAAGGCCGACCGGTTCCATACTATAATGAATGATACTAAAGATCAGACAGGGTGCTTCGCTAGTGACGGCAGCGTTCCTGATTCTGAAGGAGGAATCATAAAATGAAAGCAACAGAAAACACGAATCTTCCCAAGATTCGGATCCACACAGACAAAAGGGAAGCCCCTAAAGGGGATCTGTTCGGTATTTTCTTTGAGGATATCAATTATTCTGCCGATGGCGGCATCTATCCCGAAATGCTGCAGAACGGCTCTTTTGAATTTGCAGAAAATGATACCCGAGAGCAGGATTTTTCCCCCTTTTCCTTCTGGAAACCGGTAGAAATAGGAGGCGCAAAAGTAGAACTTTCCCCCAGGCAGGGGGAGACTCTTTTTCCCCGTAATCCGGGCAGCGCTTATGTGGAGATCCGGGAGCCGGGGAAACGGGCTGGCCTGCAAAACACAGGCTTTGATACAGGTATTTCCCTGGAGAAGGGGGAGCGGTATATTTTTTCTATGTATATGAAGGGGGACGCAAATTTCCCAGTGGAAGTCTCTTTGGAATCTGAAAAGGGAGAACTGTATGTTTCTGCCACTTTCCAGGCCGGAGAAGAGTGGAAGCGGTATGATGTGGTATTTACGGCACCGGTTACAGATTTTTCCGCACGTCTTTCCATCTGCGGAAGCCGGAAGGGGGCTTTCTCTTTGGATGCTGTTTCCCTGAAGCCTGAAAAAACCTTCTGCGGCCACGGCCTACGGGAGGATCTCTGCCGCAAGCTTCTGGAGCTTAAACCCCGTTTTATGCGCTTCCCCGGCGGCTGCCTGATTCATGGCGGCAATTTGGATCCGGATTCCAGAGGCTCTATGTACCGCTGGAAAAACACTCTGGGGCCTTGGGAAAACAGGCCTCTCCGCTGCCCTGGTTCCGGTCACTATCATCAATCCCTTGGGCTGGGATATTATGAGTATTTCCAGCTTTGCGAGGATATCGGAGCCGAACCCCTTCCCGTGCTCCCTGCGGCTTATAATCCTCATACCCGCGAGGCAGCCCCTCTGGAAGAGCTTCAGCCCTGGATCGACGACGCTCTTGATCTGATCGAATTTGCAAACGGGGATGTATCCACCAAGTGGGGAGCAATTCGAGCGGAACTTGGCCACCCGGAGCCCTTTAACATGAAGTATCTGGGAATAGGCAACGAAGAGGTGGGAGATCCTTTCTTCGAACGCTATCCCTATTTTCATAAGGCGATCCGGGAAAAACATCCGGAGATAAAGCTTATCAACAGCGCAGGCCCCTTCCCGGCCGGTTCGGAATATGATAAGGGCTGGGAGTCTGCGAAAAAGTGGAGTTCTGACTATGTGGACGAGCATTATTACACTTCCCCTGAATGGATGTTGGCCAATGTGCATCGGTACGACGGTTTTGACTCGCAGGGTCCCAGGGTATTTCTGGGTGAATATGCCAGCTGGGGCAGCACCTTCTGGAATGCTCTCTGTGAGGCTGCATATATGACGGGGCTGGAAAACAACGCCCCCACTGTGGGACTGGCTTGCTACGCGCCCCTCTTTGCACATACGGCTTACGGTGGCTGGCGGCCGGACCTGATTTATTTCAACAACCATGCCTCCTTTGGATCAGCCCCCTATTATGTGCAGCAACTCTTTATGCATCACCAAGGGGATTGGAAGCTGAAGGCGGAAACAGAAGCCTGGCCGCAGGCGGAAAAGCCGGAGGATAAGGCTCTGACGGGAAATATGGAAGCTGCAGTGCGAGAATCTGTGATGGAACTCACAGGGCTCAGCGTTTTGAACCCCAAAACGGGGGAAAAGATAGAATTTCCCTCTTTTACTGTTGGCGGGGAAGAGACAGAGCATCCTATCGGCCATATTAGCTGGGAGAGCCTTACCCTCACAGCCAAACTTAAAAAGATAAGCGGCAAAAGCGGACTTTACCTGCGGTTTGCCATGCCGGAGGATAAAAGTTTTATCTTCACTTGGGAAATCGGCGGCTGGGAAAACCAGGACTGCCTGATCCGCTCAGAGATACGCGGAAGGCATACGGTGTTGACTCAGCAGGATTTCGCTGTTGATACGGGGAGGGTGTATGATCTGCGCATGGAGGTGGAGGGCAGGCATGTCCGCACCTATGTAGACGGTGTCCTTCAGAACGAGGCTGAAGATACGAAACCTTCCCTAGAGCCCCTTTATTGGAGTGCTTCCGAAGAAGAGGGAGATATCATTCTGAAAGCGGTCAACGTGAAAAACGAGCCTTTTACAGCGGATATCTGCCTTGAGGGGCTTGAAAATACGCCTCTGAAGGGCAAGGCGTATACGTATGCCAGCGAAGATGTAGAGGCCGAAAATTCCTATGATGCACCGGAAAGGCTCAAACCTTCGGAAAATACTTTTGAGTCTAAAACAGGGGTGTTTCCCTACATTTTCCCGGCATATTCCGTAACCATTCTGCGTCTGCAGAAGGTTTAAGGCGCCTGGCGCAACAGTCTCTTGGGTTGGAATGCAGAGACCGCAATTTTTCTGCATTCCACCTTTGATTGCTTGATATTTCCTATATATTCATGCGTTGACAAAGGTATGGATAGGTGATACAGTATGTACGGAATCCCAGAAAGGCGTCGGCCTTCTATCTTGTTGAATATCCGAATTTGTGTAGAATTTTAGGCATAACTTATATTGCGGCAAAAAAAGAAAAAGACGCTGTTTAACAGCGTTTCAGTGGATGTATTTGGTTTTTTGCGTGTGAATGATAAAGTACAGTTTATCGTTCTATTAAAAAAGGCTTTTGTAGCTTGGAAAAGCAGAACGGGAAATTTCTGTATGCAACGGCAAAAACGAAACCAGGTTTCGTTTTTTATATTGACAGGAAAGGAAGGAATACTGCGTATGAAAAAAATCATGTCAATCCTTTTGGCGTTGGGAATGGCTGCATCGGTGGCTTTTTCCGCAGTGGGTTGCGGTGTAACACCTCCTCCCGCCGTATCGTCTTCTGAGGCCGAGGAATCCTCTGAAGCCCCTGAAGAAGAATCTTCACAAGAACCAGAATCTTCAGAAGAAGAATCTTCTGAGCCTGAGGAATCCTCTGAAGAACCGGAAGAATCCTCCGAACCTGAGTCTTCCGAGGAAGAGTCTTCCAGCACCACAATCACAGGTAAGTTCAACTCCATCGAGGAGTATGTGAATTCTGATCTGCTTCAGAATCAGCTGAAAGGTATGCTGGACTCGTATAAGGATGCCGGTATTGATATCAAGTTGGTGGGCGAAGGAAATAAACTGATATATTTGTGCACTCTTTCCGATGAGTATGCCTCTATCGACGGAATGGCTGAAACTCTCGAGGAGGGGCTCGATGATCAGGCTTCTACGTATGAATCCATAGCGTCTACCTTAAAGCTTGCGGTAAATGTAGAAGATCCGGTGGTAGAAGTCCGTTATCAGACGGAAAGTGGGAAGGTGCTCTGTTCCCGAGTATACAGCGCAAAATAAGAATTTCGTTCTATAGGCAAAACGGCATGGTATCTGCTTAGATACTGTGCCGTTTTTATGTTACGTTCGGCATGTATAGGCAGAAATTTACGTGGATGAAGATTGGATTATTCCCAAGCGAAAAGGATTCCCTTTTGCTTTTATTCGCAGTATGCGGTATACTGTTTGAGAAGGCAAGCTGTCTCCTGATCCTTTGGGAGCGGCTTCCGAAACACGGTAAACAGGAGGATTCTGAATGAAACGCACGGATATTCATATGCGGGATCCCTTTGTGCTTTTGCATGAGGGAACCTATTACCTCTATGGCTCCACAGACGACAATACTTGGGAGGGGCCCGGAACAGGCTTTGATTTTTATAAAAGCCAGGATTTGGAGGACTTTGAGGGCCCCTTTGAAGCTTTTCGCCCTGCTGCAGATTTTTGGGGGAAGGAAAATTTTTGGGCTCCGGAGGTATGGCCCTATAAGGGGAAATTCTATATGCTGGCCACCTTCGCTGCAGAAGGGTATCATCGCGGCGTGCAGGTGATGTGCGCCGATAGGCCCGAGGGCCCTTTTATTCCTGTGAAAAATGGGGCCGTTACTCCGAAGGATTGGGAATGTCTGGACGGCACCCTGTATTTTGACGGTGAAGGAAATCCCTGGATGATTTTTTCTCACGAATGGCGTCAGATCGGGGACGGGGCTTTCTGCAGCATCCGTCTCTCGCCCGATTTGAAGGAAGCTGTTACAGAGCCGGAAGTGCTCTTCCATGCCTCCAATGCACCATGGACGATTGCGAACCATGAATTCGGCCAGGAGGGGTATGTGACAGACGGCCCCTTCCTTGTGAAAAACAGCCTGGGGGAAACGGTGATGATGTGGTCCGGTTTCAGTAAAAATGGATATACCATTGGGCAGGCGGTTTCCCAAAACGGCCTGCAGGGTCCCTGGAATCACCCGGCCGAGCCAATTTATGATAAAGACGGCGGCCACGGCATGCTTTTCCACAAAAAGGATGGTAGCCTTTGGCTAGCTATCCATACCCCCAACGAGACGGGGAAGGAACGCCCCATTTTCCTGCCCATTGAGGAAAAGGACGGGCTCTTCCGTCAGAAATAAATAGTAGATGGAGAAAGCTCTCTTCTTTTATGGGAAGAGGGCTTTTTCTTTTGAGATGCGAAAAGATGCTTGCAGGGCGCCCTCCGTATATGATAGCATAAGCTTGCCGGGGCATGGGCGCGGAGTATTGGCCTGAGCAATGGGTGCCGCGGTAATGAGAGCGAGGAGTGAAAAAAATGACAACAAAAGTGCAGAACCCCATTCTTCCGGGGTTCCATGCGGATCCCTCCATTTGCCGGGTGGGCGAGGATTATTATATTGCCACCTCTACCTTTGAGTGGTTCCCCGGCGTGCGCATCCACCATTCTAGGGATCTTGTAAACTGGGAGGTGGTTTCCATGCCGCTTTCCACCACAAAGCTTTTGAATATGGAGGGCGTGGAGGCCTCCGGTGGCATCTGGGCCCCCTGCTTGAGCTATTCCAACGGGCTTTTTTACCTGATTTATACCGTAGTAAAAGGGCACTTGAATCCTGTTTTTGAAACGCCCAATTATCTGACGACGGCTCCCTCCATTCAGGGCCCTTGGTCGGATCCCATATATCTCAATTCCAGCGGCTTTGACCCCTCCCTGTTCCATGACGATGACGGCCGGAAATGGCTTGTGAATATGGAGAGGGATTACCGGAAGGCCATGCGGGGTGAAAACTGGTTTGTGGGTATTCTCCTGCAGGAATACGATGAAAAGCAGAAAAAGCTGGTTGGTAAGCCGGTAAATATCTTCAGAGGCACGAATCTTATGTGCACGGAGGGCCCTCACCTTTATAAACGAAACGGCTGGTATTATCTGATGTGTGCAGAGGCGGGCACAGGGTATGAGCATGCGGAAACTTTGGCAAGAAGCCGGAGCATCGAAGGCCCCTATGAGGTGTACCCGAAAAATCCCGTGCTTACCTCCTGGGAAGGCCCCCGTAACGGGCAGCCCTCCGGCCAGTGCCCCAGAGGGAAACTGCATGAGATGGGTTCTTCCTATATCAAGAAGGCCGGTCATGCCAGCATCTGCGATACGCCGGAAGGCCGGTGGCTGCTGGTGCATCTCTGCGGCCGCCCTCTGCCGGGAACAGATTGCTGCGTCCTCGGCCGGGAAACCTCTATCCAGGAAGTAGAATGGCGGGAGGATGATTGGCTGTATCTTAAGCATGGCGGGAACCATCCAATGGAATATCTGGAGCTTCCTGGGGAAATCCCTGTGCGTGAGGAATTGAAAAAATCCGGAGTACGTGTGGAATACGGGTTTGAAAGCCAGGAAGAATTCAATGGAAAATTTCTTATGGACTTCCAGACACTCCGCATGCCGCGGGATCCGATGGATATCAATGTAACGGCCCGACCCGGCTGGCTGCGGATGGTGGGCCGGGAGAGCATCTTTTCCCGTTTCCGTCAATCCCTGATGGCACGGCGGCAGGTGGATTTTTCTTTTCGGGCTGAGACGGTCATGGAATTCCACCCGGAAGATTATGCGCAAAGCGCCGGCCTTATCTGGCGGTATGACGAGGATAACCAGTATTATCTCTTTATAAGTTTCGATAATGAGATGGCCCGGCTTACCGTGAATGTTATTACGGTAGTGCAGGGGAAAGTAGTGCGCTTTGAAACCCTTCCTATAGAAAATGAGGCGGGAATTTTTACGCTGGGGGTAGAAGTCCATGAACACGGCGGCCGTTTCTATTACCTGGAAAAGGGAGAGAAAAAATCAATCGGAGGGCGTCTGGATGCCTGCTGCCTTTCTGACGACAGGATCAACGGCGCCTTTACGGGCGCTTTTGTGGGCATCTGCGTGCAGGATGTGCGGGATCAGAAGCAGTATGCAGATTTCCGTTCCTTTGTCTATGAAGCGCAGTAAACATCCGCAGCCGGCTCCTTCGGCAGGATCTATGAAATCTTCAAATATTGCCCGTCTTTCGGCATTGTGAAAGCGTTTAGAAAGGTGTATAAACAGCGTATAGGATTCAATAACAAAATGCCGGGGTTGGCCCGGTAAACTGGGGAGGAATTTCTATGCTGAGAATTGTATCAACAGAAAATGGAAAAATCCGCGGAACAGCCGCGGCAGATCCGAGAATCACCGTGTTCAGAGGAATCCCCTTTGCAGCGCCGCCGGTGGGGAAAAACCGTTGGCGTGCTCCTCAGCCATGTGAAAACTGGGAAGGAGTGAGGGACTGCCTGGAATTTGCCCCCATCTCCGTGCAGAATCCACCTGGGGTTGGAGCGGAAAACATCTATACCCGGGAGTGGAATATGATTCCCGATATTCTCATGAGCGAAGATTGCCTGTACCTCAATGTATGGACTCCTGCAAAGTTTCCGGAGGAAAAACTACCTGTCATGTTCTGGATTTTCGGCGGTGCTTTTCAGGGCGGCCATACGGCGGAAATGGAATTCGACGGGGAACGGATCGCCCGCCGCGGCGTGATATTAGTTTCTGTGAACTACCGGGTGAACGTGTTCGGCTTTCTGACCCATCCGGAGCTGATGGAGGAGGAGCCGGATGGGTGCTGGGGCAATTACGGCCTTTTGGACCAGCTGGCCGGCCTTAAATGGGTAAAGCGGAATATAGCGGCTTTCGGCGGAGATCCGGATAACGTGACCATTTTCGGCCAATCTGCCGGTGCTGGCAGTGTGATCTGCCAGATGACGTCGCCTCTTGCAGGGGGACTTTTCCATAAAGCTATTATGCAGAGCGGGGGAGGGCTTAGGGCCTATGGTCAGGGTTCCCGCATGATCCCCCTGGAAAAGGCGAAGGAAAACGGTCTCCGTTTCTTTGAAGAACTGGGGGTACAATCTCTGGAGGAGGCCCGGCAGATAGATGCCATGACCCTTTACAGGAAGGCTGCCGCTTTTGGCGGTATGAACGTCTGGTCTCCCACGGTGGACGGCCGTTTCCTTTTAAAGGATCCATCGGACGTGTTCCTGGCCAATGAACACCCGGATATGCCCTGCATGTATGGGTATACGGGGGATGAATACGATAATATTTTGGCGGGCCCTATCGAAACTTTTGAGGAACTCAGGGAAATTGCCAGGAGAAAATTCAGAGATAAAGCCGGGGATTTTCTGCAGCTCTGCAATGTGAGTACGGATGAGCAGGCCAGAGAGCTGTATATCCGCGACGATGTTTTCAAGGGCCGGTGTATCAATAATTTGACATTTGCCATGAAGCAGGTGGAATTCGGAAGAAAAGGGAATTTCGTATACCGCTTTGATCCCTCTATTCCCGGGTGGGATGATCCGGGTGCATTCCATTCTTCCGAACTATGGTTTATGTTTGAGACTTTGGCAAAGTGCTGGCGGCCTTTTACAGGGAAGCATTATGACCTGGCTCGGATCATGTGCAATTACTGGACGAATTTTGCCAAAACCGGCGATCCGAACGGCTGCGATGCAGACGGCTCCTCAATGCCGGAATGGAGGGAATTCACGAAGGAAGAGCCTTGCTTTCTCTATCTGAGCGAGGAGGAAATCCACATGGGGGCAGAATATCGCACCGAGTTGATGCAGTTCCGCCTGGATTACATTTTTGGCGGGAAGTCAGAATAGCATTGCCCTTTCTGCTGATTGCTTGGTTATTCGATTGGAATCGGCCTAAAGAGCGGAGCAGAGAAGCAAAAAACGGCTTCTCAAAGTAAGAGCCCTGCCGGATCCAAGGATCTGGCAGGGCTCTGTTGTTGAGCTGCTCCGGCTGTAAAAACCGGGGCGGAGAAAAGGAAGGTTACTTTTTGAAGCGGAATACGTTCCAGGAAAGTTTCTTCACTTCAGCGGAAAGCTTCCCGTCCACAAAGCTGGCGGAATCATTCACGGTGGGTTTAACGGTTCCGGCGGTTTCAAAGGTGCTGTGGAACTGCATATCCTCTGTATACAGCTGGCTGTGTTCCACAAAGGAGAAATCCTTAAAGCCGGAGGTATCCAGCTCCAGAGAGTAGTCGTTCTCCCAATCCCGGTTGATGACAAAGATATTCAGCTCGCCGTTTTCCTCATCATAAGCAGTGGCGGCGTCTATGAATTTGACACCCGTATGGGTGTAATACTGGCTGTTGTCATCAATAGCATAGCCGGGAATATCAAAGCAATCGCACTCCACAGCGGTCTGTATGGATTCGCCGCGGCCGTAGCGCATAAGCTGGGAGAAGGGATAGTAGGCCGCCGTCTTCCAGACGTGTTCCCGGTCTGTGGCGGCGAGGGTGCCCAGGCCACTGGTCATGCATCCGATTTTCACACGATCTGCATGGCGCAGGAAGGTCAGCAGAGTCGAGGCGGAGGTGAGTGCGTTGACCATATCTCCACCTCTGGGATGACGGGATTCTCCCATATTGTCTGGGTCGTGAAGTATATATTCTCTGGAAGGATCAAAATTGTAATAGGCATCGTAGAGGTTGTGAGGCCCGAAGCCTGGATGCATTTCTCCATGAGGACGGATGGAAGTACCGTATTCATCAACAGTAAGCATCATCTTTCTGGGGGAACGGAGTTTAGTCTGCACAAAGTCGCAGAGGGCAATTTCCGTGTTGATATAATCCTCAAAGAAGACGGAGCCTCCCAACAGGGCGGCGTAATCGCCCTCCGGCGCGGAATGATAATGGTGAAGGGAAACGTAATCCACAGATTCATAGCACTCCTGCAGAACTTCTAGATCCCACTGGGGATAGTGGGCAAGGAAGGGGGAGGAGGAGACACAGGCTACGGTTTCAATAGTAGGATCCACCCACTTCATAGCTTTGGAGACTTCGTTTGCCCTGACACCGTAGCCCCTTGGATCCTTTTCCCAGGAAGCAATCTGCCAGGGGCCGTCCATTTCGTTGCCCAGATACCAGGTCTTCACGCCATAGGGGCTTTCGTGGCCATATTTCCGCCGTAGATCGGACCAGTAGGTGCCGCCTTTGTGGTTGGTATAATCTACGATGCCAATGGCATCCTTGATATCCCCGGTTCCCAGATTGATG
>OBLO01002235.1_pt1 | contig 15288 bp, 18 predicted proteins | sample 1519401 | NCBI WGS metagenome assembly OBLO01 (sample SAMEA2602897, study PRJEB22501) | metagenome | reverse complement strand
GCTTGTTGCAGGAGCTTCTGCAGCAGAAAATAAACTGGCTTGCTGGCCGGCACGTGTAAGCAGTAAAGTTGTTTACGGCTCTTCCGACAAGAAGGTTGCAACAGTAGATGCAACTGGAAAAGTTACAGCAGTCGCAGCAGGAGAAGCTACTATTACTGCAAGAACAAAAGCTGGAAATAAGGCAACATACAAAGTTGTTGTAAGCCCGGCTCAATAAAATGAATCTAAGTGCTTACAGGTATGAAATGGTTTAAGCATAATGATTTATAAATAAAGAATATAATACGAATAAAATGGTGCTTTGCGCAGATACGCAGGGCACCATTTTCTATATAATAGGAAACTTCATTTCTATTCTTTTTAATCCTGATTAGGAGGTTGTCGGAAGGAGGCATATTCAGTCAGAAATATCTGTGAAAAAAGGAAATCATGTTAAATATTTACGTATCCCGTTAAATGATTAATTACTGTCAATTCAGTAGTATTCCGGGGAAAAGTATGTTACACTCGCGATAGATTGTGGCGGACTGTTATTGCAAATGGGGAAAGATACAAAAGTATTAATATGTCATACACAGGAGGTATTTATTATGGCAATAACAATTGGCATCAACGGATTTGGACGCATTGGCAGAGTCGCATTCCGTATTGCCATCAATCAGCCGGAGCAGTTTAAACTTTGTGGGATCAACGTAAGAAACGCTGATCTGGATTATATTCTTTATATGATCCGTTACGATTCAATATTCGGACGTTTTCAGGGAACGCTCGAAAAGTATGAGGATGGAATCATCGTCAATGGTGAGAAGATTCGTGTATACTCGGAAAATGATGCTGCAGACATTCGTTGGGGGGAATGTGGAGCAGAATATATTATAGATGCGACAGGTGCTTACTGTACTACAGAGAAAGCAATGGCACATATCAAAGGTGGCGCAAAGAAAGTAATCATTTCCGCACCTGCTAAAGACCAGGATACACCGACATTTGTAATGGGAATCAACCACGAACTTTATCAGCCGTCTATGCATGTTGTTTCGAATGCGTCGTGTACAACAAACTGTCTTGCACCATTGTGTAAAGTCTTAGAAGACAATTACGGAATTGAGTATGGATTAATGTCTACGATACATTCTGCTACAGCTAAGCAGAAAGTAGTTGACTGCCGTTCACTTAAAGACTGGCGTACAGGACGTGCCGTATTTGGCAACCTGATCCCATCCACAACAGGAGCTGCAAAAGCGATTTCACTCGTTATTCCAACATTAAAAGATCGCATGAATGGGATTTCTTACCGTGTACCGACTTCAGATGTATCCATTGTGGATTTGAATGTTGCTTTAAAAATAGAAACCAGTTACGAAGATATTTGTAAGAAAATGAAAGAAGCTTCAGAGACATATCTGAAAGGAATTTTAGATTATATCGATGACGAAGTAGTATCTTCTGACTTTATCGGAGACAGCCATGCATCATCCTTTGATGCACGTGAAGGAATCCAGATCAATGGACATTTCTTCAAGCTTATTAGCTTCTATGATAATGAGTGGGGGTACACAAATCAGATATTCCGCCTGATCAAACATATGTATCAGGTAGATAACGGTATCAAATAGTGATACCAGGGGTGTAGAATGAAAAAGTAAAAATATAAGAAAAAGTAAATATCCGTAATAACAGTCGAAAGTCACGAAAAAGCATCCCAGGAGAATTGTCGATGAGCAGATCTTCTGGGGTGCTTTTTCGTGGTGAGATGTTTCTGTGGACTTGTGAGAAACAAGTTGATTCTTGGTGTCTTACGCCGGAAAAGTATCTACATCTGCAAGAAAAAACAAGATGCAGATGCAATTCTCAAGAATTATAAAAAACATAAAAACAGAGTGCGCTCTAGACATGTACATATTTATACAGTATAATCAGAGTAATACTAATTTTTAAAGAAAGGAATACGAAAGATGAGTAATCATACAGAAATCAGATGGCACGGTCGTGGTGGTCAGGGTGCAAAAACAGCCGCATTGTTGCTGGCAGATGTAGCATTCCAGACAGGCAAATACGTACAGGGTTTTCCGGAGTATGGCCCGGAACGTATGGGAGCACCGATTACAGCATATAACCGAATCAGCGATACAAAGATCCGTGTACATTCTAATATTTATGATCCACAGTATGTAGTTGTAGTAGATGAATCCTTACTGGAATCCGTGGATGTGACTAGCGGTTTGAAAAAAGATGGAGCAATTCTTGTAAATACACAGCGCACAAAAGAGGAGATCTTTCCGCATCTTCATGGATACGAAGGAGAAGTTTATATTATTGACGCACACAAAGTCTCAATGGAGGCAATGGGAAAATATTTCCCGAACACACCACTTCTTGCTGCAATTGTAAAAGTAGCAGGGATTATGGATGAGGAGACTTTCTTAAGAGAAATGAAAGCATCCTTCAAGCACAAATTCGCCAGCAAGCCGGAAGTTATTGACGGCAATATGAAAGCACTTGAGATGGCATTTAAGGAGGTGCACTAATGGCTACAGATATCAGTAAATTAGGTGTAAAAGCAACATGGGAAGAGCTGACAGAAGGTATGATCGTTGCCGGTGCAGGAACCTCCAAAGAGTTCAACACAGGGGAATGGTCAGAAGTAAAACCAGAATTTATCGCAGATAAATGTAAACAGTGTCTACTTTGTGTACCGGTCTGTCCGGACAGCTGCATCCCGGTAAAAGACATGAAGAGACTGGATTTTGATTATGGACACTGCAAAGGATGTGGCATTTGCGTAAAAGCATGTCCATTTGACGCAATTAAGATGGAAGGGGTGAAATAAGATGGGAAAAAGAGAACGTTTATCAGGAAATGAAGCGGTTGCAATCGCATTGAGACAGATTAATCCAGATGTGTTCCCGGCATTCCCGATTACTCCGTCCACAGAGATTCCACAGTATTTCGCTTCTTTTGTAGCAAACGGACAGGTAGATACAGAGTTTATTCCGGTAGAGAGTGAGCACAGTTCCATGAGCGCTGCAATCGGAGCTTCGGCAGCAGGAGCAAGAAGTTTGACAGCGACTTCTTCCTGCGGACTTGCCTATATGTGGGAAGAATTATATATTGCGGCATCTAATAGACTGCCGTTAGCACTGGCTCTTGTAAACCGTGCACTTTCCGGCCCGATCAACATCAACTGTGACCATTCCGACAGTATGGGAGCAAGAGATGCAGGCTGGATCCAGATTTACGCAGAAAATAATCAGGAAGCATATGACAACATGGTGCAGGCATATCGCATTTCCGAACATGCAGATGTCAGACTGCCGATCATGATTTGTCAGGATGGATTTATCACCAGTCATGCAGTAGAAAATATCGAATTACTGGATGACGCAGAGGTAAAGAATTTCGTTGGAGAATATGAACCGGAAAATTATCTTCTGAATCCGGAATGCCCGATGGCAGTTGGTCCATATGCGATCACAGATTATTATATGGAAGCAAAACGCTCGCAGGCAGAAGGCATGAAACATGTACCGGCAGTTGTAGAGGAGGTTGCAAAGGAATTTGCGAAAGTATCCGGACGTGAATATGGTCTGTTTGAATCTTACTGCATGGAAGATGCTGAACGTGCAGTTGTAATGATCGGTTCTGCAGCAGGAACAACAAAAGATGCAATTGACCGCTTAAGAGAACAGGGAGAGAAAGTCGGACTTGTGAAGATCCGTCTGTTCCGCCCATTTCCGGCTGATGAGATCGCGGAGACGCTCAAAAATGTGAAAGCAGTTGCAATTATGGACCGTGCAGAAAGCTATACGAACCATGGCGGACCGTTAGGTGCAGATGTGATGAGTGCATTATACCGCGCAAAAGCAGATGCGCTGGCAGTGAATTACATCTACGGTCTTGGCGGACGTGACGTGCGCGTAGAAGACATGGAAGGCGTATTTGAAGCCCTGAAACAGATGATCGCAGATGGCGATGCAGGAGAAACCTATCGCTATCTTGGAATTAGAGAATAAGGAGGGCCGTAGAGAAGATGAGTTATAATTTTAAAGAGACAATGAACAAACCAGAGCGTCTTGCTCCTGGACACAGAATGTGTGCCGGATGTGGTGGAACAATCGCAGTTCGTAATGTACTGCGCGGTCTTCATGAAGGTGATAAAGCAGTCATCGGAAATGCAACAGGATGTCTGGAAGTATCCACATTTACATACCCATACACAGCATGGGAAGACAGCTACATTCATAATGCATTTGAAAATGCAGGCGCAACCATGAGTGGTGTGGAAGGTGCTTACAAAGCATTAAAACGAAAAGGAAAACTAGACGAAACATACAAATTTATCACATTTGGTGGTGACGGCGGTACTTATGATATTGGTCTGCAGTCACTGTCCGGAGCAATGGAGAGAAATCAGGATCTGGTATATGTCTGTTATGACAACGGTGCTTACATGAATACCGGCATCCAACGTTCTTCTGCAACACCGATGTATGCAGATACAACAACTACACCGGTAGGAAGCGAGAGTAACGGAAAACCACAGAACAGAAAAGATCTTGCATCTGTAATTGCTGCGCATGATATTCCGTATGTGGCACAGACAACGTTTGTACAGAACTTTAAAGACCTGCATATCAAATCCGAAAAAGCGATTTATACACCAGGCGCTGCTTTCTTAAATATTATGGCACCATGTCCGCGTGGATGGAGATACAATACGCCGGATATTATGGAGATTTGCAAACTTGGTGTAGAGACATGTTACTGGCCGTTATTTGAGGTCGTAGAAGGAAAATGGATTCTGAACTATGAGCCAAAGAAGAAACTCCCAATCGAAGATTTCTTAAGACCACAGGGAAGATTCAAACATCTTTTCAAGAAAGGCAATGAGTATCTGTTAGAGGCTTTCCAGAAAGAAGTAGACAGAAGATGGGAAGAACTTCAGTTCAGATGCTCCAGATAAGAATGTGATATAAAATATATTTGACAGATCTGTGAAATACATTTATACTGGAGAAGAACAATCAAATAGAACCGGGGAGCTTATGTGATAGGCTGAGAGGAAGTTTAAAACTTCGACCCATATACCTGATTTGGATAATGCCAACGTAGGAACGCAAGGAATATGCTATGAGCGGAAGATACTTTGGTATCTTCCGTTTTTGTTATTAACAGGTATAAAAGATTGAGAGTGAACAAGAGTTCATGAAGGGGCGCACCACCGCGGGTACGTTTCTTTGTGAACTCTTTTTTTCTAAGATTAAAAGGAGGTGTAGTGAAATGATCACAGTAAATGGAAAAGAGATTCAGATGAAACAGTCAATATCTGTTGCTGCTTATCTGGAAAACGCAGGATATCAGATGAAAAGGATTGCGGTAGAGTTAAATGGAGATATTCTTCCGAAATATGAATATTCCGATACGATGTTGAAAGACGGTGATCGTCTGGAAGTTGTGACATTTGTCGGAGGAGGCTAAAGCGGAAGAAAGAGTAGTCCGGGACAGAAAGAGATGAGCACAGGGATTATGACAGTTGCGTGAGGAAACCGATGAGGAAAAAGAAGTTCCGGACCAAAAAGAGATGAGCCAGGAAGTTAATGACATAAAGGAGAAAATGATGGAAGGACAGACAACAAAGACATTAACAAAAGAAGAGATCCAGGCGGCGTTGGAAGAACGTCATTCGCCGGAGATCCAGAAAAAATTATCTGCCGGACATGTGACAATTGCCGGACTTGGTGGGCTTGGATCAAATGTGGCGTATGCACTTGCAAGAATTGGTGTCGGGCATTTGCACTTGATTGATTTTGATGTAGTGGATATTACGAATCTGAACCGGCAGCAGTACTTTATGGAACATCTTGGAATGTATAAAACCGATGCGTTGAAATCGTTGCTTTTGAAAATCAATCCATATCTTGATATCCGGACAGACTGCGTGAAAGTGACAGAAGAGAATCTGATTTCTCTTTTTGAAGATGCAGGAATTGTATGCGAAGCGTTTGATAATCCAGAGGCAAAAGCAATGCTGGTAAATGGAATTCTACAGCATTTCCCGAAAAAGAAACTGGTATCGGCAACCGGAATGGCAGGCTATGGGAGCAGTAATACAATTCGCACAGAACATCTGATGAAGAATTTTTACCTGTGTGGTGACCGTGTGACAGAGCCAGGTTATGGAAATGGACTGATGGCGCCAAGAGTTGCAATCTGCGCTGCCCATGAAGCAAATATGATCACACGCTTGCTTCTTGGTGAGGAAGAGATATAAATCAAAAAATAATAAGAAAAGAGGACAAACATATGAGTACAAAAGACACATGGAGTCTGGGAGGACACACATTTACATCCAGATTTATTTTAGGATCAGGAAAATTTTCACTGGATCTTGTAAAAGCATGCATTGAAAAAGCAGATGCGCAGATCATTACACTGGCGCTTCGCCGCGCAAATGAAGGCGGACTGGCAAATATTCTGGATTATATTCCGGACAATGTAACATTACTTCCGAATACATCCGGAGCAAGAAATGCAGAAGAAGCTGTCAGAATCGCAAGATTATCAAGAGAAGTTGGATGCGGGGATTTTGTAAAAATCGAAGTTGTCCGCGACTCCAAATATTTATTGCCGGATAATTACGAAACAATAAAAGCAACGGAAATTCTTGCAAAAGAAGGATTTGTAGTTATGCCATATATGTATCCGGATCTGAATGCGGCAAGAGCGCTGGCAGATGCCGGAGCAGCATGCATTATGCCACTTGGAGCGCCGATCGGTTCCAATAAAGGACTTGCGACGAAAGAATTTATACAGATTCTCATTGATGAAATGGATCTACCGATCATCGTGGATGCCGGAATCGGTCGCCCATCACAGGCATGCGAAGCAATGGAAATGGGCGCAGCGGCAGTGATGGCAAATACAGCAATCGCAACAGCAGGTGATGTTCCGGTCATGGCAGAAGCATTTAAGAAAGCAATCGAGGCAGGGCGCAGTGCTTATCTGTCCGGACTTGGAAGAACAATCGAAAGAGGTGCCAGCGCATCCTCTCCGCTTACGGGATTTTTAGAGGATTAATCTTAACAAAAATTGCAAAAATACAAGAAGGTAAAAAAGATGGAAAATCAACATATCAATGAAAGTATATTAAGTGAGGAGATTCTGGAAGATCAGAAGAAAAACAGAATCGATCATATGACATATTTGCCGGGAATGGAAGATATCGGCTCAGAAGTATTGGATCAGGTTGTAGAAGCTATGCAAGCTTACGATTATGATAAATACACGGCGGCAGATGTAAAGCGGGCAATCGTACACACATCCAGAACACCAGAAGATTTTGCGGCGCTTTTATCACCTGCGGCACTTCCGTTTATAGAAGAAATTGCACAGGCAGCAAAAGACGAGACACGCAGACATTTTGGAAACAGTGTGTATATGTTTACGCCGATTTATATTGCAAATTATTGCGAGAATTATTGTATTTACTGTGGATTCAACTGTCACAATAAAATTAACCGTGCGCAGTTAAATGATCAAGAAATTGAGAAAGAAATGCAGGCAATTGCAGAAACTGGATTACAGGAAATTCTCATTCTGACTGGGGAGAGCAGAAGTAAGTCCACAGTGGAATATATCGGAAATGCATGTAGGATTGCAAGAAAATATTTCAAAGTAATCGGACTTGAAATCTATCCGGTCAATTCAGACGAATATGCATATTTACACGAATGTGGTGCAGATTATGTGACCGTATTCCAGGAAACATACAATTCTGATAAATATGAAACATTACATTTGGCAGGACATAAACGTATTTATCCATATCGTGTTAATGCACAGGAGCGTGCTTTAAAAGGTGGCATGCGTGGTGTCGGATTCGGCGCACTTCTGGGATTGGATGATTTCCGCAAAGATGCATTTGCAACCGGATATCATGCATATTTATTACAGAGAAAATATCCACATGCAGAGATCGCATTTTCCTGTCCACGGTTGCGTCCGATCATCAATAACGACCGGATCAACCCGATGGATGTGCATGAGACACAGCTGTTGCAGGTTGTTTGCGCATATCGTCTTTTTATGCCATTTGCAAGCATTACCGTATCAACAAGAGAGTGCGCACGCGTGCGAGATCATCTCGTAGGTATTGCGGCTACTAAGATTTCTGCAGGAGTCAGCACCGGAATCGGAAGCCATGTGGAAGACATCGAGGACAAAGGCGATGATCAGTTTGAAATTTCTGATGGCAGAAGTGTGAAGGAAGTTTATGATGCATTGCTGAAAAATGATCTGCAGCCGGTCATGAGTGATTATATTTATGTATAGAGAATTATAAGATATAAAGAGATTATATTTTCGTAAAGAAATAAAATGCACGAAGCGATTATATTTTATGTGTGAACAAGTAAAAGATATAAAGAGATTATAGTATGTGTAAAGAAATAAAAAATACGGATGCTAGATGTACAAATGAGAAAGTGCAAGGGTTTCATGTAGTTGCAGTGACAAACCGTACATTAAGCAAGAGACCATATTTAGAACAGATCCGAAAAATTTGTGAATGGGGACCGGATGCCATAATTTTGCGGGAAAAAGATCTGACCGAAAAAGAATATAAAGATCTTGCAGAGAAAGTGCTGGCAATCTGCAAAGAGTATCAGGTTCCATGTATTTTGCATACATTCTATCAAGTGGCGATGGAATTGCCGTGTGACGGCCTTCATTTGCCACTGCCATTGTTACGGGAAGTGATGGCTGGGAAAAGTGCATCTGTGCGGTGGAGAGAAAAATTTGCGAAACTTGGCACTTCTGTACATTCTGTAGAAGAGGCCATAGAAGCAGAAAAACTCGGTGCAACCTACATAACAGCAGGGCACATTTACGCTACAGACTGCAAAAAAGGGCTACCGCCGAGAGGCTTGCTCTTTTTACGAGAAGTCTGTGAAGCTGTAGATATTTCTGTATATGGAATCGGTGGAATAAAATTCCACATGGATCAGTGGATAGAATTGGGAAAATGTGGAGCAATTGGTGGGTGTATCATGTCTGGCATGATGAAAATGTAAAAAACCGCAAAAGGGGACGGGGATTTTCTAGAAAATCCCCGTCCCCTTTTGCGGTTGCACCTGTCCCTTTTTAGAAAATCCCCGTCCCCTTTTCTAACCTGCTAAATGCATCAGGTTGATTAAAAGGATCCAACTAAGTCCGTAATAGGATACGACGGCAACAAGGTCGTTGACGGTTGTAATAAGTGGCCCGGATGCGACAGCCGGATCGACATGTATTTTCTTGAAGAAGAGAGGAATACATGTGCCAACGGCGCCGGAAATAACCATTGCCAATAACAGTGAAGCACCGATACAGCCGGAGACTGCATAGGCGAACAGGAAACTCTTTCCTTTGAAAAGTGCAATATACAATCCAATTAATACAAAGGACAGAACACCAAGGATGAAACCATTGGAAAATGCAATTTTCATTTCTTTTAATACAAGTTCAAATTTTTGTTTTCCGGTTAATGACTCGTCCATGAGGACACGAATCGTAACAGCAAGCGACTGTGTACCGACATTTCCGGCCATATCCAAAATCAGTGACTGGAAACACATAATTAATGTAAGCTGGCTTACAACTGTTTCAAATAATCCGACAACAGAAGAAACAACCATGCCAAGACCTAACAGAACCAGAAGCCACGGAAGACGCTTTTTAATACTCTCGCGCAATGGCTCTTTCAAATCTTCTTCGGCGGTCAATCCGGCGAACTTTGCATAGTCTTCACCCATCTCGTCATCAACCAGGTCTACCATACTCTGGGATGTGATGACACCTAGCAGTTTGTTTTCATTGTCAAGAATCGGGATAGAATCCTCGGAATAATCTTTTAACTTTTCAATACAATCATCAATCAGTTCATTTCCATATACATAAGGATAAGACGTTACGATCAAGTCTTCCAACGGCTGATCCTGTCTTGCGATGATCAGATCTTTCAGATCCATAGCACCATAAAAAGTCTGTTTGTCTGTCACCATAAATATAGTAGAAATATTATCATTTTTTGCCGCCTGGTCAATAAGGCTACTCATTGCCTGCTTGACCGTGAGATTTTCACGGATCATAATGCAGTTGGTTGTCATTTTGCTACCGATTTCTTCCTCGTCGAAAGAAGCAATAACGGCGATGTCTTTTCTGGCATCATCATCCATCAGTTCGATAAAAAGATTCTTTTTGTCTTTTGGAACCATCTGCAAAACATCTACAACGGCATCTGTTTCCATTGCAGACAAAATTAACGCCGCTTTTTTGACATCAATTTCATTCAAATATTCTGCTGCTTCTTTTTCATCGGTGTGTTCAAAGATATCAGAAAGCATATCCAGGTCGAGAATACGACAAAGTTTGACACGCTCTTTTACGGTCAGTTCCGGAAAAACTTCTGCGAGATCATTCTCGTGGTAGTCTTCCAGTTTGTTTCGCATAATCCCCGGAGAGGTGTTGCTCCGGATGATTTTTAGAATCTCCGGTGTGTAATTCTGTGTTTTATTTTCCATTTTTACCTCCAAGTTGCTGTGTGATTTTCAGTTGTTTAAATATCCTTAAGAAATGAATTTGTGCTGTCTTAAGAAATGAAAATCAGGGCATGGAAAATAGAATCAAAAATTATAGAAAACAACAGCATCGACTGTTGCTTGTTTCCGATTCTATATTCTTACTTCGCCCGTGACTATCACAACCGTCCATGCTGTTCACCTGCCTTTAAAATAATTTTAGAAATGATTGTTGGAATTATTGCGAAAATTGCAAAATCTTCCGTAGAATATTATAGCCTTTTCGATAATGAGGCGCAAGTGCTTTTGTATGTAAGAGAGAAAATTTACATCGTTTTAACAGAGATACATTCTTAATAATTCAAAAAAAACAAACAAAAAAGTGAGAAAATGTGATTTATGATTGACGGAAAATGTGGAAAGTAGTATTATGTTCCTATAAACCTACTGAAAGAATATGTTATAAAAATGGAGGGCATTAAGAAATGGCAAGAGTAGCATTTACAAATGAAAAAGAAGCTACAGGAAAAGAACTGGAAGCTTATCTTGAGTTAAAGAATCAGGGAAAATTAACAAATATGAAAGAAGCACTGCTTCAGGATTATGCAACATATGACGCATTTATGGGATGGTATACATCATGGAACAGACTGGTTGAAATTATTGGACAGCGTGCAGCAATTGTTTATGCACATTCTGTATCTTCAACAAACGGATGCCTTCTGTGCTCCTTATTCTTCGTAAGCGATTTAGCAGAGATCGGAATTGATCCATCTAACTTTGAACCAACTGAGAAAGAAGCACTTCTGAAGAGTCTTGCAGAGCAGATCGTTAAGAACCCTACAAAAGTATCTGACGAGACATTTACAGAGTTAAAGAAATATTACACTGACAAAGAGATCGTAGTTATTGTTGGATTTGCATGCCAGATGATGGCAACAAATAATTTCAACTCTGTATTACAGATCGATGTTGACCAGAGACTGATTCCAATCCAGGACAAGTTTGAGCCTGCAACATGGAGAGATGCTATTAAATAAGTTTCGCAGGAAAATAGTAAGGGAACGAAAAAGACTTCATTTTTGGGCGTGCCCAGGGTGAAGTCTTTTGTTTTGTTCGCCAAATACAGATCCTTGTGCAAGCACAAATCTGTACTTGGCTCATCGTATACACAGAGACAAGATACGTTCTCGAGAATCTTGCTCTGATTAGCGGTCGTTAAATGCTGTCATGCAAATATGATGCATTTGCTTCGTTACAATAAAAAAACTCTTGATTACTCAAGAGTTCTTATCGCTAGTGCGGAGAAAGGGACTTGAACCCTCACAGGATAAACTCCCACTAGAACCTGAATCTAGCGCGTCTGCCATTCCGCCATCTCCGCTCGCTGACAAAAAGTATAATATCACATTCTGGCAGATAATGCAAATGTTTTTTTGCATTATTTTGAAAAAATATGAAAATTTTTATTTGCACTCAATTGCAAAACGAAAGTCCATACTTTTTATCCCATGCTTAATGGACTTCAATTCCATTGACTTCCAGATGTTCATCAATCGGAATAACGAGACATTTCCGTCCGTCAATTTCTCGGGTTTCAACGAGATCAGACCGCTCCGGGTTTACTTTCAGAACAATATCCGGAGTTTCAATCTGGAAAGTCTTTGTGCTTGCAATATTGGCGGCAAGTAATGTCTGCTTTTCGCCGACCACTTCCTCAAACTCCTCATCGAAAGTTTCGAGATGTTCCTGGGAAGCGCCGCTTCTGGCAAGAAGATTCTTCATTTCCGGTTTGCCGAGTTCTAGCGGTTCCGGTGTTTCTTTGGCTTCTTCGATCATTTCATTCAGATTATCGTGAATATTTCTTACAACTTCATAATCACAATCTTCCCCCAGTGTGTCACTGATGATCGTTTGGAAAGATGCTTTCTGATCTTTTGCGGTAAGTGGGATCTGGCTTCCGAGAACATTTTCAATGAAGTCCGGCTGCAGCTCTTCTGGTTTCTTGGAGTAATACAGAACTCCGTGAAGATCACTTGCACGGTCATTAAATGCCGGGAAGAGGAAACCTTTGACAGGTAATTCCACAAACCAGTCGCGGATACGGTCCTCAATATTGTTCGTCTCTGCATTGTATGTAAGTCCCGCTTTGGTAAGATTTACCGGACAGATACTGCACATGATATGTTCATATACAGTATCGGAAGCATCGAACATTTCCAGACCGTCTGAAGATTTACCCGGCACATCATAGACCGCATGGATCAGTATGATGTAATAATTTTCCGGGTAAATATAATTTTCAATGACCTTATCGTAAAATTCCTCAACCAGAAGGTCATCGGTAAGCTTGCTGTCACGGAGCTTTAAGAGAAATTCTTGCGTTCCCCCCGGCATCTCCTGCTCTGTCGGAAATTCCATGTTCATCAGATTTTTCCCAAGTGTTCGGATAACGTATGTTTGAAAATATCAAAATATTTGAAGGCTTCTTCTTCCGGCATGGAAAGAAAAGCCTTTTTCAGTTCTGTCTTTTTTTCTTTCTCGTGATCCACATAGCAGCCGCAAATACGTGTGATTGCACAGTTTTCCGGCGTGAACTGCTTGCGGATTTCCAGTACTTCTTTCTTGTTCATAGGTCATACACTCCCTTTTTCAGACTGACTTCAATGTTAGCATATCATGACTTTGTTTACAAGTTTGCAGTGTCAAAATAGATGAATACAGGAGTGGAAAGTGCGGTGAAAATTATGTGATTTTTATAACAAAAAAGAGAAAAAAATAAGTAGAACGGCGTACAGAAAAAGATTGTAAAGAGAGGTGAGAAAACGTATAATAAGAAGTAGATATGTGTCAAAAAATAGAAAAGAGAGGGTAAAAAAATGGGAAACATCTTTGACATTTTAGGACCGGTTATGATCGGTCCATCAAGCTCCCACACAGCAGGTGCAGCGCGCATCGGTCTTATTGCAAGACAATTGTTCGGGAGACAGCCAGAGAAAGCTACAGTATATCTGCATGGCTCATTTGCTGCAACGGGGAAAGGACACGGAACGGACAAAGCACTGATCGCAGGATTATTGGGGATGCTGCCAGACGATATGCGGATTCCGGTAAGTTTTGATGTAGCAAAAGAAGAAGGCATGGAATTTACAATTGAGAACAAGGACATTAAAGGTGCACACCCGAATACAGCACAGATTGTGATGGAAGCAGAAGGTGTTCCGACGATGAAGATGCAGGCACATTCCATCGGTGGTGGTCGTATCAAAGTCTGCAAGCTGGATGGAATAGACGTGAATTTCAGCGGTGAGGCATGCACTTTGATTATTCGAAATATAGATGAACCTGGACGGATCATGGATGTATCAGCAGCACTTTCCAAAGCGGAGATTAATATTGCGACAATGCAGGTATTTCGCGATAAACGTGGCGGCTGTGCGGTAATGGTTGTTGAGACAGATCAGGTGATTCCGAAGGAAGCAATCGAAGATCTGGAGAGTAAGCCGGGAATTATCCGGGTAAAATTCCTGGATCCGAACGGAGTAGAGTAAGAATAGTAAAAGGAGATAGAAGCGTATGTCATATCAATCAATGGAAGAAGCGCAGCTACGCTGCAAAAAAGATGGCATTCCATTCTGGAAGGCTGTACAGATAGAAGATGCAAATGAAAGAGGAGTTACACTGGAGAACTCCTGGAAACAGATGACAGGTATGTGGCAGTCTATGCTGGAAAACCTGGATGCCTATGAAGAGAATCTGGTTTCACAAAGTGGAATGGTCGGAAAAGACGGCGGTCAGATGGATGCCTACAGAGAGAATGAGAAACCGTTATGTGGCGATTTTATGGCAAAAGTTATGGCAAATGCATTGAAAATGGGCTGTAATAATGCATGCATGAAGAGAATAGTAGCAGCACCGACTGCTGGAGCATGTGGTGTACTTCCGGCAGTTCTTGTTACTTATTACAGAGAGTATCAGGTGCCGGAGGAAACGATGATAGAAGCATTATATGTAGCAGCAGGACTGGGACAGATCATAGCCAACAGAGCATATCTTGCAGGTGCATCAGGTGGATGTCAGGCTGAGATCGGTTCCGGCTCCGGAATGGCAGCAGGTGCAATCTGTCATGTACGTGGTGGCAACAGTGAAGTGATCGCCAATGCATGTGCAATGGCGCTTAAGAATCTGATGGGACTGGTATGCGATCCGGTAGCGGGACTGGTAGAAGTCCCATGTGTGAAGAGAAATGTCGGAGGTGCAGTGAATGCACTGGCAGCTGCAGATATGGCGCTGGCTGGAATTACAAGTAAGATCCCGATCGATCAGGTGATTGATGCAATGAAAGATGTTGGAGATAAGATGGATGTCACTCTTCGTGAGACGGGTATCGGTGGTGTCGCAGGCACACCGGCAGGACAGGCTGTTGCAGAAAAACTGGGTATGTAATACATCATTCCAAGATTACAGATGATTAGTGATGGCAGCAAGAAGGAGCAGACAGAATGACAAAAAAACAAAGAGCACTTGAAGTAATAGAACGTTTGAAAAAGAGATATCCGGATGCGGACTGTACATTGGACTATGATCAGGCATGGAAGCTACTGGTAAGTGTGAGACTTGCCGCACAGTGTACGGATGCCAGAGTGAATATAGTCGTTGAAACATTGTATGATAAGTATCCGACGGTGAAAGCGCTGGCACAGGCTTCACCGGAAGAGATTGAAGAAATTGT
>OBLO01002230.1_pt1 | contig 15307 bp, 12 predicted proteins | sample 1519401 | NCBI WGS metagenome assembly OBLO01 (sample SAMEA2602897, study PRJEB22501) | metagenome | reverse complement strand
TGCGGTAGAGAAGATCTGGCTCTTCTTTGTCGGGATTGTAGTATTTCTCTCGATCAGACGAGTAGCTACACCACCCATTGTCTCGATGGACAGGGTTAACGGAGTAACATCAAGCAGAAGGATGTCGCCTGCACCAGCATCACCTGCTAACTTACCACCCTGAATGGAAGCACCGATTGCTACACACTCATCTGGGTTCAGTGTCTTAGACGGCTCCTTGCCAGTCAGTGCACGAACCTTATCCTGTGCGGAAATCATACGTGTTGAACCACCTACAAGAAGAACCTTATCAAGCTCTGCTGCTGTCAATCCAGCGCCCTCAAGAGCCTCTCTTACCGGTCTCTCAGTACGAGCGATCAGATCTGCAGTCAGCTCATCAAATTTTGCTCTTGTCAGTGTCATATCTAAGTGCTTCGGTCCCTCAGCAGTAGCGGTGATGAACGGAAGGTTGATATTTGTGGTAGTAGCGGTAGAAAGCTCTTTCTTAGCTTTCTCAGCTGCTTCTTTTAATCTCTGAAGTGCCATCTTATCGTTAGACAGATCAACACCCTCAGTCTTCTTGAACTCGTCTAACATCCACTGAGTAACCTTGTTATCAAAGTCATCTCCACCTAAGTGGTTGTCACCAGCAGTTGCCAGTACTTCGATAACGCCATCACCGATCTCAATGATAGAAACATCGAATGTACCACCACCAAGGTCGTATACCATAATCTTCTGCTCATGCTCGTTATCAAGACCATATGCTAAAGCTGCTGCTGTAGGCTCGTTGATGATACGCTTTACATCAAGACCTGCAATCTTACCGGCATCCTTTGTTGCCTGACGCTGGGCATCGTTGAAATAAGCCGGAACTGTGATAACTGCCTCTGTTACCTTCTCTCCGAGGTAGCTCTCAGCATCTGCCTTTAACTTCTGAAGGATCATCGCGGAGATCTCCTGCGGTGTGTACTTCTTGCCGTCGATATCTACCTTGTAGTCGGTACCCATATGTCTCTTGATGGAAGAGATGGTTCTGTCAGCGTTTGTTACTGCCTGACGTTTTGCCGGCTCGCCCACAAGTCTCTCTCCTGTCTTTGTAAATGCAACGATAGACGGTGTTGTTCTAACACCTTCTGTATTGGCGATAACTGTTGGTTTACCGCCTTCCATAACTGCTACGCAGCTGTTTGTTGTACCTAAGTCAATACCAATGATCTTACTCATAATGATTTTCCTCCTCTAAATTTGGAATATTAGGAATGAGTGGTCGTCCAGCAGTCTCTGCCGGATGATCACATTGTTTCAATGTTAGTTTGCAACCTGCACCATGCTGTGACGGACGATGGAATCCTTGTAGGTGTAGCCCTTCTGGAGCTCCACTGCCACAACATTCTCGCCGAGATTCTCATCCTCCACATGCATCACTGCGTTGTGGAAGTTCGGGTCGAACGGTTTTCCGACTGCCTCGATCGGCTTAACGCCCATATCATCGAGTGTCTTTACAAATTGCTTATATATCTTTTCCATTCCATCTGCAAATGCGGATCCTTTCGCGTCTTCCGGAATGGAATTAAGACCTCTTTCAAAGTTATCGACGATCGGAAGGATCTTTTCGATCACATCCTTCGCACCGATCTCATACATTGCGGACTTTTCCTTGTCCGTTCTCTTGCGGTAGTTATCAAACTCCGCCATGGATCTCTTGAGCTTGTCATTTAACTCATCGATCTTCTCGTCCTTCGGATCTTTCTTCTTTTCAGAAGCTTTTTCCTCTTTTTCGGACGTCTCTTTATTTTCTTTTTCGGAAGCGGCTGTCTCTTTGGTTTCTTTTTCCTCAGAAACGGCTTTTTCCGTTTTCTCTTTTTCTAACTCTTTCTCTTTCACTGCTCTCTTCACCTTTCATTTTTAAACGTTTCGTTCAGCTGCGCAACTAACGATCTCAAGGTCGATACAACTTTTTCGTAGTCCATTCGTTTTGGTCCCACGATACCGATCGTTCCGCGCATCCCATCGCCGAGCGCATAATTTGCGGTTACGATGCTGCAGTCTTTCATGCTCTGGACCGGAGTTTCATCTCCGATATAGACCTGAATTTCATTGTCCGGATCATCCGTTTTATTCTGCTGCTGCCCATCGATCAGTCCCCTGAGAAGTTCTTTATGTTCCAAAGTACCGATCAGCTGGCTCGCTTTTTCCGTATCGGAAAGCTCCGGGTATTTGAAAATATTGGTTGCCCCGCTGGTATAGATCTGGAGATCTTCGTCCTGGGAGCGGATCACTTCACTGACTTCATTCAGTACCAGATCCACCACTCTTCTGTGGGATCCGGCCTGTTCTTTCATTTTTGCGATCACGCCAAGGTTGATCTCCTCGATCGTCAGACCGTTCAGGCTGCTGTTTAAAAGAATATTTAAATTCAGAAGCTCTTCATCACTGAGTTCCTCATCGATCGTAACAAAGGAGTTTCTTATAATATTTCCTTCCACAACGACTACCACCAGAAGTTTGTGTTCCTCCACCTTCGAGAGCTGGATAAACTTTAACTTTGTCTGGTTGTAACTCGGTCCGCTGATCAGGGTCGCATAGTTCGTATTGTTGGCAAGAACCTTTGCAAGCTGCTTCAGAAGCAGTTCCACGCGGTCTACCCGCTGGATCATAAGTTCCTGCATATGCTCGACCTGACTATCTTTTTCCTTGATGATCTGGTCAACATAGAAACGGTAACCTTTATCGGAAGGAATTCGTCCCGCCGAGGTATGCGGCTGAATGATATAACCAAGCTCTTCCAGATCAGACATCTCATTTCGGATCGTCGCGGAGCTGAGCTTCAGATCCGAGTATTTGGAAATCGTTCTGGATCCCACCGGCTCACCGGTCTCCAGATACGTCTGGATAATCGCTTTTAAAATTTTTTCTTTTCTCTCATCCAGTTCCAAAACTCTCACCTCTTCTCTCTTCTTTATTAGCACTCTTTATTGAGGAGTGCTAACATTTACAGTTGTTACTATATTACTTAGTGTGTTGTTTGTCAAGGGCTTTTGATAATTTTCACATTTTTTTCACTATTTTTTTCATCGCCTTTTTCTACCAGGATTTTACAGGATCCGCCCGGCTTTCCCCTGGATTTTCTTGTGAATCCCGGGGGCTTTACGTCACATTAAGAACATTTCTGCCATATGGGGGGACTGTTTGCGTCCTGGCAGTAATACCCAAAAACTTGACAAATTTGGAAAATCATGTATAATACATACTTGTTTCCAAATTGTTACATTTCTATTACATATCTGCATATGATTTGTAATAGATATGAAACAAAAAAAGAAAGGATTGTTATATGAAGAAATTTAGATTGACCATCTGTGTTTTACTGACCGTCATTTCGATGCTCTTAAACACCGTATGTGCATTCGCAAGTACCCCGAAAAACTCTGGCCACTTAGACAGCATTGACGGAAGCAAGGTCTCCGGCTGGGCGTGGAACTCCGCCTCCCCGGACGCTCCGGTCTCTGTCACCGTCACTGTGGTCAATTCCCATACCGGAGAGTCTCTCCTCGCAGAAACCGCCGACGCAGATATCGCGCGCGATGACCTGAAAGAAAGCGGCATCGGAAACGGTGCCCACGGCTTTGAGATCATGATCGACTGGTCCTCCATCCCGGATGACACCTACATGATCAAACTCAGCGTAAACGGCACAGCGCTTCCGTTGGCTTACCAGTACGATACCGAGACAAAAATTATCAAGAATGCAACACTTGTGCCTTTAGGTACCTTCAAAACTACCGCTTACTGTCCGTGCAGAAGCTGCTCCGAAGGTTACGGACGTCTCACAAAGACCGGAACCCAGGCGACCGCAAGCCGCACCGTGGCAGTTGACCCGCGTGTCATCCCGCTCGGAAGCCACCTTCTGATCGACGGTGTTGAATACGTTGCCGAGGACGTTGGCGGCGGCGTCAAGGGAAAACATATCGATATTTTTTACAACACACATTCCGAAACAAGAAATCACGGTGTGGAACGCTCTGAGGTCTATCTGATCCAGTCGTAACCTCGTCAGTATGTAATTTTAAATTTCCAGTAACTGTCCAGTACCTTCAATCCGATGCGTTACTGCGGTCCGCGCAGCAGGCGTGCAGATCCGCCAGACAGTTACGATTTCCAGACACATAAAAAGGGAATCCTTCTAAAGCATATCACATGCCTACGAAAGATTCCCTTTCCTATTATATGTATTCTGTCACTTCATTCAAAACACAACCCGCATTCGCAGGATCACCCATTCTCTTAAACGGTGTGTCCCTTCGCCACATAAAACGGCTGTGTATCCGTTCCCTTCAGCTCCTGGCCAACCTCAATCGTCACGTTCTTGTCTGTGACAACGTAATCCAGCCGTGCGCCTGCTTTCACCACAGTATCCTGCATCAGAACACAGTTTCTGATCTTTGCGCCCTTCGCGATCTTAACACCTCTAAAGAGAACACAGTTCTCCACATCACCTTCGATCACGCAGCCATCAGCTACAAGGTTATTTTTTGTCTTGCATCCGTTAATATATCTTGTCGGGTTATCATCACGGATCTTTGTGTAGATCTGGCCGCCAGTAAACAGCGCATCCAGATTCTCATCATCGAGAAGTTTCATATTCTCATCGAAGTAGCTCTTTAAGCCACAGATCCGCGCGTAATATCCATCATATTTATATCCGCGGATGTTATATTTTTCCAGACGCGGTGCAAGAATATCACGTTCAAAATAGGAGTAACCACGAACAAATGCACCATGGATCTTCTCGATCAACGCTTCTCGTTCCATAATATAAATATTCATCGAAAGATTCTGGATCCCAGATTCCTCGGAATTCATGAAGATCCGTCTGACGCGCCCGTCTTCCAGACACAGTGTATAATACATATCCTCATGAACACCGGCGCGGATCAGCTCCTCCGGTATTTCCTGCTCCGTGTACGCGATCGACACATCCGCTCCGCTCTCAATATGTTCCTGCAGCATGGCACTAAAATCAAATTCAACGGAATTTTTGGCATCCTTCATGATCACGTTTTTTTCCTTTTTTTTTTTAAAAAAAGGAAAAATTCTTTAAAGTGCCTGAACACGGCCGCTAAAACCCTTCATTTTTTTTCCCGCATAGGGCGGAAAAATACTAAGACCGCCATTTTTTCTTAAAAGATCCCATTCACGACCGGATCCCAGATGATCCATCAGGGAATGATAATTCTCACGGACAACAATGGCAATATCACTGATGCCGCAGTTTGCCATGCTGGAAAGAAGGAAATCGATGATCCGGTAACGACCCGCAAACGGAATGGATGCCATCAGACGGTCTCCGGCAAGCTCCGGGATCAGATTATCATAACTGTTCGGGAAAATGATCCCGAGCGCATTTACGTTGGAATTTACCATTGTTCCTCACCATCCTCCACATTTTTATTGACCATGGCATTCGGACCGATCTTTGCGTCCTTTCCAATGGTAATTCCGGAACCGATCGTAGCGACTCCGTGGCTGCCATCCTTCGGCATTGCACCGACCGTGGCATGTTCCCCGATCACAACCTTCTCTGCAACGATACAGTGTTCCACAACGGCTCCCGCTTTTATGACAGTACCGCCCATGACAACGGCATCCTCGACCCGCGCACCCTTTTCTACTTTTACGCCGGAAAACAGGATTGAATGCTTTACGGTTCCATTGATCCGGCAGCCGTCTGTGATCATAGAGTTCTGAATCACTGCATCGGAGCCGACCTTATGTCCGGTCATTCCGCTGTTACGGCTGTAGATCTTCCAGTTTTCATCAAAGAGGTTGATTCCGCTGTGCTCCGGATCCAGAACCTCCATATTCGCCTCCCAAAGAGAGGAGATCGTTCCAACATCCTTCCAGTATCCCTCAAAGTGGTACGCATACATCTTTCGCTGATCTCTTAAGAGGTTCGGAATGATATTGTTTCCAAAATCATTCTCGGAATTCGGGTCTGCCTCATCCTCGATCAGGTACTTCTTTAAAATATCCCAGTTAAAGATATAGATTCCCATAGAAGCCAGATTTGACTTTGGATTCTTTGGTTTCTCCTGAAACTCTGTGATGCGGTCATTTTCATCCGCAACCATCAGACCGAAACGGGATGCCTCCTCCCACGGCACCTCCATAACGGCAACGCTGAATTCCGCACCTTTTTCCTTATGGAAGCGCAGGAAATCACTGTAATCCTGTTTGCAGATCTGGTCACCGGATAAGATGATCACATACTGCGGATCATACCGCTCAATAAACGGAATGTTCTGGTAGATCGCATTCGCGGTTCCCTTATACCAGTCGGAACCGGATGCTTTCTGATACGGCGGCAGCACATGGACTCCACCATAGAGACGGTCAAGATCCCACGGCTGACCATTTCCGATATACTCATTTAATACCATCGGCTGGTACTGGGTTAAAATTCCCACCGTATCGATTCCTGAGTTTACGCAATTCGAGAGTGGGAAATCAATAATCCTGTATTTTCCACCAAACGGAACGGCAGGTTTTGCAAGCTTCTGTGTCAGCGCATAAAGTCTGGAGCCCTGTCCACCGGCAAGAAGCATTGCGATCATTTCTTTTGCCATATAAATGTCCCCCTGTGTTTTGGATATATCTCTCCGTGCAAGATTCCGTGTCATAAGGCATGCGGCAATCTTGCGTTTTTCGTAACTGTTCAGTGCCCTCACAGTTACCGTTTTTCTCAAAATATGTCTCACGGATTAGTTAAATTATAGCATGGTTTTCTGTTTTTTGACAGTTTTTTATGTATTTTTACCATTTTTTACTTTTCTCATATATTCCTTTAGTGTATTATAAGATCGGCTTTTTTTAATGTGCCTTTGTGTAATAGGGAATTCCTCAGAATCTCCTGTTACATGAAAAAGCGCAGTCTCTGAAGGCTTTTATCCCTGCAGAAACTGCGCCATAATATAATTGCTCACATCAAGTCCGTAATCTGTCAGCACAAACCGGTCTCCCCGAAATTCCGCTGCCTTTTCCTCCACAAATGTTTCCATAAGTCCCGGATAAACCTCCTTTGCCGTCACACCGAATCTGCGTTCAAATTCTGAGAGTGACACACCCGCTGTCATCCGGAGTCCTACATAGAAGAATTCCTCTTCCATGTCTTTCTTCGTAAGCTTCTCCACATCTGTAAACGTCCCCGGCTTTTCTTCCAGATACTGCTGCATATCGGAACTGACCGCAAACCTGCTGCCATTCATATAAGAAGATGCTCCAAGACCCAGTCCAAGATACGGCACGCCGGTCCAGTAGCCGATATTATGGCGGCACTCCCGTCCCGGCTTCGCGTAATTGGAGATCTCGTACCGCTCGTATCCGCACTCCCGCAGGAATCGTTTCGTCTCATGGTACATCTCCCGCTCGGAATCCTCGTCGGGAAGAAGTTTCCGTCCCTCTTCGCTCCCGTACTTCTCACCGAAAGGAGTTCCATCCTCAATAATCAGGCTGTACGCCGAGATATGTTCCGGATTCAGGTCCGTGACCCGCTTTAAGGTGTCCTTCCAGGACTCGCGGGTCTGCCCCGGAAGCGCTGACATGAGATCGATGTTTAAGTTCGTAAATCCACACTCTCTGGCAAGTGCAAAGCTTTCCAGAAATTCCGCCCAGGTATGGATCCTCCCCAGAAGTTTCAGTTCCCGATCGTTCGCCGACTGAAGACCGAAGCTTATCCGGTTGATCCCGGCTCTCCGGTACTCCTTCAGTTTTTCCCGTGTAACGGTCCCCGGATTTGCTTCCATGGAGATCTCCGCTCCGTCACTGATCTGAAATGCACGGTTCACATGCTCCATAAGATCCATGATCAGACGAGATTCCGGTACGGATGGAGTTCCTCCACCGATAAAGATCGTATCGACCGGAATATCCCCATATTTCTTTCCCATACAGTCAATATCTTCCATCAGCCGCTTTGCATACTGTCTCTGAAGCTCCTGTCCGGATGGGAATGAGAGGAAATCGCAATACGCGCATTTTTTTACACAAAACGGAATATGGAGGTACAGCTCCATTCCGCCGCTCATCTGAGAACCTCATCGAGCATCTCGATCTCATCCTCAAACAGACAGTAGCCCGGATCCCTGGCCTTCACCGCTGCAAGGACATCCTCGATCTTCATCCATTTTACAGATTCGACTTCTTCCTTCTGAAGTACGAGCGTCTCGATCTCTACGGGCTTTTCGTATACGAAGACACGGCTCTTTTCATGATTCTTAAAGATCCGCCCATGAAACTCTCCTTCGTAACGCCCGTCATGGACTCCGACAAACCTCAGATCGTCCGGTTCTGCCATGATCCCCAGCTCTTCCCTTAACTCCCTGAGCGCCGACTTCAGATAATCCTGTCCCGCCGGGATATGTCCGGCACTGGAGATATCGTAACAGCCGGCGAAGGAGTCCTTTTCGTTGCTCCGCTTCTGTAAAAGAAGGTCATGTCCTCCGTCCTCCCGTTTCCTTACGACCCAGACGTGGCTCGTCCGGTGCCAGTCGCCGTGAAGATGGACCAGAGTGCGCTCTCGCACCTGTCCGGACGGTTCCCCATTCTCATCGAGAAGATCTAAAAGCTCCATCGGCTTTCCGTTGAGGACCGCCTCCTTTAAAAGATCATCCCGGTAACAGAGTTTTAGGGAGAAAAACGGCGCATCCTCATCAAGAAGATAGTGGAAGATCCGGTCTCCTTCCCACAGATTCAGGCTGTCGATCTGCTCCTTTGGGACCCACTCCAGGGTTCCCTCATTGCAGTCTGCCAGTTCACCGGTGAAATCGTCCGCTGTGTAGAGGAAAATATATTCCATCTCATCATCGTCATCGTTGTAGACGAAAGTCAGAACACCCCGGAGTCTATAGCTTGTGAGCGTCAGGCCTGTTTCCTCTTTCGTCTCACGCAGAATGCATTCCTCCGGACTCTCACCCCGCTCGAACTTTCCGCCGATTCCGATCCATTTATCCTTATTCACGTCATGTTTCTTCTTGACACGGTGGATCATCAGATATTTGTCATCTTTTTCAATATAGCATAATGTTGTAAGTTTCATATTATTTACCATTCTGGCACGAAACAAAGCCGTTTCTGGAGCTTTTTGCCATAGAACCTTTCCCACTGTACAAAAAAGTCCATTTCTATATGATCGTCTGAAATGGACTTTTTTCTGTATATCAATATTTTAATTATTCTTCATCCAGCTTCAGAACACTCATAAACGCCTTCTGCGGAATCTCTACGTTTCCGACCTGACGCATGCGCTTCTTACCTTCCTTCTGTTTCTCAAGAAGCTTCTTCTTACGGGAGATATCACCACCGTAGCACTTCGCGAGGACATCCTTTCTCATGGCTCTCACCGTCTCGCGGGCAATGATCTTACCACCCACGGCGGCCTGGATCGGGATCTCGAATAAATGCTTCGGGATCTCATCTTTCAGCTTTTCGCACATCTTTCTGCCACGCTCGTAAGCGGATCCCTCAAACACGATGAAGGAAAGGGCATCCACGGTTTCCTTATTGATCAGGATATCGAGTTTTACAAGCTGTGACTGCTCGTATCCCTTCAACTCGTAGTCGAAGGACGCGTAACCGCGGGATCTTGATTTCAGCGCGTCAAAGAAGTCATAGATGATCTCGTTTAACGGGAGCTCATACTTTAAGAGTGCACGCGTCTCTTCCATATATTCCATGCCGAGGTAAACGCCGCGGCGCTCCTGGCATAACTGCATGATCGCGCCCACAAATTCTGTGGTCACCATGATCTCTGCGGAGACGATCGGCTCCTCCATATATTCGATCTCCGACGGATCCGGCATATTGGACGGGTTCGTGAGGTCGATCACCTCGCCGTTCGTCTTGTGGATCCTGTATACAACGCCTGGAGCAGTTGTCACGAGATCCAGATTATATTCCCGCTCCAGACGCTCCTGAATGATCTCCAGATGTAAAAGACCTAAGAATCCACAGCGGAAGCCAAAGCCTAACGCAACTGATGTCTCCGGTTCAAAGAACAGGGACGCGTCGTTTAACTGAAGCTTTTCCAATGCGTCACGGAGCTCCGGATATTTTGCTCCATCTGCCGGATAGAGTCCGCAGTACACCATCGGTGTTACCTTCTTATATCCCGGAAGCGGGGCCGCGCACGGATTTAAGCGGTTCGTCACCGTATCACCCACGCGGGTATCTTTCACGTTCTTGATGCTGGCTGTAATGTATCCAACCATGCCGGCCCTAAGCTCATCACAGGGGATAAACTGGCCTGCGCCGAAATATCCGACCTCAACGACATCATAGGAAGCTCCCGTCGCCATCATCTGGATCGGGGTACCTTTCTTCACGGTTCCCTCTTTCACACGGCAGAATACGATAACGCCGCGGTAGGAATCGTAGAGGGAGTCAAAGATCAGCGCTTGAAGCGGTGCCTCCGGATCTCCCTTCGGAGCCGGGATCTTATGGACGATCGCTTCCAAAACATCCTCGATATTGATTCCCATCTTCGCGGAGATCCTCGGTGCGTCGTGAGCCTCAAGTCCGATCACGTCCTCGATCTCCTCCGCCACACGGTCCGGATCAGCGCTCGGAAGGTCGATCTTATTGATGACCGGAACAACATCAAGATCATGGTCAAGGGCAAGATACACATTTGCAAGGGTCTGGGCCTCGATACCCTGAGCCGCATCTACAACAAGGATCGCACCGTCACACGCCGCAAGACTTCGGGATACCTCATAGTTAAAGTCCACGTGACCTGGGGTGTCGATCAGGTTAAAAATATACTCCTCGCCGTCCTTTGCCTTATAAACCGTGCGGACTGCCTGGGATTTGATCGTGATTCCACGCTCTCTCTCAAGATCCATATTGTCAAGGATCTGAGCCTGCATCTCACGACTCGTCAATAGACCTGTTTTTTCGATAATACGGTCTGCCAATGTGGATTTACCATGGTCGATATGGGCAATGATACAGAAATTTCTGATTTTATCCTGGGAATAATGAACCATTCATGTTCCTCTCTTCTATTATTTTTCTTCATTTATAAGATCTATTTTTCTGCCGCCGGATTCGAAAGTTCTGCATAATACCATATAAAAATGATTTTATCCACAGGCATTTTGCCTGTAAGGGGCAGAAATAGCAATTTATCATACTAAATATAGCATTTTTTAGGTATCTGCGCAAGCAGTACTATGAAGTTTGAGCTGCATAAAAAAGAGACAAAAAAGAGGCAACTTGCGGCGCTATTATATATTCCGAAATCAATTGACATTCTACCTGTTCTGATTTAGACTTTAAATAACATCTTGTCACGTATTTTCAGGACATTTCTTTGTCCCGTCACCCGTTCACCTTTTCTATCTGTACAGCAGCTGTCCGGCAGGTTTACAGATCCTGCATCCTCTATGCTCTGTCTACGTCCGCCGCACAGCTCTCAGGAGATGATAACATTTATGAATCAAACTCAGAAAAAGAAGCAGTCCCTGGACATGACCTCGGGCTCCATCACGAAACTCCTGATCATGTTCGCGGTTCCTCTCGTGATCGGAAATCTCTTTCAACAGTTGTACAATACTGTGGACAGTCTTGTCGTCGGGAACTTTGTCGGCTCCCATGCCCTCGCCGCCGTCGGTTCAACCACCAGCATCATCAATATGATCGTCATGTTCTTTACCGGAACATCTATCGGTGCCGGTGTTGTCATCAGCCGGTATTATGGAGCCCACGATGATGAAAAGCTTCACATTGCCGTTGAAACCACAATGGCGGTGACCTTCATCTGCGGAATCATTCTCACCGGTCTTGGGATTGTTGTTGCCCCCTTTATGCTAAAATTCATGTCCACACCGGAGGATGTCCTGCCATCCGCTTCCATATACTTAAAGATCTATTTTTCCGGTGTTTTCGGACTTCTTGTATACAATATGGGAAGCGCGATCCTGCGTGCGGTAGGCGATACAAAACGGCCTCTGTACTTTCTCTGTCTCTCCAGTGTCATGAACATCGGCCTTGACCTTCTATTTGTAGTGGGATTCGGCATGGCCATTGAGGGGGTTGCCTACGCGACGATCATATCCCAGTTTGTTTCCGCAATTCTCGTACTCATCGTTCTCACCAGAAGTAAGGAAAATTACCGGCTGACCTGGAAGGACCTGCGGATCGACAAAAAAATCTTCCGGCAGATCCTCATGATCGGACTTCCGACAGGCTTTCAGCAGTCACTGACCTCATTTTCCAACGTGTACGTTCAGTCCTATATCAACACCTTCGGATCCAGCTGCATGGCCGGATGGAGCAGCTACTCCAAGATCGACCAGTTTGTCTTCCTTCCGATGCAGAGTATCGGACAGGCATCCACGACCTTTATGAGCCAGAATCTCGGAGCCGGGAATCTGCCCCGTGCGAAAAAAGGGACCGGCGTGGCTCTCAGGCTGGCACTGCTCATCACCTTCGCCAGTGCCGGGGTTCTTTTCCTCTTTGCGCCGCAGCTTGTCGCAGTCTTCAATCAGGAGCCTGATGTCGTCCGATACGGAACGTTGTTTCTCCGGATGAACGTATTCATGCTGGCGTTCTGCTGCCCGAATCAGGTCGTTGCGGGCGCAATGCGCGGGGCCGGAGATTCCAGAACCCCGATGCTGATCATGCTGTTCTCCTTCGTCCTGTTCCGTCAGATCTATCTCTATATCGCAACTTCGATCTGCAATACAGCCGCTGTCGTCGGCTTCGGATATCCGGTGGGCTGGATCGTAGCCTCCGTCCTCGTAGAGATCTATTATATGTCCGGAAAATGGGAGAAAAAGATCAATATGTAACCACTCCCTGCGTTCTTTCTATTCTCCTGTAAGTACCTGGTCCAGGAGATCAGCTAACGGCACCATCGCCGCTTTCGCCTCCACATACGTGTTTGTCTGAGCGCCCACCTCGATGAGGGCGGAACGCTCCCGGACATGCTCGTTATAGCGGAGGCCTTTTAAATAGATCTTTCTTGTGAGCCCTGGATATTTTTCTGCGGCCAGAAGCTGCATCTGGAAGCTGAACGCCAGATTTTCCTTGAGATTTGGGTTCGGGAGATACTCGATGGGACCGTCAGGGCTCATGGATGTCCCGTTAAAGAACATGATCTTCGCAGTCTCTGTTCCATTGATCTCCGTCAAAAGTCTCGTCCCGTCCGCGACACCGTCCCGATGGATATCCAATACGACCTCAAGCGACGGATATTTCTGCAGGAGTCCTGTGATTCCGTCGAGAGCATAGGTGTATGCCGCGCTCCGGTCCAGTTTTCCGTTCCGATCGTCATAAACACTCTCATCGTGATACACGTTGTATCCCTTTTCCCTGAGAAGTCTCGCCAGCTCTTCCCCGAGGTGGAGTACATCTGCTTCCGGATTTTTTGGATAGTCTGCGTAGGTCTCCTGAGAGTGGGTGTGATAGATCAGGATCTGAGGGACACTGGCATCTTTTTCGATGGAAAGATCCGCGGACAGGAAATCGGCTGCCTGCATCAGATCGCGGCTTGCTGTCGTTGTGGGATGGACATTATAGAACTTTTTCATCAGATAATCGTAATCGTTCAGTTTTTCTAAAATAATTCCGGAGGATCCGGAGTTGAATCTCCTCTCTGTAAAAAGACCTGTCTGTGTTGTTTTTTCCTCCTGAACTGGTTCGTTTTCATTCGATTTCCTCTCCTCCGTATTTAAATCCGTGTTTTCCCTGGCTGTGATCTTTTCCGCCCGCAATTCTTCGTTTTCATTCTCGATTCCGAATATCTCCCTGCATTCTTCTCTCTGTCTGCCGCTGCCATTTTTTCTATTTCCCAGAAAAAAAGCCGTGCCTTCGTCCTCCTTCCACGCCGGAAGAAATCCCCGCACCACATCGTCTGTGATCCGCACTGCATAGTTTTCATAAAATTTCTCACATGCACTGACAAATAACCCACGTCCGGAATACAGCACCGCTGCACACACTGCTGCCAGTGCGATCCACCGCCCGGCATACCGGATCATCTCAATGATATTCCCGATCATCTGCACAACAAACAGGCGGTCTGCCTGAAGCATCCGCTTAAAATAATACCATCTCCGCCTCATACTGTCCGCCTGTGCTGCTGTTTCCTTATAGTTTATGTGAATGTGTGGATGTTCAGTACCTGTCAGTGAGAACTATCTCTCTTCAAACAGCGCTCCATGGAGCGCCTCAGAGATCGTAAAACTTAAGAAATCCACCCGCTCATCAATATCATGGGGGGTCACATACATAGGCCCCAGATCCGGCTTTAGAAGTTCCCTGACAAGCTCATAAACTTCTTCTACCTGAAAGTGCTCCGGATTTTCTGTTTTCAGGATGCCGTCATCGATCTGTTCTCTCAAAACCTCCGTCATCGCCCCAACCGTATCATACACGATCGCCGCCGCTCCGACGACCATCGGGATCCCGATCGCAAACACAGGGATCCCCAGTGTTTCCTCCGTCAGCCCACTCCGATGGTTCCCGACTCCGGATCCCGGCTGGATCCCTGTATCGGAAAGCTGTACTGTAACCCCCAGCCGCCCCGCGCTCCTGGCCGCCAACGCATCCACAACGATGACTGCGTCCGGCCCCGTCTCCTGCACAATGCCTCTTACGATCTCCGCCGTCTCCATCCCTGTCTGCGCCATCACTCCCGGTGTGATCCCGCTTAAGACCGGGTATCCGTGCTTCCTGCAAAAATCTCCCCCATGTTCCAGCTCCAGATGCCTCGTCGCCTGAAGATGCTCCAAAACCTTCGGCCCCAGCGAATCAGGCGTCGCCTCCGGATTCCCAAGCCCCACCACCAGAGTCCTGACCGGCCGCCCCATCCGGTCCCTGTCCAGTCCATGTTCCTCAAACAGCTTCCGCAAAAGCTCCGCCAACTCCTCTGAGACATCCCGGTGATAATCTTCATCTTTCTTTGCAAGAGAAGGTGCCTCCAGCGTCAGATAAAGCCCCACCGGCTTTCCCATCGCCGCTGCTCCCCTCTCATCACAAACAGCAACCTCCGTCACCCGGATCTTCCCCTCTTTCTTCTCCCACTCCCGAACCCGGATCCCCGGAATATCGCTCCCACTCCCACGGACCTTCTCACTCTCCTCCAGCGCCAGATCCGTCCGCACCGAAAACTCCACGTCTGCCTGCCTCATAAACACGCCTCCTCACAGCAAAATTTTCTCTTCCCAATCACGCATCCAGCTTTCGAACTTCACCCATTTTCTCTTATTTTGTTACAGTACACGGGCACTCCATGCCCGCGCACTGTAACAGGATTTTGCCGATG